>Ga0206128_1002243_pt1 | contig 17722 bp, 13 predicted proteins | sample Helgoland_Spring_7_FD_148601 | JGI IMG/M metagenome (GOLD analysis project Ga0206128, IMG submission 148601) | Pelagic subsurface seawater microbial communities from Kabeltonne, Helgoland, North Sea - Helgoland_Spring_Bloom_20160426_1 | ecosystem: Environmental > Aquatic > Marine > Epipelagic ... | reverse complement strand
TTGCACCGAGGAATTATGCATACCGGCTCCATGCGGATCGAGGCGTGAGCCACGTCATGAAAGCCGCGTGGCCTACGGTTTGTTAGGGTTGCCGATTTGGCGGATGAGTTGCATCGCAGGCTGGTAGTTGCGATCGATGCCGAGGCAGGTTCTGCAGGCTTCGAAGGCTTCCGTTTTCTGGCCCATGCGCAGATGAACGGTGGCACGCGCGAAGGGGTAGGAGATTTCGCGGGGGTTGACCTGCTCGGCATAAGAGAGCGATTGTACGGCTTCGCTAAGCTTGTTTTGGCCGGCGAGCAGGAGCCCTAGGTTATAGTGAGCACGATCATGGCCGGGAGCTATCTGCACAACCCGGCGCAGTAGCTGCTCGGTTTTGTCCTTTTGGCCCAGCTCTGCGTGGGTAAGTGCCTGCAGGTAGAGGTAGCGGGGGTTATTGGGATCAAGCTTGGCCGCGATTTCAAGCTGAGTGAGAGCTTCCTTGGGTCGGCTCATCTGGCCTAAGAGGATGGCATAATATCCGTGGCTGCCAGCCGATGTCTTGTCGAGGGCGAGTGCTTTTTTCATCCACTTCTCAGCCTCAGCTAGGTTATTAGATTCTGATTCAAGCTGAGCCATGCGCATGGCTCCTGAGGGTTGGTCTGCAGTAAACTCAATGGTGCCCTTGAGTTCTTTAAGGATGGCGGAGCGTTCGGACAGGTGGGTGCGCCAAGCCCAGGCAGCAGCGATGCGCACTTCCTTAACAGGGTCCTGAAGCATGGGCTCAAGCCATGCGCCATTTTCTCGGCCGAACTCGAGTAGCTGGCATGCGGCAGCACGGACGATCGACTCCTTGCTACGCACTCCCTGACGGCCAAGTTGTTGGACGCGTGGGTCAGTGCCAAAGGGCTGCATGATCTTTAGTAGAGAGGCTTGCCAGTAGGGGTTGGGCTCGTCTTCGTAGGCTTTGAGCAGGGGCTCGAGGCTGTTGGCTTGCCCTTCGTAGAGAGAAGCAATAGCACGTGTGCGAGCACGTTGGCGCTTTCTCTCAGGGGTGTGGAGTTTGTCGCCATACCAGGTCTTGGTCCATTTGATCGCCCAGTCGGTGTCCTTGTCCTCATGGCATTTGTTGCAGGCGTTGGGAATATTGTGCTCTTTAGTGAGTAGCGGATCTGGCACGTGGAAGCCATGATCACGGCGGTGGTCGCGGCCCATGTAGGTGGTTTCACTCATGTGGCAGTCTACACAGGAGTGGCCAGAGCCAACGTCGTTGTGTTTACCGATTCCGAAGTGCTTGGTGTGCGAGGCAGGGTCGATGATGATGGCGCCACTGATGCGCCCGTTGGATCCGCCTGAGTGGCAGGACATACACAAGGCATTGTTGGTGAGTGGCAGTTTGAGCTTATTGCTATGTGGGTCATGGCAGTCTGAGCAGCGCACTCCTTTGTGGCCCATGTTGCTGGTGCGCAAGGAGGTCCAGACGTAGTCTTCATCGAGGATTTGACCGTCTGCGTAAAACAGGTTCGGCTGGGATGGAAGTTGAAGTTGAAAGTGATCACCAAATTTATCTCCGACGTGGAATTCATCATCCATGGCCGCTCTACGGCTGTGACAGGTAGCGCAGTTTTCAAAGACACGATCAGGGTGGTTTTTTTTCATCTCCTGATGTGCTGGAATGTCGATCAGGCAGCCGGATTTTTCGTCTGCTTGCTCGGCGATGTTGCCGTGGCATTGGGTGCAGCCGACTCCCATTTCCTTCCACTGGCTGTTGTAGCTGTCGGTTTTAATATCGTAGTTTTTACGGTAATCGGTCATGTGGCACCATGCACATTGGGTGTTCCAGTTCATGCCGCGGCCGGTCCAGTGGCCCCAGTCTGCCTCGGTGCGCTCGTCCCCATTGAAGATATCAAACCACTCCTCCTGATGAGGATCCCAGGCGGCATTCGGGGTCTGCCAGCGGCCACCGCTAGCGGCGACGAGGTATTGGACCAGTGGCTCGACTCCAATAGCCATGCCGACAGAATGTGGCTTGTCGTTGGCGGAGACGGTGAGATTTTTGCCTTCTTTGGTGAAGTTCCATTTTTCCACGCCGTGGAATTTTTCGCCGGAGAAAGGCTTGCTATCAAGGGTGAGGTCGAGAAGTCGGTTGGCCTGGCCGTGATGGGAGTTTTGCCAGTGGTGGTGGATGTCCTTATGACATTCTTGGCAGCGTTGGGAGATGCTGTTTTGGCCAGGGAGTTTGTTTAAACTGGCATGGAGCTCAGGGTGTTGATCACCAGTGGTACCGGTTTGCAGGACATATTCATCCGGCTTATCATTGTCATTGTCACTGTTGTTGCCGTTGTCATCGCTGAGTTCTTTTTTGCCGCAGCAGCACAAGCTGAGCGCTAGCAGAAAGCTTATCAAATATCGGCAGTTAGTGAGTATCACGGCGTGAATGATTGGGATCAAGAAGACGGGGAGATTAGTGGAAGTTTATTTCCTGAACAAGAAGTTGGCTGGCATTAAAAAGCGCGTGGATAGAAATGGGAGCCCAGATCGATCCGCTTAGCTCGTAGGCAAGGGCAAGAATAAGGGCGAGAAAGATCAGCGGAATCAAGGCCGAAATATTAAAGTGCACAACGCCAAAGAGCAGTGAGGAGAGAACGGTGGCAAAAAGGCGGCCGGAGAAGCGCTTGATTGTGGTGTAAATATAACCTCGAAAAACAATTTCCTCAGCGATCGGAGCTATGAGTATAGCGCTGAGAGCAATCATGATGCGGACGGTGACAGCATTGGTTTCTTGGTAGGTCTTGACCGTCTCCTGAAGCTTGGCGTCATTACCAAAATATTGCTCTAGCCAGCCGCTGTAGCCATAATATTCAATGCCAAATAAGAACATGTAGGCGATGATCACACCAGCTGGAGTGATCACCCACAGATAGCGTGCGTGTTTCCATTTTAGTCCCAGAAATTGGCTCATGCTGGCTCCTCTGGATGCTAGCATGACGGCAACTAGCATAGCAGGAACAAGTTGTACAACAATGCCGACAGCAAGTATCCATGGGGTAATGCTGATTTCCTGAGGCTTGCCGTTGCTGTCCAGCGGAGCAGGGCTGAGGTAATCGAGTAAAAAGACGGCATAGATGCAGAAGAAGATCAATAGGCCGAGCAGGTCAAATGCGTTTAGGGCCTCTGTGCGCACGAGCCCTTTTTGATGCGGTCTCAGCGATGGCCCTTTGTCACGAGCATAGAGGTAGAAAGGCAGAACCGTCGCCATCAGAGCTACACAAAGGAAGTAGCCATAGATAAAAATGGAATCCGCAGTAATGGGTATGTTGATGGGCATCGGGTGGGGCGGCAGTGTAGTCCAGGATCGCGAAGTTTGAAGTTTGAAGTTTAAGAGATTCAGTGCTGTGATTAGCGCATGCCGAATTCAAGTGCTCATTCCAGTGAGTCCACCAGCAAGATGCTCATCGATGCCGCCGCCGAGTTGGTGGGTTCATTGAAGCCGCTCAGCTTTCAGGAGCCAGTGAGTCACGTGTATTTGTCCACAGAATATGCATGGGATAGGCATTGCGAGTACCTCGAGCGATATGGGCAAGGTCCTAAAAAAGTGCTGATGCTGGGAATGAATCCGGGGCCGTGGGGGATGGCGCAAACGGGCATTCCCTTTGGTGAAATTCTATCAGTGCGTGACTGGATGGGGATTTCTGGCCCAGTGGATAAACCTGATCCTGAGCATCCAAAGCGGCCCGTGGAGGGTTTTGCATGCAGTCGCTCAGAGGTCAGTGGCCGGCGCTTGTGGGGTCTTTGCGCGGAGAAATTTCCCAATCCAGATGATTTTTTTAAGGATCATTTTGTGGCCAATTATTGCCCTCTCGTTTGGATGGGAGAGACGGGTAAAAACATCACGCCTGACAAGTTGCCAAAGGCGGAGATGGAGCCGGTAGAGCAGGCGTGCCGCAAGCATCTTGCCGCGGTCATCGCTGCCATCGATCCCGAGTGGCTCATTGGCGTGGGTGCCTACGCTGAAAAAAAGCTCATTGAGACGGTGAAGGAATATTTTCCATCCAAGCCATATCAAACGGGCAAGATATTGCACCCCTCGCCAGCATCTCCTGTTGCCAACCGAGGATGGGAGCCCCAGGCCGAGCGCCAACTCAAGGACTTGGGTGTTTGGAGCTGAGGCTCCAAAATAAAGTGGGGGAAGCTATGGCTTTCGGCGGACAGCCGCTGACTAATTTAGCCTTGGCTGGTTTTGATGTAGTCGCCAACCCACTCAATACCATACTCGCCATTGACGAAATCTGGATGATTCATGATTTCAAGCTGGAATGGGATGGTGGTTTTGATGCCCTCGATTTTAAACTCTGAGAGTGCGCGCTTCATGCGTTGGATAGCGATCTCACGGGTTGAGGCGGTGACGATGAGTTTGGCGATCATCGAGTCGTAATGTGGTGGCACGCTATAGCCAGAGTAGACGTGGGTATCAATGCGGACGCCCTTGCCTCCAGGCGTGTACCATAGGGTAATGGTTCCTGGGCTGGGGGCGAAGTTGTTGTACGGATCCTCGGCGTTGATACGGCATTCGATGGAGTGGCCACGCGGATTGGTGTTGAGCACGTGGTGAGAGAGTGGCTCGTTTGCAGCGACGCGGATTTGCTCCTTGATGAGCTCACAGCCCATGACTTCCTCGGTGACGGGGTGTTCCACTTGGATACGCGTATTCATCTCCATGAAGTAGAAGTTCTCGGCCTTCTCATCGACAAGGTATTCGATGGTTCCGGCGTTTTCGTAACCGATGGAGGAGATCAACTTGACCGATGCTTTTGCCATTTGCTGACGGAGCTCCTCGGAAATTAAGGGGGAGGGGCACTCTTCGATGATTTTCTGATTACGGCGCTGCATGGAGCAGTCACGCTCGCCGAGCTGGACGAAGTTGCCATGGGTGTCGCCGATGACTTGGATCTCAATGTGGTGCGGCTTGAGTACGAGTTTTTCTAGGTAGCAGTCTCCATTGCCAAAACAGGCGATGGCCTCTTGGCTGGCCTGGTTATACATTTCGATGAATTCTTTTTCTTCGAAGCACGGGCGCATCCCGCGGCCACCACCACCAGCAGTGGCTTTGATCATGACGGGAAAGCCAATATCTTTGGCTAGCTTCAAACCGTGCTCGGCAGAATCAAGCATTCCCTCTGAACCGGGGGTCACAGGTACGCCGTTTGCGACGGCGGTCGCACGGGCAGTGTTTTTGTCACCCATTTTACGAATAAGATCCGCAGAAGGCCCTATGAATTTGATCTGACAGCTTTCACAAATTTCAACAAAGCGAGCGTTCTCTGAGAGGAATCCGTATCCGGGGTGAATAGCATCAGCTCCCGTAATCTCAGCGGCCGCGATGATGCGGTCTGGCTTAAGGTAGCTGTCTTTGCTGGCAGCTGGCCCAATACATACAGCTTCATCAGCCAGCTGAACATGCATGGAGTCGACATCGGCCTCAGAGTAGACGGCTACCGATGCGACGCCGAGCTCGCGGCAGGCGCGGATGATGCGAAGGGCGATTTCACCGCGGTTAGCGACAAGGACTTTCTTGAACATGAAGGTATGATAAAAAGGCTGCGTTGTGGGCGGAAGCGGTTTTAGTCGGCCTTAGCTGATTTGGAAAAGATCATCGCCAAACTGAACGGGCTCGCCGTCCTTGGCAACGATAGCGGTGACAGTGCCGGAAGTTTCAGCCTTGATTTCGTTCATGACTTTCATGGCCTCGATAATACAGATGGTCTGGCCTTCGCTGATGGTGTCACCTACGGCGACAAAGGCAGCCACGTCCGGTGAGGAGGCGGCGTAAAATGTGCCAACCATGGGAGCTGTGATCGCATTACCTGCAGGTGCGGCGGCGGCAGTTTCTCCAGCGGCGGCAGCAGCTGCTGCGGGAGCGGCTGCGGGAGCGGCGGGCATGGCGGCCTGGGCTACCTGCACGATGTCTGCACCTTTTTTCATTTTCAGGTCGACCCCTTCTTCCTTGAGGTGGAAGTAGCTGAGCTCATGTTGGTCCATGAGTTCGACGATTTTACGAATTTCCTTAAGATCCACGGTAGTATTGGTTGGTTGTGATGAAGCAAGCGGGAACATCCTCAGCTGCTTGCAATGGATGTGATACTAATTGTCATGGGCGGTCTGCGTCAAGCGAATCCCCCACGCAGGTATCATCTGCGGTTTTGCGCTCCTTTTTAAGGTTTCTTTTGAGAATCCCTATAAGAATTGAGGCTATATTGGGCTAATTTGCCCTATGGACTGATTTTCTTAATTCAGTTTGATGTCTGGTAAAGAGCCTGTCAGGGTGGCGGCGATGATTTCCCGCAAGAAAATTCATTATGAGGCCACGGGTTGGCTTGGTCAGTATCTGTATCACTTTGGGCGCTATTCGAGCATCCCGCTGGTGTATGATGACTTATTGCGCTTCACGGGCTCGATGCCTTATGAGGATCCCAAAGGCAGGGAGACACTTTGGCTTACAGTGATGTATCCCCATGAGGTGATGATGGAGCTGCGCCCACAGCTGACCAAAATCTATACGGATTTGAAAGTAGGAGGAGAATCAGCTCACCATGAACACCTGATCGTGGACCGTATTGATTTTGGCGAGTTTGGTAACTCAAGGCCATTTAGGATACGGGTTACCAATCAGTATAATGATAACTCAGATTATTTTTATGTGAAACATGCTGACGCCTCGCGCATCTACGGCCTAGAGCTTGAGCATATTCTTTCACCCAATAGAATCAATTACCTCGCCCGTGGCAACACTCTCATTGAAGAGCATATTGCGGGCATTCCCGGCGACGTCTTTATTAATCAGTATTTGCCCAAGCCTGAGATTAATAAAGTGCGAGTGGCCAAAGAGTTCGTAAAATTTAATGAGCGATGCTTTATCCGTTTGCTTGGCGATATGCGCTCAGTGAACTATGTGCTGGAAATAACACCTGACTTTGAGGCGGTGCAGTACCGAGTTAGGCCGATCGACTTTGACCAGCAAAGTTATCACGGTAGGGCCAAGACCTACATGGCTTATCACTTTGATAGCAATAAGGTGGTTACAAGAATGAGTTTCCGAGAGATGAACCGTCAGACGATCGCTCAGTATGCAGAGGAAGAGCGCACCCAGATGGCGAGGCGGGCAAGGGCCGAACGATCAAGATTGCAGGCATTACTGCGTACGATGGAGAGGGAAGAGCTGGCACCGATGGAAAATATTATCCGGCTTAGAAACGGGCTGAACCGTATTCACGGCACAGATAAGTTTACCGAATGCGAGACGATGGGAGCCCTGACAAAGAGGCACATCGAGCTGATGCTTTTTGATCCTGACTTTGCTTACCGGGCAAATCGCTAGTTTGCCAGAGGTGTCATTTGCCAGAGGCATCTCTAGCCAGAGGTGCCGCGTTACCTGCGGGCTTATCTGCAGCGTGCTAGGGTTGCCAGGGCGTAGCCGGTGCCATAGGCATAATGGTAGTTGTAGAGCGGGTAGTCCCACCAGCAGCCATTTTTTTCCTGCTTGGAAATAATCAAGACTGCGATTTTTTGTTTCCACTTTTGCTGCTCCTGGGGGGGCAAAAAATCAATGCATTCTGAGGCATAGTAGTGACCATAGAAGTAGAAGTATCCAGAAACGGCGGCGGGAGCTTCATGAGGGACGGGGCGTTTGCGGCCATGATCGAGCCAGCCTTGCCGGTCAAAGAGCCTTTGTAGCCAGGTGCGGATGACGGTGTCGGTTACTTCGCTGTCGCCAAATTTCCTAAGCGCGGCATTGCATGCCTGGGAACGACCAAGGGAGCCGGCAGGCGTATTGATGGATCGTCTGGGTGTCCAGCGGTGACTGAAGGAATACGTGTAGGAGAAGTCAGGATTACGCTGCATTTGAATCGATTCAACGCCACGCTTAACAACGGTTGCGGGAAGCTCGATATCCATGGTTATGGCGACGTCATGCATTGCGAGCAAAGCAGTAGCGGTGGTAAAGCTCATGATGCTGCCTGAGGGTTTGGCGGTGACATGCTGAAAGTCATAATAGCCCCAACCCTTGTTGACGTCTTCGTGGCGCACTAGGCGCTTGATCTGAATGGCAGCTTGCCGGCGGTATTCCTCCCTCTTGGTGGGGTCGTCATGGTAACGGTAGAGTGATGCCAAAGCACGCAGGCTGTAAGCGTGAGCCCAAATGCTGTAGGTTGCCCTAGGGTCAATATTGCGAACATTTGGTAGTGTTTCAAGTAACCATGCCTCACCTCGCTCGATGGCCTTGAGGGTGGCCGGTCGTTGATCACGACATTCTAACAGGCCGTGCAGGGCTAGTGCGGAGCTTGCCGTTCGAAATGCTTGATGAGCATCGGGCACAGGGGCATAGATGTTGAGCCCCTTGGTGCGGGTGGCGTTACCCCATGAGCCGTTTTTGTTTTGATGCGAAACGAGAAAATCGGCCCCTTGCTCGATGGAGCGGTTGATGTCCAGACCACTTAGCTCGGGTGCTTTTTCGGCGGCCCTGAGGGAGCTTGTCAGGAGGCAGGCAATCGAAAATATTTTGACCGCCGGATATGCATGGAATGCAGATCGGAGCAAGGGCCTTGTAAGCCACCGGATCATTTGACAATGACTTGGCTTTTCTCGAGCCCTTCGGTGATGACCACCCACTTGTCGTTGGAAGCTCCAATAGTAACCGCGCGCGTGGCGGGTTTGCCATCAGCGAGTTTAACCTGAACCGTATAGCTGCCGTCATTGGCTTCACTGAGGTATTCTACCGGCACTTTCAGAGCATCATCCATGATATGGCTCAGGATTTTGACATTGGCTTTCATGCCAGGAACCACGGAGATGCCCGAGGGGAGAGTAGGCTCGAGTGTGGTAAGGAATGTGTTTTTGGTGGATGGGTGACTGGCTACATCGCTTACTTTTACAGAGAATGCCTTATAGGGGTTGAGTTTGGTTGTGGCATATCCAGCTGCATCCTTGCTTATACCTGCTAGTTTATCTTCGCCAGCTAGCGCGTAGAGTTTTAGTGATCCGCCCGCAGGGATGACGGTCATCAGGGTTGTGTAGGCCCGAAGTTTGCTGCCAAGCTTAAGCACTTTTGCGGCGGCCTCGGATTGCCACTTGCCGTTTTTGATTTCCCCATAATACACGGTGCCATCAATAGGCGCGGTGATTGCCATCATGGCGCGGTCGCTTTTTAGTTTGGCGAGTCTTTCCTCTTTCTGCTGATGGTCTCTAGCGGATTTTTCTGTCTGCTGCTGCTTGATTTGTAAATCTCTTGGTAGTTTCTGCTTTGCATCGGTATTGGCAATGCGCGCACTTTCTAAGGTGCGTTTTTTGGTTTCAAGCTTACGCGGGATGATGGTGTGTAGTGCCATTTCAGCATTCGCTTTTGTGCTAACTAATGAAAACTTGGCACGCTCCACGTAATAGCGTGCGCGCTTGAGGATGATTTCCTCCGTCTCCTCGGTTTTTTCGTCCTCGCTGTACATCTTGAGTAACTGCTCGAGTTCTTCTTGTTGAGATGCGAGGTAGAATTCCGCCCGAGTGATGCTGCGCTTGGCTTCTTCCATTTCAAGCGCCTGGTGAGTAGTGACGTAATGCTCAAGATTTTCTGCGGCTTCGCGTTCATTGCGTGCGAATGTAGCCAAACTGCGAGGTGTCGTGATCTTCAGCTGCTCTAGTTCCTGTTTTGCCTTAGCAAGCTCGAGTGCTCCTGAGGCAATCGATTTTTCCGCAGAGCTGATCTCTTTATCTAATGCACGAGAATCGATGCCGATGAGGCTGCTTCCCTTTTTTACGATAGCGCCGTGAGCTACAAGTGAGATAACCTTAAAGTCGGCCCATTCTTCTGGATTGATGATGACCGCTTCAGATTGTGCGGGGAGAAAAACGGCGTCTAAAGAGGTCTCTACTTTAAAGGCCTTAGGTTCGACGGTGTAAGTGTCCGCGTAGGCAGTGTGAATACCAAGCAGGCTGATGATAGAGAGGAAGTAGCGCATAATAGGTATAAGTGGAAAGAGGGCGTAAAGGGAAGTGTATGGCGGCTACTCGGCGTGTGAAGCAGATAGTTTTAGTATGATTTTTTCCTCGCAAGCCAGATGGTGTGATTACGACGCTTGCTGCCTTTATGCGCTGCAGCAACGCTGTTTTCACTGACATCGAAACCAGCTTTACGCAGTAACTTGGTAAAGGCTTTATCGGTGCGAGCAGACCAGACGGCAAGAATACCGCCACCTTTGAGGGCGTGCTGAATCTCACGTAGGCCATTGAGTGAGTAGATGGCGTCATTTTTTTTGCCATGAAAGGCGGAAGGTCCGTTGTCAACGTCGAGCAGGATGGCATGGTATTCGCCACTTGCTTGTCGGATGAGTTTTTGCACGGGCTTGATCTTAATGGTGATGCGCTCGTCATCAAGGAGTCCAGGATTGAGGTGAGAGAGGTGGGTGCGGTTCCATTTTTCGATATCCGCAGTGAGTTCTGAGACGATGAAGTTGGCGCGTTTTCCTGGCAGGGCCTTCGTCGCTGCGGCAAGTGTGTAGCCCATGCCGAGACCGCCGACGAGTATGCGTGCTTGGTTAACGGGACGGAACGGTGAGCAGGCAAGCTCTGCGAGTGTCTCCTCTGAGCCATGGGAAAAAGAGGTCATCAACTGCTCCCCTTGAGAGCATATCATGTAGGTGCCGTCATGCTCGATAAGTTCCAAGGATTCCCCCTCTGGGGTTTTGCACTCTGCTAGTTTAACGTAAGGCTTCATAGGGGCTGTGGCTGAATGTCTTTGCTGGTTATAGTTGTAGCGAGGGCGATGGTGGTGCGGGTGGTGCGAGGCCGATATATGGCAACGCTCTCAGAGGATACACAATAACCAAATACAGAAATTAAGCAGTTGAAAATTTAGCCGTTGTCGGGCATGATTTTGTGCATGAAAAAAATTGGCTCTACGCTTCTATTGTTGACTACACTGCTCTGCTTGAGCTCATGTAATACGTTCATTGGAGTGGGTCGTGACATAGAGAGATTGGGTGAGGGCATGCAGAACAAGGCGGATGGCAAATCTTGGTCTGGCAATGCAGGGGCTGCCCCGCAAGGGTCTCCTTATTAATTTCACCTCATTTCAGAAAGGAAATGACCACGCGTTTAGGCGGAGGGCATTAGCTTAACAGGCGCGTGCTTGGAGTTATTGCTGCGGTACTGCTGGCGGAGTCGGCATCACAGGTGCCACAGGTGCCACACGTGCAATACGCACTGGAAAGATCGAGTTGCCTCTGCGGATACGCAGCTCTGTGGTCTGTTTCGCTGCGGATGCGATCAATCGAGCGAGTAACTCATCGCTGCGTTGAACTTGATGGTTATTGATCGCTAAGATTTGATCTCCTATGAGTAATTTTCCGGCAAGCAAACTGTCTGGGTTTATTTTTGAGACAATGACATTAGCAGCGCCTTTTGCTCGTTCTGCGGGGCTGGTATCACGAACATACACGCCAATGGTTTCGAGAATGGTTTGAGGATCTGGGCTGATGCTGGCGTCGTCCTCGTCTTTTTCTAATTTGATATCCTCTCTGTTGTAGTCATCGGCTTTGCCAATGGTTGCGCTTAGCGTTTGCTTGGCTCCCTTACGCCAGATCTTAAGGGTGACTTGGTCGCCTATCTCACTGCGTTGAATAAGGGTGATAAGCTGGCTCATATTTTGCACTGCGGTGCCTTGAAAGCTGATGATGACATCATCAATTTCAAGTCCGGCCGTGGTCGCAGGTGAATCTGGCGCAAGGCCGACGACGGCGACGCCACCCGGAGTTTGAAAGCCAAATTTCTCGCGTGCATAAGGGTCCAAATCCTGGAGGACCATGCCAAGAAAGCCACGATTGGGACGCCCTTTTGCTAAAATGGCCTGCAGGGTTCGGAAGGCATCATTGGACGGAATGGCAAATCCAATACCTTGAAATCCTGGGTTCTTTTTGTCACTTGAAAAAATACGTGAATTGATCCCAATGATTTCGCCACTGACATTGACTAGAGGCCCGCCTGAGTTACCAGGGTTAATAGGAGCAGAGGTTTGCAGGAGATCCACTTGGATATCAGAAATGGCCCGTTCTTTGGCTGAAATTTTCCCATCAGTAACGGATGTGCCTATGCCGAATGGGTTGCCAATGGCAAAAACCGCATGACCCACCTCTACCTCAGACGAGTTGCCAAACTTGAGAGCCTGAAATGGGCCGCTAGCATCAATTTTGAGCACGGCGATATCGACGGTAGAGTCTGAACCGATGACCTTGGCTGAGTGGACCGTACCATCGTATAAGGTAAGGCGAATGCGAGGGTTGCCCTGAATCACATGGTGGTTAGTGAGCACGTGACCTTCTTCGGTCACAATCACCCCAGACCCTTGACCCTGGAAAGTGCGCGGCTGAATCCATGTGCGGCCATATAAATCGCGGAACCGCTCTCTTCGAACACCCGAAGTATCAATGCTAACCACCGATGGAACAACCGCCTTAACTAGGGCCTCGCTCTCTCGGTTAATGGCAGCAAGTATTTGAACCTTGTCCGTTCCGATGACTGGAGTCAGGCGGAGCGTAAAACTGCCATTTTCCTCAGTTTTGCCGGCATTGCCACCTGATAAAATATCGATGAGGCTATCACCATTTTGCAATTTGCGGGTGATGAAGACGGCTAGGAAGGCAAAGATAAAAACAGCGAGTAGGATCAGGAAACGTCGAAATCCGTTATTCATGTGGTTCGATTGTTGAAGGGTGGAATACGCAGCAATGTGCAGTTAACAATCTGTAATATCAATGGAGAAGGTCGCGAATGCAATGGGAAAAACCGCAGGAATCGATTCTGCAGTTCAATTCCACAGTTCATGATGCCACGGTTGAGGATTCTGCGGTTATTCCTTCTTGTCAGCAGGCTCGGGATCAATGTCGGCGCCAATAGGGGCTGAGATGCGCTCGGCGAGAGCCGCCCCCTGATTTTTCATATCTTCGAAAAGCAGCTGAGCTTTTTCTCTTGTGGATTTATTGTTATGGCGATTTTGAATGCGCTCTCGCAATGAGGCTAGTTTTTCGAAGTCTTTGGCCAGCTCGAGGGTGTCCTCATAAAGCGGACCATCATCGCGGCTGACAAGGGGCTCTAGCTGCTCGAGTTTTAGGCTTATTTGCTCATGTGTTTTCTCTAGTTCATCACTGTCGGGCTGTTCAGCTTGGAATTGAAGGACGCGGTTTAGCTCATCAATGAGCGGGCGCAGCTCAAGGCGAAGCGCTTTCTCACTGAGATGGATCGGCCTTTTGCCGCCACCTTGAAGTAGTAGCATATTGGCAGACAGGTGCTCAGGGGCGAGTTTGACCATTTCATCTAAGGCGGGCCGAAAGTTATGATCCGCAGCAAGCTGGGTGACTGTTTTTTTGGAACTGAGATCTTGGAAAGAAGCAAAGAGTTCGCTCGCCTTGCTGAGGTCTGCGCTGCTTTGCTGGATAGCTGCGGCTAGTGCCTGATCGATATCAGATGCAGAGAGAACCTCCCATCGGGTGAAGAAGTCGGGCTCTTTGAAGACGAGGAGTTGCTGCATCATTTCAGCGCTTTCTGCCGACACGATGAGCCTGCCTCCGTGTGAAACTTGTCGTAAGGCAGTCAATAGCTGCCAAAAATTGTCAGGTTCGATTACATCACCTTTTGCATTGATATCGGCCAATAGACAAAGGTCGTCACGAAGCGGGCTGTTGGCCAATGAGCCCTCGAGCATCAATGCTAGTGGTCCTGCTATGGCAAGCTGATTGCCCATACCGTAGCTGCCATCGGGGAAATTGATTGTCCCTTTAAAGTGAGGTAGAATCGAGTGTCGGCCTTTGATGAGTTGCTTGAGCAGTTCATCGAGTTCGAGCATCGGCACATCTGAATGTAAAAGTGAGATCAACGGCGTTGTTGCTTCCTCTGCTTTGCATGGGCTTAGCTTGAGGGTCATGCTTGCAAGGGTCATAGCCTTTACGACTTCGCCAGCTTCTGTGGTTTCTTGTTCTTCAATTTTTTCCGGGTCTTGATCTGAATCTTGGTCATCACTTAACAATGCCTCGAGATCTTCATTTTTTTTCTCAATGGTAATTGGAATGGGAATAGGAAGTTGAATGGATTGCTTAACAAGGTGAAAATGAGGGGTGCTCTTTTTGGCTTGAGTGGGTTTTGGCGCGGGCGGGCTAGCCTTGTTGGGTTTTATGGGTGCTTGAGGGATGCTTTTGATCGGCGTTTTGTATGCGCTAAGTGCAGGTAATACGCCTTTCCAATCCGCGCCATCTTGATGCTTTGCGCCATCTGGTCGTAGTGTTTTGCAGGCATCCTTCATGTAGAGCGCCAATTGATTGGCTTCCGCTCTAGCTTGCGGCTTAGAAAGCAAGCTCTGCAAATTCTGTATATCTGCAGTGCATTTTACAATGAGATGGTCGGCTGAGGCAGGTGGACTCTTCCCGGTTACCAAGGCTTGGCTGATCTCTTGCGGGCGCTTGTTTTGTGGATCAAGCTGCATGGCAAGCAGGAGTAGCCTTGCCGTTGCTTGTTGCTGGATAGGTGAGCCATCGTGCTTTCTGAGTGCGATGATAATGAGTGACTTGCCAAGCTGCTGCATGCGATGCTGCGGCAGAGGGATTTTCTCAAGTTGAAACAGCTCCGTGGTGTGATCTGGCTCAATATATTCAGCGGCTCGACTGACGCTGGTCGTCATCGCTAGGATGATGGACAGGAGAATGGAGAGCAGGGCAATAGGAGTGACAATAGGCATAGTAAGGCTGGCGCTAGAGAATCTCGTGAGCATAGATGCATGCTTCGGAGGCGGATATATTTAGTCTAGCTGCTATGTATTTCAAGAGCCAATAGGCAGGCTGAGAGGGACTGGTGGTGACAAAGATCATTTTGTGCGTGATGTCCTAGTCCAGCTGTGGTTTGGATAGGGCATGTCATCGTCTGCCGCTCCTCTGATTGATTACCTTCGTGAGCTAGAGGGGCGTGGCGAGAAGTATATTAGTGTCGATGATGATGCCCGTAAAATCCTGCGTGAATTTTACCTGCGAGCACGTAATGGCACGGTGGCTTCCGTGAGTGCAGTGAGCCCAAACAAAGTGGTAGGAGTAAAGCCGGTTGCAGCAAAGACGGCCGACGTAGCAGAGCTCAGGGTAGAGACAGCTGATGTCAAAACTCAGCAGCATGAAGTGGCTGCGGCTGACGGGCTGCAGGCCAGCGGATCGAGTGCCAAAGAAAAGATAGCTTCCTTGACGCGGCAAGTCGCCAAGTGGCCAGCTGCATCAGCACTTACAGACTTACGTAAAACCATGGTTTTTTCCGTGGGAAATCCCGAGGCGGATATCATGCTGGTGGGCGAAGCTCCTGGCTATGATGAGGAGCGTCTTGGCGAGCCGTTTGTCGGCAAGGCAGGACAAAAACTGGACGGGATTTTGAAGGCGATGGGCGTTGAACGCAAAAACACCTACATCACTAATATTGTGAAATTTCGCCCGGCGATGCCTAATCAGACGACAAATAACCGACAGCCAACGAGTGAGGAATTGGCAGCATTTATGCCTTTTATCCAAGAGGAAATTAAGGTGGTGGCGCCTAAGGTGATCATCGCTCTGGGCGGAACGGCGGCGCAGGCACTACTGGCCAGCGAGGAGTCCGTAGTCAACATGCGCGGGGAGTTCCATGATTGTGACGGGGTTCCATTACGCGTGACCTACCACCCATCCTACATCCTGCATAACGAGGCGACCTCGGAGAAACGCAAGATCTGGGAAGACATGCTAGCAGTGATGGACTTACTCCAGATGCCTGTGAGTGAAAAGCAGCGTGGCTACTTCGCCTAGTCTAGCTGGGTCCTTGAGGGCCTATTCGACATCAATCCATGCTTGCACTGGCGGGTGATATGCAGTCAGTTCGAGGCATGCAAACGAGTCACCCATTTTTGGCAGACGACTACCACATCCGCTGGTCAACACTCACGCCTGATCACGTCGAGGCGGATATCAACAAGGGTCTTGAAATTGCCGAGGCAAATCTTGAGGAGCTTCGTAAGCTTGATGCGGCAGAGCTAAGTTATGCAAACACCTTTGAGGCACTTGAAACCGCATCGGAGGAACTCGACCGCGCATGGGGTAGGCTTAACCACCTCGATTCTGTCTGCAACGACGAGGGCCAGCGAGCGGCTCTTAATGCTGCACTGCCTCGGGTGACATCATTTTACGCGGCGATTCCGTTGGACGATGCCATTTGGGAAAAGTTGAAGGCCTTTTCAGATTTAGACGCATTTCAGGATTTGGATGCTACTCGAAAGCGCTATGTCGAGGAGACCTGCACAAGCTTCATTCAGTCCGGGGCTAACCTGCCGCTCGATAAAAAATCCCGCATTGCCGAAGTGCAGTCTAGGCTTTCCGAAATCACGCAGAAGTTCGGCGAAAACGTGCTCGATTCGACCAATGCATGGGAGCTAGTGATTGATGATGAGTCACGTCTTGCAGGTTTGCCTGAGTCCGCGAAGGCGGCGGCTGCCGCAGATGCGGAGGGCAAAGGATACGAGGGGAAGTGGCGCTTCACCTTGCAATATCCGTCGATGGGTCCGGTGTTGCAGTATGCTGATGATGATGACTTGCGCCGTGAAATCTGGGAGGCGAATTGCACCGTTGGGCGTGATGGCGACTTTGATAATACGGCACTCATCTGGGAAATTCTTGAATTGAGGCAGGAGAAAGCCGAGCTGCTGGGCTATGACAACTTTGCGGATCTCACCTTGGAACGGCGCATGGCGCGTAATGGTGAGGCGGCGCTGAAGTTTACTGAAGACCTGCATGATAGGATCGTAGTGGCTTTTGAAAAAGACACCGAGGAGCTGCAGGCGTGGAAGGCGGACCAGACAGCTACAGAGCCCGGGCCGATGCAACCGTGGGAGGTGAGTTACTGGGCTGAGAAACGCCGTAAGGCGGAGTATGATTATGACGAAGAGGAGCTGCGTCCCTATTTCCCGCTGCCCAGTGTGATGGAGGGCATGTTTGGTATCGTCAGTAAGCTTTACAATATCCGCATCGAGGAGCGGGAGACCGGTGAAGATATCGAGACATGGCACCCTGAGTGTTGTTTTTATGATCTTTATGACAATGCATCCGGTGAGTTACTCGGATCATTTTATGCCGACTGGCATCCGCGCGAGAGTAAGCGCGGTGGGGCCTGGATGAATTACTTTGAGACGGGTTTGCCGCCGATGGATGGCGCGCCACGCGAGCCGCATCTCGGGCTGATGGTGGGCAATATGACTAAGCCAATCGGTGGCCAGCCTGCCCTGATGGACCATCGTGAAGTAGAGACCATTTTTCATGAGTTTGGCCATCTTCTTCATCACCTGTTAGCCGATGTCACCGTGAAGTCATTATCTGGAACCAATGTTGCTTGGGACTTTGTTGAGCTGCCTTCTCAGATCATGGAGAATTTCTGCTGGGATCGTCAAAGCCTTGATCTTTTTGCCCGTCACTACGAGACAGGGGAGTCAATCCCCGAGAGCCTCTACCAGAAAATGCTGGCGGCCAGAAACTACATGAGTGCCAGTGGTTTTATGCGTCAGCTCGGGCTGGGCAAACTTGATCTGGATCTGCATGTGAAGCTCGATGATTACCGCGGCAGGGATTTAGACGAGGTGGATCGTGAGATTCTCGCAGACTACAAGGCTCCTCTGGCAACGGATGGACCCTCGATGGCGCGTCGCTTCAGTCACCTT
>Ga0206128_1002225_pt1 | contig 17804 bp, 20 predicted proteins | sample Helgoland_Spring_7_FD_148601 | JGI IMG/M metagenome (GOLD analysis project Ga0206128, IMG submission 148601) | Pelagic subsurface seawater microbial communities from Kabeltonne, Helgoland, North Sea - Helgoland_Spring_Bloom_20160426_1 | ecosystem: Environmental > Aquatic > Marine > Epipelagic ... | reverse complement strand
GTTATAAGAAAGGTGCTTTACAAACAGTGCAATTCCAACCGGAAGGTTCAGACTTTTGGTTAACTGTTTTTAGTAGAACAGGTAAGAAAGTTAAGTTAATCGACGAAACAATCCTAGTTAACTTAACTGTAGGGACTATTAACTCGATGTTCTATAATACGAACCTTTATAACTATGCACAATATAAAGCAGTTAACAGTTCAACCTGGGCCGATTATGCTTTTCAAAATAACCAGGTTGAGTTTGAGGCTATAGCATAACACCTGGCAGGGACCCTCAGGGGTCCCCTACAGTATTACTATAAGTGAATAATAACAGTGCCCTGGATGAACCCCACGGCGCGCAATAGATATATAACCTATGACAAACCTTATTAAACAACTACAGGCTGAGATACTAGAGTTAAAGTTAAAGACTCCATATCACCCAGAGATCAGAACAAAACAAAAACAACTAGAAGAGCTATATGCTAAATCAGGATCCACAGAAGAAGATCTCAGGTATAACCAATAGGCCCAGACCTGTTAGTGTCCAGGACCTAAACAAGTCTACCAGCACTCAACCCAGCAAGGGGAGTGACCTGGGCCCTAAGCCCAACCTGGCCGCTAAGGCTGTTACTCAGCCCCAGGGGACACCTGGTGACCTAGGGGCATCTACTCCACCCGAGGAGAAGAAAGGGTTCCTAGCAGCCATGAAGCAAAAATTGACCAAAGCGGGTAAGACCCACCTGATGGAGAAGATTACTGGAGAGACTGCACCTGAAGGAGAGGGCCCTAGCAGACAGGTAGACACCAAGGGGACCCCTGCAACCAACCTGGGTAAAAAGCCTCCTATGGCTGATAGACCCAAGCCGGAGGTACCGAAGACTGGGACCAGCCCAAGACCCCAAAGACCTCAACTACCCAAATTTAAAGCGAATATACCTAAGAGACCTAAAATAGGCTAGAGGGGCTATAGGGTGTGAGTGACACCCGATCCCACTAGAAGAGGAGTGCCCGGTGCGGGAGCATTGGGGCCGGTTGAGCCTGAATTTAGTCCTAGGCTCAGGGGGGCAGCAGAGGGGGCATGGTCTTAAAATACTTTAATAATTAACAGTATACAAAAACACTTTGCTGGATGTCCCCCAGTTGTCTCCCGGGGAAATGTGAGTACCCCTCATGTGAGTGCCCTCTCAGTACCATATAATATACCCAACAATGTGCTCTGTGGCCCAAAAGTTCCCCCGGAGTTGGGGTGTCCCCGTACCATGAACGGGCGGCGCCCACCCTTTAAAGGACCGTCTGATACCCTCCAAGTACTATGAACCCTAGATGACCTAGGATTGATATCCGAAAAATACTTAAAAAAAAGTATAAAGTTTTTGAAACAAAACTGAAACCTGTGAGTATAAGCTTAGAGTTTTAAGCCTGAAGGTATATTGGAGGGCGGAGGGATCCAACCTCTCACATGACTCAGACCCCTCAACGGGGCGCCAACCTCTCACAGTGAGTACTCCAAGTCTCCAACCTCTTACATGTAGAATACCCTTAATATAACCAAAAAGAAAGTATTCTAATAGAGAAGAGAGAGGAGGATCTCTACAAGTCTTATAGTATATGAATAACATAATATCCCAGGGGGTAGTGAGAGTCTAAGAGTACTCTAATAAAAGAGCGCATGATATCAGATCCGGGGGAGAGGTACGGAGTCTCACAGTCTTAATATCCCCCGCCGCCCTGCCGGCACCGTTATTTGTACTGTGAATCTTGTAAGGGTTTGAGTGGACTCCGATACTGAGTGGGTCCTCCAAGTGGGGCCGCAATCCTTCGACTGGTATTGTAGTGGGAAAAGGGGTAATTGGGAAATTGGGTTTTTGGGTTTTTTTAGTTTTTAAATAGTGAAAAAATAATTTTCCCAGGACTTAAACTACTTAAAGGTTTATTTCAGAGAAGAGAAAGCGGGAAAAATGAAAAAATGAAAAATAAAAAATTTTTAAATTCCCCCAAAGAATCCTAATAGAACTCTAAAGACTCTAATAACTATGAAAAATTAAAAAAAATAAATGAATAAGTAATGTAAAACTTAGAGAATGTATAATATTATAGAATTATTGACCGAGACTACGTTATTTTTTGTAATTAGTGGCGCCCCGTTTGTAGTATATTATTAAAATAGTAAAATAATATGAAAAAAAGTGCCCAAATATTTTTTTATGTCATTTATTTTTGTTATATTAGTACTATAATTGATAAACTAACAGATATTATGAAATTTAATAACTTAAAAAGAAATCAAGATCCACAACACACTCACTTGCTGGGTAAAAAAGTGTCTTTATTAGTAAAAAACGTAGAGTGGGTAGGAAATTTAACATTTTCAGGAAAGAATACTTTCTTAAATAACCAATTACAAGTTACTTTAGACAGAACTCCTTTAAAAGTAACTCAAAACGAATTAAATAACCTTAAATTAGTATAAAATATGACAGTAGAACAAGCATTAGACAGATTAGAAGTAAATTACATTAAATTTATGGAGAAGAATGATTATGGAGATCCAGGATATGTCTGGTGGGAAAGAATTAAAGATTGCCAAGAATGGTGTAATAAAGAAAAGACATACGTACCTATGAGTCTTACTAAAACTTTGTATATTATGAGAGCTTGGGTAAAAAGACAGAAATCATTTTATTAAAAATTAATATTTAAACCAAAACCAAAACCAATGAAACATTTAGAAGATTTATCAACATCATTCCTTAAATTAGCAGTAGTATATTTAAGTGCGATCTATATTGCACTAATATTATCATCCTGCTCGGGAGATACTTATTTAGAATTCGACCAATTAATCGAAAATCCTCCACCTGAACTAGCTGAACACACTAAAGGTACTAAAGTGTGCGTTAAAAGAATTGTAGAGTACAATACAAGTTATGGATGGTCTGTTAATCACACTGACATATATAACTACAACTACGACGGAACCCGATTATTAGATTGGTCACTTATGCGAATAGTTGATAATTATTCTTCAGTTGATACTCTAATTACAACATACACCAACATCTACTCTAATAATCAAATATCAAGTATGTCGGTTGAGTCTGAAGATGGTATAACATATTATGACTTTCAATATGACGACTACAATAGGGTAATTCAAAAAACCAAAGAAGGTGTTGTTGAAAATAAATATAATTATATTGAAAGAAAAGTAGAGATCAGAGATAATCAAGATCTATTAATAGGAGAACATCAATACGCTTTAGATAATAATAATCTAAAAGAAGCAAAGTGGAGTGAAGGATCTACTGCAGATTTGAATGTTACATTAGAATATTCTCACGATAATAAAAATATGCCATTTAAAAATGTAGAAAGCTGGTACCCTTTAAGTGGATTTAGATATTTAGGAATTAATAATATAATTGAACTTAAATATTCTAATAATTTGACAATATCTCGAGATATCCAATACGACTTTGATGAATTCCCGAATTATATTTATGAAACATATAGCGATGGTAGGGCTAAAATAGAAGTCTTAGAATATAAAGATTAATATATTATAATACAATAATATTAAAGTATTAGAAATAAACTAACTAGACTTTTAATATATAATAATAAATACGCAGTTATATGAAAACAATCTTAAAATTAATCACAGCCCTATCTTTATTTATATTTACATCATGCGGCTCGAGCTGGTATGTATCAACGATCAATCACGATCCAATATATGATGATGTTAATTATGTCATGGTTTCAGATAATGTCAAAATTGATACTTTAACCGATTTTCAATTTAGAAACAAGCTTAGAACCGATTTTAATTTTAGATTAGACTTTGCAAGATATGCAATAAGTCAACCTCGCTCGTTTGATTGGAATAACAGAATATTGGGTAATACGTATAACTGGAATAGAAATAACTGGGGTTATAGCTATTATAATTATTGGGATAGAGATAGAATGTGGAATGATTGGGCATGGGGCTTTACACCACATAGATGGTCACCATTTGGATATGACAGATGGGGTTATAACTCTGGATGGAATTCATGGAATAGCCCTTATTATGGATGGTATGGTTCGCACTTTAATAATTATTATGGAGGATGGCCGTATTATGGTAATAACGTTTATGGAATTCCAAGGTGGAGAAGAAGTAATACAAACGTTGCGTATGTTAACGGCAGACGAAGTTCAATTAATAGTGAAGTATCTAACAATAGAAGAGTTAGAACTAATAATAGAACTAGAAATAATAATAATACAAAACCAAGAGGATATGGAAGACCAGAAAATAATAGAAACAATTCAAACTCTACTATCAGAAACAATAGGAACAATCCAAACTCTACTATCAGAAGCAATAGGAACAATTCAAGGCCAACTATCAACAACAATAATAGAAGTACAGTGCCAATTATTAGAAATAACAGTAGTAGTCCAAGAACAAATTCAACTCCTACAAGAAGAGTTAATTCTAATAGCGGAAAAGCCAATATTAAAAGATAACGTCGAAACTTTAATTATTAACTTAATATAATAATATATGAATCAACATAATTCAACCGAATTAAGAGATTTTTTAAATAGCAGAAAAAATAAAAATATGTCTAAAAACAAACCGCATAAAGAAAAAGTATTTAGGCAGTATAGAAGTAATCAAGGAAGATCTCCTAGACAAATGGAAGGAAGCTATAAAGCAATGTCAGCTAGTATTATAGGAGCTGTGATAACTTTATCTATTGTCAGCATATTACAATATTTCGGAATTAACTTAAATTAAATAAAATGCCAAAAGTAAAAAATAAAAAAGTTTGGAAAACTAAAACAGTAGAAGGAAAAACTATGATGCTTTGTCAAAATTCAGACTTGATATTTAGCAAATACCCAGACTGGGCTCCTTCTAACGGAGAAAAAGAATGTAAAAATTGGTCTGAAGTAGGTTCCACAACAACTGCATCGCTATGTTGGGAATGTACCGCTAGAAGTTTAAAATTTTAATAAATTAGAAATATTGTTTTTTTATCCTGATATATAAAACTAGAGAATATGTTATTATAATTAATAACCCGAATTTGTGACCGAAAGGTATAAAATAAAAGATCAACGTAAGTTGGTCTTTTTTTTGCTTAATATATAAACAAATTCATTTTTTGGTATACAATTACTATAAACATTAATTAAATTAAATGGCAAACAAGAAAACACCCAAAACACCAATGATCGATCAGTTTGGAGAAGATTTAACCCAAGCTGCCATTGATGGTAAACTAGACCCAATTATTGGAAGAGACAAAGAAGTTTATAGAATTTGTCAGATTCTTTCTAGAAGAAAGAAAAACAATCCAATTATTCTTGGAGACCCTGGTGTTGGTAAAACAGCTTTAGTAGAGGCAATCGCACAAAGGATAGTAGATAAAAAGGTAGCAATGACCTTAACTAATAAAAAGATTATATCTTTAAATATTTCTAATATAGTTGCGGGTACAAAATATCGTGGTGAATTTGAGGAAAGAATGAAAAAGATCGTTGATGAACTAAAAGGGAATAAAGACATTATCGTTTTTATTGATGAAATTCATACATTAGTCGGAGCAGGTGGAGTTAGTGGGTCTTTAGATGCTTCTAATATTCTTAAACCAGCATTAGCCCGAGGACAAGTACAGTGTATCGGTGCAACAACTTTAGATGAATACAGAGAAAATATTGAAAATGATGGAGCTCTTACTAGACGTTTCCAAGAAGTGTTTATTGACCCTCCATCAATTAAAGATTCAGTTGAAATCTTAAATAGAATAAAAGATAATTATGAAGATTATCACGCAGTTGAATATACTAAAGAAGCATTAATTGCATGCGTTGAATTATCAGATAGATATGTAACTCAAAGAGAACTTCCAGATAAAGCAATTGATTTAATGGATGAGGCTGGTGCTAAAGTACATTTATCGCAAGTAAAAATGCCAAAATTTATTAAAGAGGCAGAAGTAAAAGCTGAAAAAATCAAAATCAAAAAATTATCGGCAGTTAGCGATCAAGATTATGAAAAGGCTGCTAAATTTAGAGATGGAGAACTTAAAATGAGACAAGAAGTAGAATCATTGACTAATAAATGGCAAGCTGACTTAAGGTTAAATCGTAAGAAAGTAACTTATGATGATATTGCAGAAACTATATCTGACGCTACCGGAATTCCAATTTCTAGAATGACAGATGATGAAAGTCAAATCATAGTGGATATGGAATCTAAATTAAAAGAAATGATAATTGGACAAAATGATGCAGTTGAAGGATTGTGTAAAGTAATTAAAAGATCTAGGACAGGAGTTGCAAGTTCAAGAAAACCGATCGGTTCCTTTATGTTTATTGGACCAACTGGTGTAGGTAAGACAGAAACCGTTAAGGCACTCACAGAGTATTATTTTGGATCAGAGTCAAACTTAATTAGAATTGATATGAGTGAATATCAAGAAAAATTTAATGTTTCTAAGTTAATAGGATCGCCTCCAGGATATGTTGGTCATGAAGATGGTGGACAGTTAACAGAGCAGGTTCGAAGAAAACCTTACTCAGTTGTACTTTTTGATGAGGTTGAAAAAGCACACCCAGATACGTTCAATACTTTATTACAAGTTTTAGATGAGGGTAGATTAACGGATTCTTTAGGAAGAACTGTTGATTTTACAAACACAATCATCATTATGACATCAAACGTAGGAGCTAAGAAAGTTTCAGACTTTGGTGTAGGAATTGGATTTGAAAGTAAATCATCGATTACTACTAAGAAAACTCACGTTGAGGCTATCATTAGAAAAGAACTTAAAAATAAGTTTGCACCTGAATTCTTAAATAGATTAGATGATATGATTCTATTTGATTCCTTAACACAAGAGCACATGTTACAGATTGTGGATTTAGAATTAAATAAAACTATTAAAAGAATGGCAGGTAACGGATATACTATAAAGGTAAATAAAACTGCAAAAGTATTTTTAGCAAAAGAAGGATATGATCCTTTATACGGAGCAAGACCTTTAAAAAGAGCAGTCCAAAATTATGTTGAAGATGTTTTAGCCGACGCTATTATAAATAAAACAATGGTAATTGGATCAAAATCCTATACAATTTCACATAAGAAAAATGATGATAAACTTTCTTTAAAATAAGAGTATAATAGTAGTATAACATAATAATATATTACTACATGTCTTTTAATACAGAATTTAAAAACTTAATAAACAACATCGAAACGAACGGTGACGTTACTCAACCTCGAGATATGAAGGTTAAGGAACTCACCGTTCAGACGTTAGCTTTTAATCCAAAAGAACCTTTTGCTAATTTCAATAAAAGAAAATTTAACTGGAAATATTTTGCGGGTGAATTAGCATGGTATATGAGAAAAGACAGAGATGTAGATTATATTGGTCAGTTTTCAGGAATGTGGTCGACCTTAACAAACCCAGATACAAACGAAATTAATTCTAATTATGGATCTTTATTATTTAATGATCAACTACAATGGGTATTAGATTCTCTTAAAGCAGATAAAAACACAAGACAAGCAATTGCATTTTTAAATCAACCTAAATTTCAATTTAAAGGAAATAAAGATTTTGTTTGTACAATGTATCTTAATTTTTTTATTAGAGATAATAAATTAAATATGAAAGTTCAAATGAGATCTAACGATATATTTTATGGTCTTACTTTTGACGCACCTTTCTTTGCATTTGTACAACAACACATGAGATTGTGGTTATTAGAAACATATCCAGATTTAGAACTTGGAACATATTACCACTGCGCTGATAATATTCACTTTTACGAAAGACACTTCGATTTAGCCGATAATATTTCAAGTGACACCGAAGAAAGTGCTGAATATATAATGAATATTAAAAAACCTTTATTTTTGTTAAGATATGATAATATGATATTAACAGAATATGGTAGTAAATTTCTTAATGATGTTGATGTAACTATTGGGAAACCAAATGCAAAAGAACTGTATAATAATATATTAAGAGAATATCTTAATATTAGATTAAAAGATTAATATAATATAATAATAGCTAATGGGAGAAGTACCTTATTTCGAAGTAGATGCTAATGATTTTTTTGAGTGGGATGAGGGACCTATCATTGATCAAGAATCTTTCTATGAAAGATTATATGAGTTTATTGATTATAATCTAAATACTAATTATAGAGTAACGACACTATGTTATTTAGTAGATCCAACTGGGCATGTTATGGAAGCTACGCTAGAAGAGGAAGGGTACTATAAATCTTTACAAAAATGTATAAATTATTATACAATGGTTGAAGAATATGAAAAATGTATAAAAATTAAAAAACTAATAGATGAATATGGATTATTCTAAAGAATTTAAAAAATATGCGATGAGCGATCATAATGTGAGTTCATCCAGAATGGATTATTACAATAAGCAGATTGAAAATTCAATGACTCCTTATATTCTTGAAGAGAGAGAATTAAGAGCAACTCAAATGGATATCTTTTCTAGATTAATGATGGACAGATTACTATGGGTTGCGGGTCCTGTAAACGATAATATGTCTACAATCGTACAAGCCCAGCTGATGTTTCTAGACACTACTTCTGGCGGGGATATTACAATGATAATTGATTCTCCAGGAGGTTCTGTGAAGTCAGGGCTATCTATGGTTGATGTTATGGAATACATAACGGCAGATATTAGAACCATTAATACCGGTATGGCTGCCTCAATGGGGTCTGTTCTTTTAGGAGCAGGAACTAAAGGTAAAAGAATGTCTCTTAAGCATAGTCAAACAATGTTGCACCAATCTTCAGGCGGTTTTAGTGGTAATATACAAGACGCTGCAATTGACTGGGAAAACTGGCAAGAATTAAATAAAGAATTATTTACATTATTAGGAGGATATTGCGATAAAAAACCAGAACAAGTTATGAAAGACGCCACTAGAGATTTTTGGTTAGATGCCCCTTCCGCATTAAAATATGGTATTATAGATGAAATTGTGAATAAAAGAAAATAATTATTAATATATAATATTATAATATGAAAGTATATTTTTACATAGGAGACCGAGATTTAGAATATCTTAATAAGATATTAAAAGATTCTAACAACTTAGAAAGGGCTCTTCATATTTCATTTAATTCATTTAAAAACTCTGCAATGGTATCAATAAACTACGATAACTTTGTTCACTTATGTGATAGCGGTGCCTTTATAAAAAAATAAAAAAAAATAAGATGACTAAACGAGAAAAAACAAGAGATTTATTTGTAGAATTAATAAACACTCAGCTTAAACCACATGGAGTCACTTATGAAGATGTTAAAGGAGATCCACAGTGGTATATGAATTACAGAACTAGTTCTGAAAAAGAAAACGAATTTATAGATCATTGTATATCTAGAATTAGAAAGGTTCTTAAATTAAATCATAAAATGGCCCAAAAAGAAGCACAGTGGTTTATATTACAATGGGGGCTTGCTTTAGAGAAGAAACCAGCTCCATCTTCTAAACCCAATAAAAATCAAAAGACATTATAATATAATATTATTGTTATAATATTGCAGTTTGGCATACTATTTGAAGATAAATATAGTATGAATGTACTGGATAAAAAATGGCTCACAGATACTCCATTTGATTTTGAGCTTCAAAAATACAAACTTTTAGCAGCAATAGCTAAATTAACTTCTCTAGTTAATTCAGGTTTTCTATACACCTCTCTAATTGAGGTTGAAGAACATTTAGCAGATTTATATAAACTCAAGAACAAAAAAACAGAAATAGATGATAGGCTTAAAGTTTTAAAAGGTATTAATCTAGATACAATGTCTTTAGATTATGAATATCCTGAAGAAGATTCTTCAATCCAACACGTTTATGAATTATGTGATTTTGCTATACAGGAATTTGAATCTGTATTTAGATTAATAAGATCTAAGTGGAGATCATATTCTGCAAAGGTAAAAGTAACTGAAGTTCCTCAAATAATGCCTACAAAAAGAAAGGGAATAGTATTCATTAAAGATTTTGATAATAATATATTAACTTATTCTTATAATAATCCTTCTAAAATAATAGGAGATTGGAGAGATATGATATTAAAACTGGAAGATCTAAATATAAAAGATCAAAGCGATATGATTAAATATATTGAACTTGAAATAAAATTAGACAGTGATAATAGATTTTGGAGAGTAGATCATAAGATTACACATGACCACGAAGATTGTGTTTTACCAATCGTTAAATATAAGATCTATCATAAAATTTAAAGATATATATAAAAAATATTTCACACATGGCGTACGTAGCAAAAGATGATATTATATTATATTCTGAAAGCGAGTATAATTTTATCCAAGGGGGCAATCAAGCATATACTCTTACTCTATATAAAGATTTTATTGGAAATGCTTTAAACTTAAATGAGCCTACATCATTTCACGTTGCTGTATATTCTGATGACGTTAAGTATTTACAATATTCATATCCACATTACACTGGCGTATCTGCTAATTTAGACGTTGATCTTACTGGGAACACCGGAAATATTTCATTCACAATAGATCCTACACAATCAGGTTCTATTGCTGCTGGAAATTTATTCGTAGAAGTGACGGTAATTTATGAAAATTTTTATCCAAGATCTAAATCATACGTATTCCCTAGACTTTTAATTGGAGAAGCTATTCAAGATCCAAACAACAACACGGGCGGAGGAACTGGAGATAATGGCGGAGGAACTGGAGATAATGGAGGCGGAACTGGAGATAATGGTGGATCCTCTACAAATGCAACAGCCAATGGGATATTTACAATAGAGAACATTGACGGATCAAATCCTTCAGCTCCTGGATTTGCAGCTGTAAATAGCGATGCGCCAGGTCAAGTTTCTTCTATTATATTTAGAAATTTAAATACAGATGGAATTCGATTAACATCTTTAGAAAACTTTTTAACTAAAAGAATAACTAACGACGGAATCAACGGAATTATGACAATTATAGATGTTGATCCAACAAACATGTATGCTATTTACAAAATAGAATCTTGGGAAAGAATAGATATAACCGCAGGAGGTGGGGATGCTGAAGATTCAGATGGTATTAAAATCAATATATCTTTAGAAGCTAATTCAACAGGACCCGGCGTTACAAAATCAGCATGGAGTGTTGGTCAAAAAATTACATTTAATTTAGACGCACACGGTATAACGTCAGCTTCAACTCTTCCAGATGGTATATTAACTTATGTTGATAAAAACATCAATTCAAACGCAACCATAGGAGATAATCAGCCAACCGGCGTTTTAGTTTCTTATTCTCCATATCAAGATTCTTATGTTATGGTTGAGGTAAACGGAATTAGCGTTGATGTTGGAAATGGAACTAAAAATACAGATTCTTATTTCTCAGGAGACGGTGGGGTTACACCAACCACTATAGAAGAGATACGCGCGGGCGACGAACTATACTGGAACGGGACGCACGCGGGATACGATCTAGAAGTAGATGATCAAATAAATCTACTTTATGAAGCAAAAGCAGACGATCTACGATAAAAATCTAAGTTTTTTTGGGTTTTTTCATTTTTTCATTTTTTTATTAAATTTTATTACTATAATATATCAAAAAGTGACAATATAACCGAGCTTGTATAAATATATAAATCACTATCGGCAATAACGTGGATAGGCCAAAATAAATTAATATAAAAATTATGGCACAAATTCGTTCAAAACAAATTAAAGATTTCTTAACTACGGTAAATTGGGGAGCTACGACTAACTTCGAGATTCCTAACACTTCAGATATCAAATCTTATGTGGACACACAAATCGCTACTCAAGATGCTGAAAAGGATTCTGACGTAGCAAGAATCGATGCTGCTTTAGCTAGCGAAATCGCTGACACTAACTCGGATGTAACGAGATTAGACGGAGATATCGCAACTGAAAAAGGTAGAGTTGATGCAATCTTAGCTTCTGCAGATGCTGATAAAGATACTTTCGTTGAGATCGTTTCTTTAATCAACTCTGTTGATTTAGAGAATGACAATGCTCTAGCTGCTGTTATCGGTGACTTAAACACTGAGATCGCTAACACTAACTCTGACTTTTTAAGAGTTGAAGGTGAATTAGCTGCAGAAATTTCTGCAACTAACTCAGAAGTTACTAGATTAGACGGAGCTTTAGCTGGTGAAATCGCTAACACAACTTCAGATGTTGCATCTATCGATGTAAGATTAGGAGCTGTATCTGGAGATTTAGTTGATTCAGTTGATTCTTTAGAATTAGCTTTAGCTGGTGAAATCGTTGACACTAACTCAGACGTAACAAGAATTGATTCAGCTTTAGCTGCTGAAATTTCTGCTACTAATTCTGACTTTGTTAGAGTTGAAGCTGCTTACGCTGCTGCTGACGCTAACTTACAGTCTCAATTAGATGCTGAGATCGCTAACACGAACTCTGACGTTACTAGATTAGATGCTGCAAACGCTGCACAAGATTCTGCTTTAGCTGCTGAAATAGCTGCTACTAATTCTGACTTCGTTAGAGTTGAAGCTGCTTACGCTGCTGCTGATGCTAACTTACAGTCTCAATTAGATGCTGAAATCGCTTCAACAGATTCAGAAGTTGTAAGATTAGACGCTGCTGACACTGCATTAGAATCTGCATTAGCTGCTGAGATCGCTAACACGAACTCTGACGTTACTAGATTAGATGCTGCTGACGCATTATTACAATCTAACATTGATGCTGAAAACGCAAGAATTGATGCAATCTTATTATCTGCTGACGCTGATAAAGATTCATTCGTTGAAATCGTTTCATTAATCAACGCAGTTGACACAGTAAATGATGACGCTTTAGCTGTTGTTATTGCTAACTTAAACTCTGAAATTTCTGCTACTAACTCAGACGTAACAAGAATGGACGCTGCTTTAGCTGCTGAAATTTCTGCTACTAACTCAGAAGTTGTAAGATTAGACGCTGCTGACTCTGCATTAGAATCTGCTTTAGCTGCTGAAATCGCTTCTACTAATTCTGACTTTGTTAGAGTTGAAGCTGCTTACGCTGCTGCTGACGCTAACTTACAGTCTCAATTAGATGCTGAAATCTCTGCTACTAACTCTGAAGTTACTAGATTAGATGGAGCTATATCTGCTGAATTTACTTCAATAGATAACAGAGCTGCTCAAATCGAGTCTGATTTATCTGACGAGATTTCTGATACTAACTCAGACGTAACTAGAATTGATAACGCATTATCTGCTGAAATCTCTTCTACTAACTCTGAAGTTACTAGATTAGATGGAGCTGACACTGCGATGGATACTAGAATTTCTGAATTAGAGAATACTATTATTAAGGATATTGAAATGGCTACTGAGACATTCCCAGGAGCTGGATTTATCTATAACTTAGCATTCCCTGTACAGGATGACAACGCTGATTTAGTTGACGTTTTCGTTAACGGTCACAGAGTATTTGCATCTTTAGTTGCTGGACCACAAGTTACATTAGGAAACCCAGGATACGTAATCGATCCTCAAGATTCTGTTGTATTTGTTTACCAAAAAGCATAATCATTAATTGATTATTATTTTAAGGGCCCCTTTAGGGGCCCTTTTTTTGATTAATATATAAACAAACAGAATATATTCAATATAAATTTAATGAAGATAGGTATAATCATTTCCCTAGTACAGGATTACGAAAGCATGTGGATTAACGGTATTAAATTAAATGCCCTTAATTTATCTAAAATGCTTAATCAAATAGAAGGCCTGGATGTCTATATTCTAGATGCTGGTGATAAAGTAAAAGATCTTACTAAAGTGAGTTGGGATTACGATAAATATAAAATAGCTAAATTCACTGAAATGGAAGATAGCGTAGATTTATTATTTATGTTAGGATCTTCTTTACCAGATAGTAGAATTCTAAAAATAAAAGAAAAGAATCCAAAATTAAAAATCGTAAAATATCAATGCGGAAATAGTTATGTCGTTGATATGGAAAGAGTAATTTTTAATAAAGCTGAGGAAAAAGAAAAACCGTCATGGGACAGATTACATGACGAGACATGGTTAATACCTCAACAACAATATCAGAATACAGAATATTGGAAAACAATTTACAGGCAAGATGATACAAAGGTTAAAGTAGTTCCTTTTATATGGGATCCAGAACCTTTAGAAGAATTTGATAAATTATTAAGAGTATCAGGTAAATTAACTCCTAAATATATCCCTAAAGAAAAATCAGACAAAAAATTATCTGTAATGGAGCCAAACATGAATGTGGTAAAATATTCATTAATACCTCTAATGATTGCTGAAGAGGTTTATAGAGAAAGAGGAGAAGAGGCATTTAAACAAATGTATATCGGTTCCGGTAAAAAATTGCTAAAGAACAAATACTACATGAGTATGATAAAGCACTTTGATATAATGCATACTGATAAATTAAAATATGTCGGAAGATATCCAGTATCTACTTTTTTATCTTCGGAAACTGATATTGTAATATCACACCAATGGGAAAACCCATTAAATTATGCATACTTAGACGCTATGTATTATGGATATCCTCTAGTACACAATGCAGAAATGATAAAAGACGCCGGATATTATTATCCAGACTTTAATATATCAAAAGGAGTAGATCAATTAAAATTAGCATTAGACAATCACGATAGTAATTTAGAAGAATACTCTAAAAAAAATAAATCAGCTTTAAATAGATATTTGTCAACCAACAAAAAATTGGTAGATACATATAAAAAACTATTAGATAATCTATTTGAACCAGGTTCACATGATTTATCGCATAAATATAATTGGAAAACAAACTTATATAAATAATGGCAAATTTACAAGAAATTTTAGAAAACGTAGAAAAAATAAAAGTATCAATTGTAATGCAGGTTAATTTACAAGATTATCCTGGATCCAGGAACGATGCTATTGGTAAATTTCAAAGAGCAGTTGAAAGCTTTAGATCTCAGCTTTATAGTAATTGTGAATTGATAATCGTTTCTGACGGTTGTAACAAAGTTCATCAATTATATAATAGAGCATATAGAGATGTATCAAATATAAAATTTGTTTACTATGACAGGTATAATACTCCTAAAATGTATGAACAAATAGGAGAAGATGGTGGTAAATATTTTAGAGGCTTTGCTAGAAATTTAGGAAAAGGATGTGCAACTGGTAAAGTTATAACGTATATGGATTCAGATGATTTTTTACTACCACAGTTTACAATGACATGTATGTTAGTTTATAATACAGATAAAGATAGAGATTGGTGGATTAACAAATCATGGTACGACCATGAAAATGTAGATAATTCTAAACAAAACGAGCAGGCAATTGAAGACACATCGTTAATTGAAGCTGTTAAAATAGAAGGACTTCCTGATCGTTGGAAACCAATAACAACTAAGGATAATAGAATAGTAATGTCACCTTGGTTATTTATGCATAGTAATGAAGTAACCACAAGTTGGAGAGATGTTATTTCTTCAGAAACTTCGGAAGATGTAGATTTTCATAATAGAGTTAGAGCGTCATTTCCAAATGGAATAGCATATAGTAATCCAATATATGTTAGATGTCATCTAGCAGGTCAGTGGGACGTTTAATTATCTTCACCACTTATCATCTTCATAAATATTTTAGAACAACTATCTAAATAAGCGTTTTTCATGTTTGGATCCGACATCATATACCATGTATACGCCATAGACTCCTCGTATTTAGAAATCTTATTCTTTATTTTATCTGTGTTTTCAGAAATATTTTGAAAGGCTTCTTTTGATAATTCATCTATTTCAATATCTAATTCCAAAGCTGTTTTTAATAGTAAACCCCAGTCATACGAATTATTAGCTTCATTTATATTTTCGTAACATTTTTTTAAAAACTTAATTTCTCTTTCAGAATAAGAATCGTCTAATTTATCAGGATGACATTTTATCGCAATCTTTCTAAATATCTTTTTAAAATGTTTATCTTCAAATTTAACTGAAGGCGCATCTTCTATCTTAGGAGCTTCACCTTCGCTCTTAGGGGCAAGAGCTTTTAAAGCTTCATTATTATAATCAACCATAGCCTCTCTAAAATGAGATTCTGCATCTGCAGATATATCTTGAACGTCAACTAACGTTTCAGTCTGATGGGTGTAATCCCTTATTAGCTTTTTAAAAATATTATTCATATAGTATTTATCGAAATTATATTACAATATTAATAACGATTATTACAAAAAACAAACAAGACGCCAAAAAGACTCAGATATATAGAATGATACGAAAGGTAAAAATAGAAGTCCTTTCTTAAAAATAAATAAAAAAAATAAATATCTATGTCACAAATTAAAATTAAGCAAATCGAAGGCTTACAAACTAAGCTAGACGCTTTAGACACTCAATTGGCATCAGGTTCATTAAAATCAGCATACACACAGGCAAGTCATTCTTTTGTAGCCGGTAATGTTATTGCTTTTTTTAACGGTTCTTGGGTTCTTGCAGATTCTAAAACGGCTGACAAACTAGGAAGACTAGTTGTTGAATCAGTAACAGACGTTAACACGTTTGTCGCGGTTCAAATTGGTAACATCACAGTTAGTTCTTGGAATTTAACTCCAGGAACATTCTATGTTGTAGATGATACCGACACCGGATCTTTTGTAGAATATGTTAATGCATCAGACCCAGTTTATACTTTTAGTAATCCTGTATTACAGGCAATTACATCAACAACAGCACAGGTTCTACCATGGAGACCATCTCTTGGACCAAGTGCAATTTCACAAGGAGTCGAGTATACTCAAGCAGACTTACAACCATCAAATTCTAGCGGTAACTCATCAGCAACTGGTATAACATTAGATTATACACCATACGCTGATTCTACAGTTCAGGTTTATATTAATGGTGTTGCTGTTACAGAAACTTATGGAGATAAAACAGGAGACGTTTATTTCTCATCTGATAGCGGTGTAACATCTAAAGCAGTTGCAGATTTAGTAGCTGGTGATGAACTATACTGGAATGCGAATAATGCAGGTTACGAAATCGGATCCGGAGATTTATTCGACATCGTTTACGAAAAAGACTCACAAGATTAAAAATAAAAAAAAATAAAATAATAAATTAAATTATGGCATATTCAGCATATATTTCTACAGCCGGCCCACAGGGAGACCAAGGTACAGTTGGTATTCAAGGACCTCAGGGTGATGTAGGATCAAAAGGAGACGTAGGAACACAAGGTTCTACAGGACCTCAAGGTACTGACGGAGTTACTGGTAATACTGGTTCTCAAGGTTCTGATGGTATCCAAGGTATCCAAGGTATTCAAGGAGTTCAAGGAGATACTGGAGCAACTGGAGATACTGGAGCAACTGGAGCAACAGGTCTAAAAGGTGATCAAGGCGATCAAGGCGATCAGGGTATTCAAGGAATCCAAGGTATTCAAGGTGTTCAAGGTTCTGATGGACTTAAAGGAGATCAAGGAGATCAAGGAATCCAAGGTATTCAAGGTCTAAAAGGAGATCAAGGAGATCAAGGTATTCAAGGAGCTCAAGGAGCAGACGGAATTCAAGGTCTTAAAGGAGATCAAGGAGATCAAGGTATTCAAGGTATTCAAGGTGTTCAAGGTTCTGATGGACTTAAAGGAGATCAAGGAGATCAAGGAATCCAAGGTATTCAAGGTCTAAAAGGAGATCAAGGAGATCAAGGTATTCAAGGAGCTCAAGGAGCAG
>Ga0206128_1002214_pt1 | contig 17857 bp, 5 predicted proteins | sample Helgoland_Spring_7_FD_148601 | JGI IMG/M metagenome (GOLD analysis project Ga0206128, IMG submission 148601) | Pelagic subsurface seawater microbial communities from Kabeltonne, Helgoland, North Sea - Helgoland_Spring_Bloom_20160426_1 | ecosystem: Environmental > Aquatic > Marine > Epipelagic ... | reverse complement strand
TCAAGTCACTCACTGGGCGAGAATAGATGCCCGCCTTAGGATTAAGCTGCTTACAAAATCTCAAAGAAGCCTCCCCCACCTTAAAACTTGGCCCCGCATCACCAACAATAGATGGATAGATCTTACCCTCATAAACCACAACGGCGTAGTCACCAACCCGAGCCGCATAAGGATCGCCTCCATTGGAAGTCAGGACATTGATTGGCATGACGATAAAGGGGTCGTAGTCAGCAACTAGAAAACTCCTGGCCTCCATATCCTTGATCTCACGTTTGATTTTTGTGATGCGCGATTTCAGCCAGGCCTTGCGATCATCCTTGGTATCAGGAAGTGCTATTTCCTGTTCTGCTTTACGGATCCTATTCTTCCAGCCTGCAATCAAGGGATTGGGCGACTTGCCTGTTTTTTTCCAGCCATAGCTCGTCAACGGCTGATAGTTGGTCGAGTTCACGATCTTCTCCGGCATCACAGGCAAGCGGTCTCCATCGGAGCCATCAGAAACAACATCCATTTCTGCCTGCATCAGGAATATACGCCGGCCAGTCTCAGGGTGCTTGAGGTTGAGCATGGTCTCACAGTCATAAAAGTTATGCCGCGTCATCAACTCATTGAGCTGAGTTGCATTGCTTTTCATACGCTTGGATTTATTCTCGTAGAGTTGGTAGAAAAAACCAGAAACCTTGGCCTTCGGCATCATTACCTCAAGGCCCGGCAATATCGCGGTGAGCCCTGGGCTGTTTTTTTCTAATTCAGGTAGTGTTGTGATTGCCTTCGGTAGTTTGATTTTAAGTTCATAGTGGGCACTAAAACTCTCATCCGTATCTCGTTCAAGTGAAGCAGCGCCACCTTTCTCGATACGTATCTTGGTATTGAGCTGCAGGCCTCTAGACAGCATGCGCATATCGCCACCAGAGGAAGCTGTGTGGTCCTGTGGAGCACGGATGGCAGGCTCCTTAGGCTTGGGGGGACTCTCCGGCGCTTTGGGTTTGGGCTCGCTTACCTTCTTCTCTGTCACCTCTTTACCGGCACTTCGCAATTCGCGCAGCTTACGATATAAATTCTCTGAAAGAGGACTAAACAGCAAAGCGATCGAGCCACATAACAACACAAGAATGGACACCCTGAACCACGGGAAAGTGGTAGCATTACCATGACGGCTTTTAATACCCTCAATTTCATGCGGGTCATTCTTTTTCTGATTTTCAGAATGGGGAGGCATAGGGCAAAATCATGAACCTTTATGGGGCGTCATTCAAATGATTATTTTATGACCTTGATCCATCTGGCAGACCAAACGCAGACTCGAGACCATCTGGCGCAAGCTCAGCGAAATCATCCCACTCACGCATTTTGACAGGATAGTGAGCCGCTTGAGCAAAGTCTCCAGCCCTGATTTTTTCCACAGCGGCCTCTGCCCAGCCCATCGCATGCTCGAGCACGGATTGGTCAAATTTATGCCATGGAGCAAAGGCAACATCACTGATCGCCCTCGGCAGATTAATATAGCCTACTTGCGGAAGCTCCCCAGTATTAAAACACTGCTGAGTAAACGCGGCATACATGGGCAGCTGAACTTCAGCCCAGCCGAGTTGCGTTCTAGACGTACCTACTAAATCTCCCAGCTGAGGCCGATTCTCATCCTCACGCCAAGTTCTAAGGTGCGCTTTATCAGGCTGCTTAGCCTTACCTGATGTCTTATAATCCCACACCCGCCATTGCTTGCCATCTTCATGACGGTCAATCCGATCAATCGCCATGGTTACCGAGTGATCTGCAATCTGCCAGTGATCCCCTGTCTGACCTCCCACTTTGTATTCTGTCTCTACGATACACCAGCCATTAGCGCGGTCAGCCGCTTGTATTTTGGCAAATGCTCGCAACCGTTCACGCGCACTCTCAAGCTGGACCATCAGCGGCAAAGGCAGGTTTTTGCCGTAGCGTTGTTGCATGACGGCATCCAGATGCTCAGTGAAATAACTCTCAATCTCCGAAGCATCTGAACAATCACGCATGGCTTCATCAGCTCCAAATTGATCGAGCACATGATGGCAGAGCTTACCAAAATCGAGAGCATCCATCTCGCGTTTGTTGGCATCGTAGGTTCTCATTTTTACAATGCGCTTGAGGAAAAAACGAAACGGACAATCGAGGTAATCCTTGATCGCTGATGGAGAAATATTGATCGCGTCCTCACCCGCATAACGATTCTCCAACTCAGGGACCTTAAGCTGCCAGTCACGAGCCCATGCACCACGATTGGGAGCATCAGAGGGTGACTCGTTAAACAAGTGAGATACCAATGCCGCTAGCTCTTGGCCGGTCTGCTTCATTAATAAGCGGGAGGGTTTACGCGCTTCACCTGCGTTGTTAAACCTCGAAACAACAGCATCAACTCTGCCATGTTCCGCCCTTGATTGAAGTGCCGTATGCAAAATGAACGCATCCCGCGCAAAACGGGCGCGCATATCACGTAAGCCCAGTTGATCTCGCAATGAATCAGGTAAAAAAACATCATCTGCGCTGCCCTCAGGAACGCACTCTTCATGCATCCCCGCCAGTATCAGGTGATCAGCGGGATCATAAGAAATTTCCAACCACCCCTGCAAATCAAGCACGGTATCACCTCGTTCTGCCGAGACACGGGCAGAGCGCACCGATTCAGCAAGCATTTCAAATGCCTCATCAGGTACCACCATTTCTCCACAGCTCGCTAGTCGATCAAGCGCATCCACCGCCTCAACTAAGCTCGCCTCGGTCGCCTTAGCCACACGGTGGTCGGTATACCCCAACCACTCCGACAACCACAGACGCAGAACTTCACCAACATTGTTGGCACCCAGCTTCTCAATGTGCGAGGCCACGGATTGTAAAATCTCTCGCTGGTCTGAGGAGGCAAGAAACCTTGCATCACTTACGGTCTCGGGCAAATGATCCGCATACAGCTGATCCATGAGATTGGTGGCCAGATGACGGCTTACTTTCTCTGGTAAAAACAGCTCCGCACCCGGCAATCTAACTAACTCACGGAGGGCTTCAAAAGAGCTGTCTTTAGTGACCAGATCACGCATCGCTCGCAGTAGACAAACCAAACCCGATTCGGCAAGCCCCCTGCCCTCTGGATTGTATAATGGCCAGCCGGTCTCAGAAAATGCCTTTTCCAGTGACGACTCAAAGGTCGGGTCACACAGCGCCAGCGCTGCCTGCTCTGCGGCAGTTTCCTGCTCGCTTAAAACCTGAACACATACCTCAGCAGCATCGCTCGCTGAATCGACAAGGTGCAGCCTTTGTTGCCAATCTGGAATATGAATATTTTTTTGTGACCAGTAATCTACGCGTGGCACACCCCAGGCATCGAAGCCTTCCTTTTCACTCTCAGGGGCATGAACCAAAACCTGCATGGGGATCCCTTGCTCCAGCAATGACTGCAATGCGCGGATAGCCATCGGCGTCGGGTCAGGAACACAAGCAACGACGATACGTTTGATTCCTGGAGGCAGGTCGGGAGATAATGCCTGGTCGCGCTTGGCGAGGATAGGGTCACGTAATTTCCATCGACCGAGCTGCTTGAGCATCAGCCCCTCTAGCTCTGCAAGCTCTGCCCATCGTTCTTTTTCTGGGCTATGAAAGCCCGCATCACGGAATGAAGCATTTGCATCAGCAAGCGTGTCACGTAATTGGATGAATTGCTTTGCCAGTGCCAGCGCCACATGAAATCCAGCATTAGCGTCAGCATCCTGATTGCGAAACAAATGAGGAAATTGACTCAGCCCCGTGTCTCGTATGACTTGCACCCAAGCCCATAAGGTTTCCTGCTTACTGGCCACGCCCTCGACCTCAAATAAGCGACTGGGCACCACGACATGTGGCGAAATCACTCCGCCACCATCAGAGAGTGCCATGCGGAGTCGTCTGCCGCTGTTGGAGGTTGGCACAACCACTAAGGTGGATGCTAGCACATCTAGATTCTCATCGGCCAACAGCCAATGCTTTAGGGATTCGAGCAAAGGAGCATGCCAACCGAGAAAAACACGGTCGGCGCATTGCTCCTGCTCAAAATCCAATAGGTCCTGCATTCACTATTCCTCTCCGCCGGATTCCTCAGCATCCTTTGGCTCATCAGCGGCCTCCGTTGATTCAGCTACATCAGTTTTTGCTGCATCGACATCCCCTTCTTGATCGGAGCCTTCGGCATCATCAGCTTCTTCCTCATCGTCTGGCATCACTCGGGCAATGTCCTGAAGCTTTTCGCCACCCTTGAGTGAAACTAGTTTCACGCCCTGAGCGGCACGGCCAGTCTCACGCACATCAGAACAACGGATACGAATACTCTGCCCATCACTGGTCATCAGCATGAGCTCATCATCTTCCATGACCGAGAGCGCTCCAACCACGCTACCCGTTTTATCGGTAACATTCATGGTTTTCATGCCTTTACCACCACGGCCTTTTGATAGGTATTCTTCATATGCCGTGCGCTTTCCAAGGCCATTTTCACTGGCAACAAGAAGCTTGGCATCAGGGCTTACGATGGTCAGCGCTACGAGGTAATCAGCTTCTCGCGGCTTCACTCCAGCAACACCTGCGGACGGCCTACCCATTGCACGGATATTGGTCTCACTGGTGCGCACGCAGTAACCAGCACTGGTCACCAAACAAATATCATCCTTGCCTGAGGTCAGCTTGACATCAACCAGGGTATTGCCTTCATCGAGCTTGATGGCGATGATGCCGTCTTTGCGGAAATTGCGGAAGTTGCTTAGGCCTGTTTTCTTCACCTTACCACTGCGGGTAGCAAAGAGCACATAGCCATTTTCTTCACCAAAGGTGACATCCTCATCGTCTTCGTTGGTCTTGCGCTCAAGACGCAGAGTCGCTGCGATGTTTTCCTCTGCCTGGAGGTTGAGTAAGTTCTTGATACTGCGCCCCTTGGAGGCACGTGAACCTTCAGGAATACCGTAAACGCGCTCCACGTAAACTCGACCGGTATTGGTGAAGAACATCAGGTAATCATGCGCCTGAGCGGAGAAGAGGTGCTCGACGAAGTCTTGCTCATCATCTTCAGCTTGGTTGGCATTGCGAGTTTCCATGCCACGAACACCCTTACCTCCACGTGCTTGGACACGGTATTCTGCAGATGGAGTACGCTTAATGTAACCCTTATTAGAAAGTGTGACGATCATGCCGTCATTAGCAATGAGGTCCTCGATGGCAATCTCTCCCTCATCGGGAAGGATTGGGCAGCGGCGCGGAGTAGCGTGCTTTTCTCTGATTTCAAGAAGCTCATCCTTGATGATGGTCAGCACACGCGATTCACGGGCAAGGATGTCGAGGAAGTCCTTGATTTCCTCGAGGATGGAATCGTATTCCACCTTCACCTTGTCCTGCTCCATGCCTGTAAGCTGGTAAAGGCGCAGCTCAAGGATGGCATTGACTTGGCGGTCAGTGAATACGTAGGTGTCATCCTGCACACTGGGCTGTGAACGGATGAGAATACCGAGACTCTCGGCAGTTTTAACCGGGAAGGTGTAAGCCTTGAGCTTTTCACGGGCTTCGTCCCTGTTTTTAGAATCACGAATGATGCGGATAAAATCGTCGAGGTGCCCTAGTGCGAGTAGGAACGCCTCAAGGTTTTCTGCGCGGTCTTCTGCTTTATTGAGCAAGAAGCGAGTGCGGCGCATGATCACCTCACGACGGTGCTCGATAAATGCGTCAAGTGCATCCATGATCGAGAGCTGCTTAGGGCGGCGCTCGTGAATGGCCAGCATGTTCACCCCGAAGGATGTTTCCATGGAGGTGAGTTTGAAGATCTGGTTAACAACAACCTGTGGGCGAGCATCGCGCTTGAGGGTGATCTCAATGCGTGTCTGCTCATCGGAGAGGTCACGCATTCCGGAGATGTCCGTGAGGACTTTTTCACGCACCAGCTCTGCAATACGCTGCTGCAGTACTGCACGGTTTACGCCGTGAGGCACGTGGGTGATAGTGATGATGGATGTGCCAGAGGCTTTTTCCTCAATCTCCATGTTGCCTCGCATCTTAATGCTACCGCGACCAGTGTGGAAGTAGCTGTCGATACCTTTGAAGCCGCGGATTTCGCACTCACCGGCAAAATCAGGACCTTTAATATATTGCTTCAGCTCATCGATTGTAAGCTGGGGGTTATCGATACGGGCGCATACCCCATCAATCACTTCGCCCAGGTTATGGGCGGGGATGTTGGTGGCCATTCCCACCGCGATTCCAGTGCCGCCATTGACCAGCAGATTGGGAATCGAGGCTGGCAAGACGACGGGTTCGTCACGCGTTTCGTCGTATGTCGGCTGGGTGTCGACGGTATCTTTTTCAAGATCGGTCATCATCGCCGAGCCGAGGTGGGTCAAGCGGGCTTCGGTGTATCGCATCGCCGCGGCGGCGTCACCTTCAACAGAACCAAAGTTTCCTTGGCCGTCGATGAGAATTTCACGCATCGTCCATGGCTGCGCCATGTTGACCAAGGTGGTGTAGATTGAGCTGTCACCGTGTGGGTGATATTTACCCATGGTATCACCGACAATACGCGCACACTTAAGGTGAGCCTTGCTTGGTGAGAGCGATAAGTCATTGTGCATCGCGTAGAGCACACGCCGCTGTGATGGCTTAAGCCCGTCCCGAATATCAGGTAAGGCACGGGAGATAATCACAGACATGGAGTAGTCCAAGAAGGACTTGGACATTTCGTCCGCCACGTTGATGGATTTAATAGATTCGTTGGACATGGGTCAGGTAAAAATAAGTAGGCTAAAGATAGTCAGGATAGATGCTGTAATTCTTCTGGGGCTAGTGAATCACGAGGCTGGCGAATTAGACATCCAGGTTCTGAACATTGAGTGCGTTGTCTTCGATGAATCGTTTGCGGGGTTCAACAATGTCGCCCATGAGAACGTCGAACATCTTATCGGCTTCGATGGCGTTTTCTTCATCCAGGCGGACTTTGAGGAACTGACGTCTCTCAGGATCCATGGTGGTTGTGAATAGCTCTTTGGCATTCATTTCCCCTAGTCCCTTGAATCGTTGAATACGCATTCCCTTGCGGCCAATTTCGAGCACACGATCGAGAATTTCAAACAGGTTGAAAACAGGCAGCGCCTCAGCTTTGTCAGCATCGCCCTCGATCAGCTCGTAAACGGGCTTGTCTTCAGAGAAAAACGGCTCGGTCTTGAGTCCAAATTCATTGAGACGGGCTAGGATTTTGGAAATGGCGGCAGACTCATGAAGTTCACGTTTGACGGCTCGCCTCTGGATACCTTGGTATTTTTCTTTGAATGCGATGATCTCTTCCTCGGTAAGCTCCTCATCGAAGAGCCTGAGGTCTCGGTTCTCCTTAGCGAACACGAGCAGTTCTTTTTCCGTATCGAAGTAGTGGGTTTCTTCCTCGTTACCAATCCGAACGCGCACCATGTATTCTGATAGGTGCCCTTCGTTAGCGTATTCAAGTAAGGTCCTGAAGTCTCCGCCGTGTCCTTCAAGAGTCGACGTGAAGCGGGTGAGTTGGGCAAGGGTGTCGAGCACGCTCTTGAGCAGATCGCTATCAACATAATTCTCAGTTCCGTGTTGCTTGAGCTTCACGTCTTCCGAGCCTAGGCTGATCAGGATTTCGTTCAGAGCATCATCGTCAGCGAGGTATTCTTCACGCTTTTTACGAGTGACTTTATAAAGCGGAGGCTGCGCGATGTAGAGGTAGCCGGCTTTGACCAAATCGGGCATGTGGCGACAGAAGAAAGTGAGTAGTAATGTGCGAATATGGGCACCGTCAACATCGGCATCGGTCATGATGACAACCTTGTGGTAGCGGACTTTTTCCAGATTGAAGGCACCTTCCTGATCGCCATCACCAATGCCTGCGCCAATGGCAGTGATCATTGCTTGAATTTCCTTGTTCTGCAGAGCGCGGTGAAGGCGGGCCTTCTCAACGTTGATGACCTTGCCTCGTAGCGGCAGGATCGCCTGGTTGATGCGGTTGCGGCCTGATTTGGCCGAGCCGCCTGCGGAGTCGCCCTCCACAATATAGATTTCAGATTTAGCAGGGTCACGCTCTGAGCAGTCTGCTAGCTTTCCTGGCAGTCCACCTCCGGAGAGCACGGACTTACGCACTGTCTCACGTGCTTTACGGGCGGCTTCGCGAGCTCGGGCGGCATTGACCGCCTTATCGATGATCGTTTTGGCGAGGTTGGGGTTTTCCTCAAAGTAGTCCTGCAGTCCCTCGTAAACGATGGAGCTGACCACACCCTCAATCTCGGCATTGACCAGCTTGTCCTTTGTCTGCGAGCTAAAGCGCGGGTTGGGCATCTTAACGCTGAGCACACAGATGATGCCCTCACGGACGTCGTCACCTGAGAGCGCTGGGTCTTTGTCTTTGAGGATCTTGTTCGCTTTCGCGTATTGGTTGATGGACCTTGTCAGTGCTCCACGGAAGCCGGTGAGGTGAGTTCCCCCATCAGCATTAGGAATGGAGTTAGCAAAGCAGAGAATATTGTCCTGATAGCTATCGTTGTATTGAAAAACCACATCAGCAAAGACATCGTCCTTGGCAATTTTACCGTCGTAATCGATTTCGATCTTGCGCTTGCCTTTGATGATCACAGGCTCGGGGTGAACCAGTGTTTTATTTTCCCCAAGCTGAGCCACAAATTCCTCGATCCCCTTGGCGTAGTAAAAACGCTCTTTCTGAGCACTCTCTGGGCGCTCGTCTTCCAGCTCGATCACTAAGCCAGGGTTGAGGAAGGCTAGCTCACGCAGGCGGGTGGCGAGGCGGGCAAATTCAAACTCAATGGTGTCTGTGAAAATAGTAGCATCAGGAAAAAAACTGACCTTGGTGCCAGTGTGTGCAGGATCGACCTCCCCCACGACTTCGAGCTGCTTGACGGTTTTTCCACGCTCAAAGGTAATGGCGTGCACCTTGCCCTCACGGCTTACCTCTGCCTTGAACCAGTCAGAGAGAGCATTGACGCACTTGGCACCGACACCGTGTAAACCACCTGAATACTTGTAAGCACCCTGACCAAATTTACCACCAGCATGAAGACTGGTTAATACCAACTCAACGGCAGGAATGCCAAACTTCGGGTGTATTTCCACGGGGATTCCTCGACCATCGTCCTCGATGGAAGCAGAACCATCCACGTGCAGGCCGATCTTAATCGTGTCACAGTAGCCGGCAAGGTGCTCATCAATCGAGTTGTCCAGCACCTCAAACACACAGTGGTGTAGACCGCGCACATCGGGGTCTCCAATATACATGCCTGGGCGCTTACGAACCGCCTCAAGGCCCTCTAATTTATCAATCTGTGATGCACCGTATTCTTGGGCCTCTGAAACGTTAGTTTCTGCGGATTCAGCGTCGTTTTGAGTATCGGTCTCGGGGGCGTTTTCAGGCTTATCAGGGATATCGGACATGGGCAGACAAAATATCTGAAATTTAGCCGCCCTAGACAAGTTTCTTTCGCCTATTTATGCAGATTTTTTTGGCGTCAGAAGATCCGTGCCACTTCCACATGATAATGAGCTCTCAAAGCCCAAATGAATGGCCGTTGTGGCCCTACTCGCCAATGGTCATGTAGTAATAAACACCCAAGGCAATACAGACCACCACACAGGTGATCAGCACCATCAGCAGCAGTGTTTTTATATCTTTTGACTCAGCCGCCTTTTGAGGCATGCCGGTAGCTGCACTCACCTTAGCCGCACCTCCCTTGGCCGCACTCGGCACAGCAGCTGGGCTACCGCCTACTGAAGCGACGACCCCAGACTTTCTACTTTTCCTTCTACGGTCTGGTGTAGACGAAGATGGTGACGACGGTGCAGGTGAAGCCACACTAGCACTCTTACTTATGCCACGCGGCTTAATTTCAACAGGAGCCCCCGTCTTGGCCACGAGGCTGGTAGCAGCCGCAATGGGTGGTGCGATGATGACGTCTCCGCATGAGGGACAAGGTCCTTCCTTTCCTGCAAGAGATGGATCAACCACTAGACGAGTTCCACAACCAGGACAACCGAACCTGAGCATATGTTTTTCTGATGATTCAGACATGAATTAAAATTTGATAATCAAGACTTTACCTCTTTCCTTACTACAATCCAAGGAGATTTCTCTGCCAATTAAGCAGCAGGTCTTCAGCGCCCTCATGCTTGCCTGCTAGAGCTTCCAAAATGGCACGCGGCGCAATCAACGAGCTATCAAGATCGAGGTCGTGGGCCACCTTGTCTCGCTGTGCCATCAACTCGTCCAGGCGTGCCTCAAACTTCGGCTCCTTACGGCGACGTTCACCTTTGATGCGCTGGGGCATTTGCTCTTCGGCAACGGCTTCCGCTTCTGCGATGGCCTTCTGAAAATTCTTAATTCTGCTATTACGATAGTGACGTGGCAGCTCGGGCTTTTTGCCATCTAGCAGATCGGCAACCCATGTCATCAGCTGCTTATTACCCGTCACCATAAAGGGAGGTCGGTCCCAAGCCGCTGCTTCCCCATCTCGCCACAGCCAAAGTGCACGCAGATAATTAAGTCCTTGAGGGGTCAATTTACCACTGCCCTTGATGCGCCAGCGATCTTCACGCACCTGTTTTTTCTCTTCTGCCTTGAGCTGAGCTGCCTGACAACTCTCAGTAAACCACTCGTAGCGCCCCGCTTCTTTCAGCTGAGCGACAATGAGCTCCGCCATCGGCAACAGGTAAACGACATCGTTAAGGGCATATTCCTCCATCACAGGCGTCAGCGGCCGCTTTGCCCAGTCTGCCTTCTGGGAAGTTTTCTCTAGCTGCACATCCATGTAATGGGCCACCAGATCACCGTAACCAAACTTTCTTACACCCAGTAAACGAGCCCCAATCTGAGTATCAAAAACCGTAGGCGGAATCACACCAAGATTGGTCTTCAGCATGTGCATGTCATAATCCGCACCGTGCATCCAGCAGGTCGACTGCTCGAGGTAATCACGCAGCGGGCTCATGTCCTCAATCGCTAAAGGATCGATCAGCACGTGCTGCTTGCCATCACTGAACTGTACCAGACAAAGACTCTCACTGTATCGGTGCAGGCTGTCTGCCTCGGTATCTACCGCGCAAAGACGGTTTCCGTCACCTTGTGCACAAGTGCTGAGAAATGATGCTAATTGGCTCTCTGTGTCGATCATGAAGCGATATAAAAAAATAGAGCAGTCACTTCTTGAGGCGCGACCGCTTGATGCATACTAGTAACGATAATTCACCGACATGGCTACCATTAAACGCTATCAAGGCAACAAAGCCTCATGTTCTAGAGCCCTCACCGCCATAAAGAGGTCTGTAGCAGGCAATACGACCATGATTGCCAATATAGGTGTCACCTAAATCAAAGAAGCAGCAAATCCATGCTCACACATGAATTTGCTGCCTTAAATGATGACCCGCTATTAGTCAGATGTTCTTCTCTCTTGGGTGATCCTGTGATCGAAACCACCGATTTGTATCACAGCCTCTCTGTTATACAGGCTTCTGTTTTCAGAAACCGTAATCGTAATAACCCCTGAGCCAGAACCTTCAGTGACATCTGCTGTGACCCAGTCATATTCAGCCGGGATATCGACCGTCCAGTTCTGAATGACACTGCTCGGAGAAATCTCGATGCTCACCGGGTAGGTTCCTCCCGGAGATTGGCCTCTAATATTGCCAAAGTCCTTAGAAGTCGGGCTAAGCGAGGCACTCGGAGCGACATCACCATTATCGTTTGGTATGATGCTATGCTGCACAGTGAGTCCAAAAATTCCATTGGCCGCATGACCGAAGAACAAATCAGGCTCATCAACATCCACATTCTGGAACACGACACCACGCACCGTGCAGCGTTGACCAATAACCTCATCAATATAGCTACCTGTATAGAAGCCAGCACCTCTCCGATACTTGGCACCCTTGTAATAGGTGAAGTTCAGCGGGGCAATCATGTCCCCATCCGTCTCCCATGTGAACACATAGGAGTTAAAAGCAGACCCGTTTGCCAAGCCTCCCTCGAACACACCCCGAGCATTGTTTGCAAATGGTGAGAAACCATCAGCCTGGATGTCTGCATAGCGGCCACCCGTGCGATACATCGCACCCATCATGGAGATGTCCTCATCAAAGCCAGCAGGATAATATTTCACGTTGTTAACCGGCTTCAGATAGCGAAGACGTCCCTCAACATATTGCCTGAAGACATTGGGAACTTCATAGCGGATCGTGCCTGCGATCCACTCGCTGCCATTGTTCTTGAGGTTAGCCTGAGCATAGAAAGGCAGAGTTCCAGTGTTGCCATCGGCATTTCTATGCTGGAGACGGCCATTATACGTATACCTGTATCCGGCATTGGACCAGCCGAGGATCTTAGACGTGCCTAGATGATTGATTTTACCATATCCGATACCATAACCAGCAGGGACAGACAATGATTCTGTCGTATTGGACGGCAAGAGATAGGTGTATCGCTTCTTGAGGGAAGGCGCAGGCTCACGCTCCAAATTCGTTTCAGTATTGGCAAAATACGCTGCCTTGGACAGATTAAAGCGCTTGTCGTCGAACGTCCCCCCAATCACAGGCAAGCCGTTGACCCGGTCAAATGCCATATTGGGTGACGAAATCTGACCTCCGGAATTGAATTGCTCGGGGATATTGACGCCAAAGGAGTCGAACTCACCTGTGAAGCTCACCGTTGCCTGATTGAAGCGCTTGAGGCTGCCACTGAAGTAGTACAGGCCATCAACGATGCTCACCTTGATTGCCATCAAGCCTTCTGACCTACCGTCTGCATTACGCAGCAATAGCCCTGAGTATTGCCCGCCAGCGGGTTTTCTTGGATTTGCGATCACATAGCTGTTTCTCGTCGGATCCGTGCCGTTGAAGAGCTCATCACCATCTGAAACTCCATCTTCGTCTGTATCAGCAAGTGTGGGATCAGTTCCAAGGTCTTTCTCTTCACCATCTGAGAGACCGTCACCATCTGTATCGGGATTACGCGGATTCGTTCCGTCGATGAGCTCATCACCATCTGAAACTCCATCACCATCGAAATCAATCTCGGTCTCAAAGCTGCTATAGAGCTGATAACGCCTGATTTTTGCGGTGAGACTGTCAGTCTTCTCTGCAGTGGTGATATACCAGTAATCAAAATCTGGAGTAAATTGGGGCACATCCAGAACACGCGTTCCATCCACGGCATTGCCTTCAACATCCACAATTTCTCTGCGAACGATGCTAGGACTTGGGCTCACAACCCGCTGGTAGTTGACCAGCACAGATGTCGCAAGCTCGCCGTTCTGCGCTATAGGAGCAAATGCATTCTCCCAGAGAACACACTCATCATCGGTAACATAGAGCGATTTCGACCGGCTTGAATTATCGATCAAGCTGAAGTTATCACCATCCTTACCTGGGCCATCGTGGAGCCAGATCAAGCTAGCCTGATCCTGATCCCGAATGATCGCCGCACCATTAGTGGTATCGATCGAGTGCACCCGTGCACCCGCACTCAGATCAGTAGGCAATACTGCAGTTCTTACCAACTGAACTGAATCATCAAATTCAGATAGGAGATAAGTGCGGATGATATTGTCACCTGTGCTAATGATATTACCGCTCGCATCAAAGACGTAATTCCCACCAAAGGTATAGAAATACCTATTATTACCCCACTTCGAGTAATCGGTGAATCCGATGACATTACCTTCGATTTCGTAGATCCTCTCATTCGGATCTCCGAAGGAACCGGTTCCCGGAGGAATCAGCTTGTCATTGGTCAAATCTCGGCGCCAGTCATAGAGCACACTGTTAATGCGATTGCCCTCTGCGTCCTCGATATCCTCCTCATAGACAAGGCGCTTGGCTGACAAGTAGATCACCCGGCCAAAACGACCCACACGCTCGTCTTGTGGATCACCTTCCACTCTCGCAACCTCCCTGAATGCGCCCTGAGAGAATCCACCAGTCTGGTAATCGCCGTTAGGATTGAGCCACATCATGGAGTCAACACCACCGCCCAGAGTCTGATCACGGTAATAGGTGAAGAGCATGGAACCATCAGAAGCCTGAGCCAGGATCTCAACGAAGGGTTCGCTATTCGGATCAAATTGTGAAGGCGTCGTAATACCTTGCCCTACATGAGTGCCGATCAACTGAACCTCACCCGTGAACGCAATGCGGTAGGCACGTGTTGTAACATTCCAAGATGCAGATGTTGGCGGATCACTAGTAGTAGATGCCTCCCCTGTTTCCGTGGTCACAATAATCATGCTACCACTGCTTGTTCCAAGCTGGGCAGTCTCCACAACGTGGTCACCCAGAATGGCGCCGGGCAAAGGTTCATCACTATCATTCTTAAGGGTTAAATTTTGAGAAACTAGCCTTCCAAATCTGTCGATGCGGTAAAGTAAGACTTCAACAGGAAGTGCTCCTTCCTCAAACTTATTGTTCCACACAATCACCTCATTGTTGGTGACATACATGGGCACGGAGTTCACGCCGAGCACAACCTCATTCTCAGGATCTTCGCGAGGAGGATCGATTGATAACGCATCTGCCAGAACCCTGACCGTGTCATCACTATCAATCCAGACGAGCTTACCGCTGTTTTCCCAGTAGACTCTAGATCCGTCATCTGAGAACTTCGATGTGGAGAAGAAGTTACCATATGGTGTGAACGGATTAGGAATCTCCGCGTCTGCGTCGGAGATATACTCCAGGTTGTAGAAACCACCTGGCTTGAGACCACCTTCGATGGGATCATTGCCATCGAGTGGGTTCGTTCCGTAAGTGTTGACCTCCTCACCATCTGTCAGACCATCGCTATCTGTGTCTTTATTAACTGGACTTGTTCCACGGCTAATCTCATCACCATCCGAGAGGCCATCACCATCTGTATCAGACACCGTTGGATTGCTCCCATAGTCTTTGACTTCCTCTCTGTCAGTCAGCCCGTCACTATCCGTATCCGGGTTATTAGGATCAGTTAGAGAACCATTAATTTCTTCACCATCACTCAGTCCATCGTCATCTGTGTCTGATTCGGTGGGGTCTGTACGTTGAAGCTCCACTATGTATGGCAGATTCTCCGTAACGGGACTTGTTCTCCATGTGTAATCCGTACCGAGAATAACGCCGTCAGCATTGCTCAGGTTGTTCGGCTGTGATGCACGCCAGTTTGTATAGCCCAGTATCTCTGCACCTCCTGGCACTCCGTTGTAAATCGGACTCAGTGGTGATGTTGGCACCCACTGGAAATCACCCTCGGTGTCCAAGTCATTGAGACCTATCCAGTGATTTGAATCGAGGAACGGCCCGAATTTACGCTTGATAGCGCTCTGCTCACCTTTGGAGGTGATAACAGCTAAGTGGCCATAAACATTTCCATTACCGCCCTTTCTCTCACTAGCCTCCTGAGCCTGCTCGTATGTCAAGCTGGTTTGAAAGCGATCAAGCTGGCTTGAGAGACGATAGGGGTAAACTTCATCACCATCTAGGATGCCGTCACCATCAGAGTCCGGGTTATATTTGTCAGTTCCAAGCTCCTCTTCTTCAACATCTGCCAGACCATCGTTGTCAGTATCTATTCTTGCACCACTGCCCAAGAGATAGGTTCTAATTTTCGTTTTACTAGGACTCAACTTTTCAGACGTATTGACAAACCAGTAATCAAATTCTGGTGTAAATTGGGGTGTATCAATCACATAGTCTCCCTCAATATCTGAGATCACTCTTCTAATCGTTTTGTTCTCATTTACATCAGCAAGAGTAAGGTCACTGTTCAGTTCATGATGTACAATACGAGCAGGCTCAATCGATCCGTCTGTCCGAACGGGGTCTTCAGCATTCTCCCAAAGCACGCACTCTGTATTCGTCACATAGAGTGCCCTTGCGTTCCCGAACAACGGCAACACGGTAAACGTATCAGAGGCGATTTGATCTATTATTATCTCAGTGGGATCTCCCTCTTCATTTTTTTCGAACACATCTTGAGTGTATACATCATGAATCCACAGGAAGAAGCCCAGTGTCTCATCCCCGATAATTGCAGATCCGTCCACAGGGTTGATAATACTTGCACGTGCTGAGGAACTAATAGACCCAGGGACAACAGATTCCCTCAATAGTGTTGTGTCGGAGTCTACCTTGTATGTACGAATTGTATTGCCCTCGACCGTATAGAGGAACGTGGGATACCCGACTCGTGTCAGAGCTGCCGGCTCAAGCAATGCACCCTCTATCTGAATCACAAACTCACCACTACTGGGATCCCCGCCTTCTTCAAGAACGTCTGGCACTTTGTTTTGATTATCGTCCAGTGGGCCAGTGATTGCATCCGAAGATCCCGATCTCCTGTAATCAAGTAGAACATCTCCAGACTCAATCAGAAGTCGATTGTCTGCCACAGACACCACACGTCCAACTGTATCTGCTTCAAATGGGAGAATCTTAGGAATACCGTCGCTGTTAATCCACAAGACCTTCTCAACAATATCTAATCTCGCTCTATCATTTACCCCAACGTATCTGATGGCTATAGATCCATCGGAACCATATCCAAGAACATCTATTGTTGGCCGTTGCAATAACGTAATATTATTGTCCCCTGGCCTTCTGAAGATATCTACGAACTCTGAGATGTATAAAAAACCACCAGATGCTGTCACATTGTAGTAACTGAGCTTGATATTGTCGTAATTTCCATCCTTCTCATTAGGTGGGATAGTTGTTCTCTCAAAACCTTCCTCCACAGATAAGGTGACAATACCGAAATTACCTGTTGATGTGGTTTGAGGTGATGTGGCAAGTATTTCTCGACCGTTTAATATATCGAGAGGGTTATTCTCTGGCTCCGGCTCATTGACGATTGTCTTCAGCACGTCAAATTCATCATCTGAAGGATCAGCAGTATCCTTGTCATCTATCAGGAGGTTTCCCAATTCATCTCGACCGGCACGATAGATGACGAGTCTCGGTTTCTCACGATTCTCGTACCCATCGAATGCAACGTAACGGTTTTCCCATATAACCGCCTCATTCTGTGTTACATAAAGAGGAACAGCCAGATCTGAGTTCTCCAACACGCTTGCGAGTCCTTCTCTTAGAATCCAAACTAACACTCCACTATCATCCTTGATCAAGGATGAGCCATCATCACCATACTTATTAAATTCCAAGGAATTACCGAAGGGCGAGAAACCATCAGCAATGCTCAGATCTAGGCTACGAAGAACTCGGGCATTATAATGGTTAGGCAGAAGCAGCTCGGGCCCCGCACCAAATACAGGGTCATCAGGGTTGCTTGGGTCTGATTCAAGGTTGCCGTCCTGAATAGTCAGGCTAAAGCCGGTGCCGGACCCACTGGATGAATCCTGGGTGAGTTCATCACCGACAGAAGTGCTGTTGTCAGTAGTCGTGTTTGTATCCACGGTGAATTTTGTCACTGCACCATCAACACCAACTTCGATGACAGTGACTCTCGTGCCGTCAGAAAGGGTGATAGTGTCTCCAACGCTATATCCCGCGCCAGCCATGAAGCTGCCCATGTATGATGTTTCGTCCTGACCAAAAATCACATCCACAAGGCCATTACCGTTCGCATCTTCCTCACTATCGGTCAGGCCATCGCCATCGGTATCCGCATTCGTAGGATCTGTTTCAGTTTTTGATAAATCTAACTCATAAATACCACCTGTAACCACTCTGGTGAGGCCTTGTGTGCTGATCAAATACCTCGCCTCATCGTTACCTATAGTGTTGCCCACTATCCTAAGCTCATCACCATCCGATAAGCCGTCTCCATCCGAGTCAACTTCATTAGGATCTGAGCCGATTTTAATCTCATCACCATTCC
>Ga0206128_1002213_pt1 | contig 17862 bp, 13 predicted proteins | sample Helgoland_Spring_7_FD_148601 | JGI IMG/M metagenome (GOLD analysis project Ga0206128, IMG submission 148601) | Pelagic subsurface seawater microbial communities from Kabeltonne, Helgoland, North Sea - Helgoland_Spring_Bloom_20160426_1 | ecosystem: Environmental > Aquatic > Marine > Epipelagic ... | reverse complement strand
GGAGAGCTTCTTGGCACAGCCCAAAGCGGCCTTGCTGATCTTCGATTTGTAGAGTTTTTGGCAGATACTGAACTTATTCGTGAGGCAAGGGCGCTTGCTGAAGCTGTCTTGAAGAAAGATCCGATGTTAGCCCAATCTCCCGACTTGCTCAGTCTGATTGAAGATGGCGAATTTGAAATTTAAATGATCTCTTGCGTTAGATTCTAGCGCTCAAGGATCTCCACTTCATATCCATCAGGGTCGGTTACAAAAGCCATTTTCCGATCTCCTGAGGTGAACTTTCCACGCCATTGCTCTGGCCATATCTCGATACCGTCTTGTTCGAGCTGGTCGCAATAATCAACAATGTCTGACACGCCTAGCGCGGTGTGCATAAGATCCTCTGGAAAGGTGACATCAAAACCAGGTGAATAGGTGAGCTCAAGAAAATGATCATTTCCAGGCAGATGCAGAAAAGCAAGCTGGTTGCCCTGAGGGGATGTTTTTTGCTCGCCCAATTGGAAGCCGAGCTTCTGGTAAAAGGCGATGCTGGCCTCTGGGTTAGAGACGCGGATGCGAGTGTGAAGGAATTTGATCATGCCTATTTCTGAATGGGCGAGGCCGATGCGTCAAGTGGCAGGTAAAAAATGATTGGCATGCGCCAGATTGAATCATATATTTCCAGATATGAAGAATTCTATCAAATTAGTTTTAGCTTTGGTTGGTGTGGCTGTGATGGCACTGAGTTCATGTAACACGGTTGCTGGATTTGGCCGCGATATCCAAGGCGCAGGCGAGGCGATTAATAAGTCAGCCGATCGCTAAGATCAGCGTCGTCAATCGCATTTGACCAATCGCATTTGACGGAACCAAACGGCAGGCTGGATGGGTGCAGGCTGGCTGGGCCCTTGTTTTCGTTGGCGATTGAAGTGCCGGCGAATTAAGCCTTGGCTTTGCCTTTGCCCTTACCCTTGCCTTTGTTGGTCGGTTTCACCGGTGTGAAGGTCAGCTCTTCGGCATCCTTTTTACGTGTTACCTTAACGGTGTCACCTTCCTTGATGTCCGAGCGGAGCAAGGCTTCAGCAAGTGGGTCCTCCATGTAGCGCTCTACGGCTCGACGCATAGGACGAGCTCCGTAGTTAGGATCATAACCTTTATCCATAAGGAGTTCGCGAGCAGATTTGTCCAATTTGAGGGCAATGCCTTTTTCCTGAAGTCGGTCGATGAGTTTTTTGCTTTCCAGGTCGACGATGACATTGAGTGCCTTTTTCTCGAGCATATGGAAAACCACCACATCATCGAGACGGTTGAGGAACTCTGGCTTGAATTGCTTTTTCGCTTCCTCGAGGATCTTCTCTTTCATGCCGTCAAAGTCGGCTGAGTCTTCCTGCATTGCACCAAAGCCTAAGGAAGACTGGCGCTTGATGCTTGAGGCACCTGCGTTAGAGGTGAGGATGATGATGGTATTTCGGAAGTCGATTTTGCGACCAAAGGAATCAGTTACCATTCCTTCCTCCAAAATTTGGAGCAGGAGGTTCATGACGTCTGGGTGGGCTTTTTCGATTTCGTCAAATAGCACAACAGAGTAAGGCCGGCGCCTGACAGCCTCTGAGAGCTGGCCACCTTCTTCATAGCCGACGTAACCTGGAGGCGAGCCGATGAGGCGTGAGGTGGAGAATTTCTCCATGTATTCGGACATGTCAATCTGGATGAGAGACTCGGGGTCTCCAAACATGAATTCAGCAAGATTGCGGGCGAGGTAGGTCTTACCAACTCCGGTAGGCCCAAGGAAAAGGAAGGATCCGATGGGTCGGCGTGGGTCTTTCAGGTCGGCGCGTGAACGCCTTAGAGCTTTGGAAATAGTGATGACAGCGGTATCCTGACCGATCACATTGTTTTTGAGCAGCTCTTCCATCTGGAGAAGCTTCTCGGCTTCTTTTTGTTCCATGCGCTGGAGAGGCACGCCCGTCCACTTTGAAATGACAGCCATGATTTCGTCTTCACCGACCTCAACGATGGTTTCCTCGCTCTCGGCTTTCCAGGTGGCTACGATATCCTCAAGCTCTTTTTTCGCCTGCTTTTCAGCATCGCGCATGGACGCGGCTTGTTCAAAGTTTTGATCGTTGATGGCAGCTACCTTATCAGCTTGGATCTCCTCAATTTTCGCTTCGAGGTCTTTTACCTTGGGTGGCCTTGTCATCTGCCCAATACGGGCGCGTGAACCGGCTTCGTCTAGCACATCGATGGCCTTGTCTGGCAAGTAGCGATCAGAGAGATAGCGTGATGAAAGCTTCACCGCGGCATCGATGGCTTCTTTAGTGTATTTGGCTTTGTGGTGCTCTTCATACTTAAACTGAAGTCCCTCAAGAATGGCGATGGCATCTTCTTGTGAAGGTTCCTCGACCTTAACTTTCTGGAAGCGTCGCTCGAGTGCGGAGTCTTTCTCGATAAACTTCCTGTATTCGTTCATCGTGGTTGCACCAAGACATTGCAACTCAGAGCGTGAGAGAGCCGGCTTGATGATGTTGGAGGCGTCCATGGCACCCTCTGCAGAGCCTGCTCCTACGATGGTGTGAAGCTCATCGATGAAGAGGATGATGTTTCCGTCTTTCCGAATTTCATCCATGACGGCTTTGATGCGTTCTTCAAACTGACCACGGTATTTCGTGCCGGCGACCATAAGGGCTAGGTCGAGCGTGACAACACGGCGGTCACGCAGAAGTTCAGGGACATTACCGCTGGCAATTTCCTGAGCAAGCCCCTCGACGATGGCGGTCTTGCCGACACCAGCTTCACCGATAAGCACGGGATTGTTTTTAGTGCGGCGGCAGAGGATTTGGATGACACGCTCGATCTCTGATGAACGACCAATAACGGGATCAAGCTTATCTTTTTTGGCAAGTTTAGTTAGATCACGGCCGAAGGCTTTTAGTGCTGGGGTTTTGCTTTTTCCCTCGCCTTCACCTTGAGCCTCAATTTCACCTTCATCTTCAAAGTCCTCGAACTCGTCGCCAAGATCGTCTGGGTTGAAATTAGGATCAATCTCAGCGAGGATTTCCTGACGAGTCTGGTTGATGTCGACATTGAGACTGGTGAGCACGCGGGCTGCGACACCTTCACCCTCACGCAAAAGGCCTAATAGAATATGCTCAGTGCCGACGTATGAGTGGTCGAGTTGTTCTGCTTCCTTGTTTGATAGGGAGAGCACTTTTTTAACACGAGGGGTGTAAGGGATATTCCCAGAAACTGTGTTGTCAGGACCGGACCCAACTTGTTTTTCAACTTCAATGCGCACCGTCTCCAGATCGAGCCCCATGTTTTGTAGTACGCTTACCGCAACTCCTTGACCAAGCTTGATGAGACCCAATAAAATATGTTCGGTGCCGACATAGTTATGGTTAAAGCGGTCTGCTTCTTTGCGTGCCAAAGCGAGAACTTGTTGGGCTCTTGGAGTAAAATTATTCATGATTGATGCGGTTCCGTATGAGGATGTTGGAGGATGTTAGCTGTGAGGTTGTTGGTTATGAATACGGTAGTATTCTGGATATAAATTAAGAAGTTATGAAAGTTATAACAGGGGAAGAGAGATTTTGCAACCTGCTACGAATAATTTCCGCACGCATAGTATCTCTTTCTTCCGGTGCCAATTTACGTTCAGCCTTATGCTGAAGGTGTGCTGGCTCGATGTCCATCAATAAAGAGTCACAAAGCTCCATGGCTTGCTTTGGAAAGCATCCCATGTCACTGCCTAGTCGGACCAAGGACAAGTGGGTTAGGGCTTCCTTGGAATCAATAACGTAGGCGTATTTTAGCTGCCCATAGGCGCGAGAGATTTTGTCCGCCAGCATTTGCGGGTCTTCCTCGAGAAGTTTGCTGCGAGCATTACGCTCTTGTTCTCTGACCTGCTGAATTACCCGCTCGAGTCGATTTAAAATATCCTCTTCCGACTCTCCAAGTGTTGATTGATTAGAAATTTGGAAAAGATGCCCGAGTGATTCGGTGCCCTCACCAAAAATACCTCGCACGGCCAGCCCTAGCTTGCCCACGGCTTGGATCACCTGGCCAATGTGATCGCTGATCACAAGTCCTGGCAGATGCAGCATGGCGGAGGCACGCAGGCCGGTGCCCACATTGGTGGGGCAGGCGGTGAGATAACCTAGCTCATGGTCAAAAGCATAGGGCAGCACTTGCTCAAGCTCCTTATCGACATTGGCAATGAGCTGGTATGCCTCACGTAAGTGCAGCCCGGAGCGAATCGATTGCAGGCGTAGGTGATCTTCCTCATTGATCATTACGCTGAGTGTCTGGTCGCGATTGACGACGATGGCGCTGCCTTCACTCCGAGCAGCCTGTTCACGACTGATGAGGTGGCGTTCCACAAGGACTTGTTTTTGAACTGATGAAAGCTCACTAAGTTGATGGGAGAAGGCATCTTTCATCTCCGGCAGTGTTTCGACCTTGTCGCGCAGCTCCGGCAGAATTGCCATTCGCTCGTTCTTGCGCGCCCAGCCGGGAAAGGGTGCGCCAGTAATATTACGCGCAAGGCGAATGCGGCTGGTGAGAACAATCGCGCTGTCCGTGTCGGCACCGGTCATCCAGTCGGCGGGATGCTTCATGAGTGTAGAAAATCGCATCATGGCTGGCTGGCTGGATCGGGTGGGGTAGTTTCTTGTGATGAAATTTTGCTAATCTCATCACGCAAGGCGGCGGCCTTTTCATAGTCCTCGGAGCTTACTGCGGCATCGAGCTTTTCCTGAAGTTGCTCGAGCTCTTGGCGCTCTTTGAATGCCTGGAGCATGCCCTCGGGGACTCTGCCAGCATGGCTGGTGCCTTTGTGCATGCTGCCGAGGTTGTTTTTTATTTCTTCTCTGAAAAAATCATAGCACTCACTGCAGCCCAAGCGGCCTGTTTTTTTGAGGTCATCAAAGGCAAAGCCGCATCCTGGACAGCAGCGGCTTGGCAGCTTGTCGGTAGCGGCTTCTATTTGAGGTGTGCCTGCAGGTAAGGCTTTGTGCTCCGGGGAATCTCCCTGCTTTTGAATGTCCTGACTACCTAGTAAGAAGCCCTCAGGGTCAGTTATGCCTTGCTCACTGGCACAGGATTCACATAGGCAAGTTTTCTTGCCAATGCCGTCAATAATCTGAGTGTAAAAGACGGTAGCTTTGTTATCGCAGTGTTCGCATTGCATTGCTGTGTTAATGATAGACTGGCGATCGAGAAATGCGAAAGGAAAAGCACCTACTGTCGGTATTTTTTTTGTGAGCTGTTTTTGGTATGATGATTAGATGGTTTAATGGCAAAAACGCCGTCTTGCAAAATGGGGTTTTAAACGGCAGTCTAGTGTTCGTCATGTGCTGGCTCTGCCTTATGATGACATTTCAGGTAATTTAGATGAATATTTTGGGTCACATTGCGTCAAAACTGGTGAAAGGGTTTGTTTCACCGACGCCTATGTCGGCAACGATCACATGCGCAGGCCCTTTTGGAGCACTTGCGATGCAGGCAGATGAAGGTGATCAGCCTCAGTCAGAGCAAGTTTTATCAGATAAGACCGCAGCGACATCCAATCATTCCCGACCAGATCCTAATGATAGTAAAGACGAGCAAAGAGCCAGCGCAGAGGAGGATGCTCGATGGGTTGAGCAAGCCAAGACGGGTAACACGCGTGCATTTGATCGGCTTGTCACTAAACACCGAGGGAGAATTTACGCGATGATTTACAATATGGTAAAAAACGATGCCGATGCTTGGGATCTAGCTCAGGAGGCTTTTATCAAAGCATGGAAGGCTCTGCCTAAGTTTGAGTCACGTGCCCGTTTTTCTACCTGGCTTTTCAGAATTAGCCACAATGTGGTCTACGACTGGATGCGTAAGCGCCGCATTCAAGGAGACGGTGAGCTCAACGATGAGGTGTTTGATGTTGGTAAGATGGACCCTGGCGCGCCGACAGCACCTCAGCAAGGTCAACGACCTGATCAAGTCCTCGAGCAGGCAGAGCTTCGGCAGCGCATTAACCAAGCACTCGATAAGCTATCAGCCCAACACCGCGAGGTTGTTGTGCTGCGTGAAGTGCAGGGCCTAGACTACAAAGAGATTGCAGAAATTATCGGTAGTTCGCTCGGCACGGTAATGAGCAGGCTCTATTATGGACGGCAAAAACTTCAACAGCATCTTCAATCTGAAATCTAATAACTCAAAGCTGAAAAAAGATATGAAAAGACAAGATAATCAAGCGCCTGACGAAGCGATGCTCACCCTCTGGATAGATGGTGAACTCAGTGGTGATGAGCTAGCACAGGTCGAATTATGGGCACAGGATCATCCTGAGCTTTTGGCTGAGCGTGATGCAGTGCGGGCGATGCAGTCAAACATCCAGGCGAATATGCCAGCAAGTGTGGAGCCTCCTTACGCCGATTTTTTCAACCAGCGTATTTTGCAGGCTATCGAAAACGAAAAGGCAGAGTCTGCGGCTCGCGCAAGATCGACCGGATCACAATGGTTGGGTAACAAGCTCAACAAATGGCTCGCGCTTCCGGCCGCGGCAGCTGCAATGGTGATGTGTTTTTACATGGGCACTCAAGTGAGCCATATGCCGGATTCAGTGGCGCCTGTTGCAGCAGTATCTGCCGTATCTGTCGAACCTGCCATTTACATGCCAGATGGGGATGTCAGGGCCAATATATTTAGCTCTGATGATAACGGCGCGACGGTGATTGTGCTCGAGGGCCTCGAGGATATACCAGATGATTTTGAAATTGTCGGTGAACCAAGGCACAGTAGGAGTGCTTCATCGCGAGTAGTCACGGTGAATACAGAGATGGTCTTTTGATCCCGTTGAGCTGAGCTGATGACTTTATTTCCAATCTACATGCCGACCACTATGCTGACCCGATGTTTATGCCCTTTTTTCAGGGCTGTTTTGTTACCGACCTTGATGCTAAGCTCTGCGCTTGCCGATCAGAATGGCTCTGACAAGGGCAAGGAAGTCGTTGGCAAAATCAAGGCATCGCTCTATCTCGGTAGCGATAGCGCACTTGAAAAGTGGGCAGAGAAATACGCGCCTGTTGAAAAAGAGGTGACTGGGCGGCTGCGCGGTATCAAACAAATGAGATTTCAGCACTACCGTAAATTGGGTAATGATATTCAGCCCGTTTTCCGCAGTTATGAGAACTGGTTGACTCCACTAAAACCGTCCGAGGAAATACTTTTAAGCTTTGAGTCGCGTGGACGTTCTGATGATGGCGGCTTGCGTCTTGATCTTGAATTTTGGCAGCACCGGCGCAAGATTATGCAGATGACCCCCGTCTTACACGCCGACAAACCCTTACTCATTCTTGGCCCACGATGGCGCGGGTGTAGCCTGATCATCGCGATTGAGCTTATAGACTAAACATTCTTATCATCATGATCATGAGAACTGCCTTTATTCGATCTCTTGCGATATTGTTTTTGATGACTTTGGCTGCGGGCTCATCTCTCTATGGAGCAAATGGCCTCAGCTTTGATGAAAGCCGCATCGAGGTCACGGTAGCTCCAGAGGCGAAGACGGTAACCGTGCCCTATTTTTTCACCAACAATACCGACCGAACCATCACGATTAAACGATATGACTCCGCTTGTTCATGCCTCAGTGCCAAGGTTAAAGGGGGCAAGCTGAGTTACCAGCCCGGTGAGCAAGGAGAAATCAAGGTGGTCTTTGAGTTGGGCACCTTTTCGGGATTGGTGGAAAAAACCGTGCTCATCTGGACCACGGAGGATGAAGACAAGAAGCCGTCTTCGATTCTCTCTGTGGTCATCAATATCCCCGTGCTTTTTGAGGTTAATCCAAAGACAAGCTTCTGGGAGCAGCATGGTGATGGTCAAGCACAGGTGATTCAGCTCAAAATTAACAGTCGCGAGCCGATTCATATCCTAGAGCATGGAGCGACTAACAAAAATTTTGACTATGAATTAAAGACGATCAAGGAAGGATTTGAATATCAATTAGTCGTTAAACCAAAAGATACAAATACTCCCGCCTTTGGCATGATCAAGCTAACGACAGACTCTTCGATACCCCGCTACCGAAGGCAAATGGCATTTGTTTGTGTCCGCAGGCAGCCAGCCCCTCCCTCTACTCCGCCTGCCAAGCCTTAGAGGCCCGCGTATCCGATTTAATTGATGAGGCTTGTTGATTGAACACCTCAGTTTTTTGCTGCTCCCAGCCGCTGCTGTTAACGACATCATGAAGTTCAATATAGGGATGCTCAGGGTGTGTGGTATTCCATTTGAAAGAGAGAATGCAATATCTTGAGCTGGTGTAGGGAAAGCTCTTGCCGCTGCCGACATGGCTCATCAGGGGGGAGTCTTTACTCAGATAGGCATTAAATTTGGCTGGATAATAGGGGTGATTTTTAATCGTGAAGCGTACCAGCGATTGTCTGATTTCAGCTGGAAGTTCGTCTGCAAAATCAGAGGTGCGTGCTTCAGTAATACAATGGAAAGTGGCCGCTTCAGATTTTGGTTTCAGCGCATATTTAGCAAGTTTGTTGTCATAATGCTCCAGAAAAGCATCAGCGTTAATGAGGGGCGGATGTTTGCCGATGCGTTCTACTAGCAAGACGATGAGATTGAGCCGATTGTCATCATGAGCAGGATCTTCAAATTTGACCATATATAGGTGCTCAACCATGTTATTCTCTGCGCCAGAGCGAGTTTCTAGCAAGCGGACAGATTTGACCGGCTTAAAGGGGCGCGCAAGGCTAGTGCCCTGCATCTCATGGGGTGATGTTGTGCCCTTGAGTAAGTAGGGAAGCCTTTCATCGAGTGTCTTGGCTTCAAGAAACACATCAAGGTTTTCGTCCGCAAGATAGCCTACTTTTGGCACTGAAGCCGGCTCAGGCTCAGTTGAAGGAGGTGTGTGGTTCTGCTTGGGTGCCGAAGGCGAGAGCTTAAGCTCGGGAAACTCACCTTTTTCGATGATATTAGCCATGATCGGATTTATCTTTTTGGCCTGCGCTTTTTGCACAGGTTTCTTGGGCTGAGTGGAGGCAATCACGGGTGGCTCGCTTGCCTTGTTCGGGGCCTTCTTAGCCACCGGTTTTTTCTTAGTATCAGGCCCCAATTGGGTATCCGGTTTTAGTGGATTGCTTGATGCTGGCGGAGCGTCAGATTCTAGTTTTGAGCTCAGTGCGGGTTCAGCAGTTGTTGGTTCAGTAGTTTTTGGAACTGCATTCTTTGGAGCGGAGTTCTTTGGTAGAGCAGATAATGGCTTAGTAGATTCAGCATTTGTTTTAGGAAAGGATACCTGCACAGAGGCGTTCGGGCTGGTGGGGGTGGTTTTTTCCTGTTCCTTGTTTTCCTGTTCCTTGATAACTGCCTTGAAGAAGTTTTCATAATTGAGGAGATCAACCATGCCCACTAGGTGAAGAACCGCCAATGCAACGACACTTGCAACTGCGGCAAAAGCGGAGGGAACAACAAATCTCAATAAACGTGGTCTACTTGGCTGAAAGCTCTCATCGCTGAGCTCTAAAGCAGAAGCCTCTGGTATAAATCCACGACACTTGATTTTGGGTTTATCGACTGGCTCATCAGCCTGCGTTGATTTCCTTATTAATTGAGCTGTCGCCCGTATTGTTGTCGATGGAATGTGCTCGGGTAGCCTTTTTGGCGGAAGGGTCGAGATTTCAGCTTGTGGTGTATGCGGCGCTCCGGGTGGAGTTGTGGACGGCGCTGTGTTTGGGGTGGCAGGCAGGGCTGCAGCTGCAGGTAAAGGTGCCGTAATGCTGCTGTTGCAGTTGGGACACGGCCCGCTGACTCCAGCCATGGCAGCAGGCACTTGAAGTTTGCAGCTGCATGACGAACAAAGAAAGTCGATGGTGTCGAGTTCGGACATTGGATGAGAACACCGGCTTGTTAGCTAGCGCTAATATTTTACCTTCTTAAAATACAATGTCAATCGGACATCTTCTGCAAGCACTCGGGTTTCAAAGGGTCTGAAGAAAAAAGTCTGGTCTGAATGCACTCGTGAATTGCCATCGGCACCTTGCTCATTAGACTCGCCGCACTACTACTCACCATGTCCACTCATTCCTTCGTCCATCTACATGTCCACAGTGAGTATTCTACGCTGGATTCTACCGTGAGGACTAAGGAGCTCGTAGCCGCGGCTGCTAAGCTTGAAATGCCCGCGGTGGCGATAACCGATCATGGCAACCTGTATGCGGCGGTTGAATTTTATCAAAATGCGGTTGCTGCCGGAGTGAAGCCAATCCTTGGTTGTGAGATCTACCTGGCTCCTGCGTCCTTGAGTGATAAAAAAGAGGTGCCAGGACGCAAGAACTCAACGCACCTGACACTGCTGGCTAAAAATGAAACGGGCTGGAAAAACCTCGTTAAGCTTGTCACTATTGGCCACCTTGAAGGTGAATACTTAGGCGAGCCAAGGATTGATCGGGAGCACCTCGCTAAGTATGCCGATGGCCTGATTTGTCTGAGTGGCTGCATCAATGGAGCTGTTAACGAATGGCTTCATCGCAACGATGTTGAGGGTGCCCGCAAGGAAGTCATTGGTCTGCGTGATGTTTTTGGTGCCGATGATTTTTATCTCGAGCTCAACGATCAGGGGCTTGAAATTCAGCAGCAAATCAATCAGCAGCTGAAGAGCTTCTCGGAGGAGCTAGGTCTGAAAATGGTGGCCACCAATGATGTTCATTTTCTCAATAAAGAGGATGCTGAAGCTCAGGATGTTCTGCTCTGTATTGGCGAGGGGAGATTGCTGCTGGATGAAAACAGAAAACGCTACCCTGCTGAGCATTATTTTAAATCCGGAGAAGAAATGAGAGCTCTCTTTGCTGATTTTCCGGGGGCCTGTGATGCGACCTTGGAGATTGCAGAGAAGTGTAACATCGAGCTTAAGCTAGACCCGACGAGCTCAGAGAAATACCCACAATTTGATGCTCCTGATGGCACTCCACGTGAGGAATACTTCCGCAAGGTTTGCTTTGAGGGCCTAGAGTCACGCTATCCAGCGGATAAATTAGCACAGCTTGCCGAGCAAGAGAATGTCTCCACCGATGCAATGATGGAGGTTCTCAATGATCGGCTTGATTATGAAATCAAGACCATCAACGACCTTGGTTTTGCCTCCTATTTCTTAATCACGGCTGACTTTATTCAGTGGAGTCGTGATCAAGATATTCCTGTGGGCCCAGGACGTGGATCCGCAGCTGGTTCTCTGGTGGCTTACACGATGGGAATCACCGATATTTGCCCGATGCGATTTGGGCTGCTCTTCGAGCGATTCCTCAACCCGGAGCGGGTCAGCCCACCGGATGTTGATATTGATTTTTGTCAGAGCCGCCGCCCTGAGGTGATCGAGTATGTTCGACAAAAATACGGAGAGCGTTCCGTTTCTCATATTATCACTTATGGTACTTTGGGCGCTAAAAGTGTGATTCGTGATGTGGCTCGGGTGATGGGTGTTAGCTATGGCGATGCTGATATGCTGGCCAAGATGATTGAGACCAAGCCCGGCATCAAACTTCAAGATGAGTTTAACGAAAAACAAGAGCTGCGAGATGTCATCGAAAACAGCTCCACTTGGCAGGAGCTTTGGAGCCACGCGGTTAAGCTGGAAGGTCTGAACCGGAACACCGGCGTGCACGCGGCGGGAATCGTTATTGGTGACAGGGCTCTTGATGAACACTGTGCGCTAACAAGGGGTAACGAAGGCGAGGTGGTCACTCAGTGTGACATGAACGCCATCACCGAGGTTGGCTTGCTAAAGATGGATTTCTTGGGGCTCAAAAACCTAACGGTTATCCAAGATGCCGTTCAGCATATCAGGCAGCATACGCCGGACTTTGACATCAGTAATATCTCTCTTGATGACGAGCCCACCCTGCAACTCTTGAACCGCGGTGAAACCATGGGTGTATTCCAGTTGGAATCAGGCGGCATGGTTGAAACTTGTCGAAAATACGGCATCCAGAAAATTGATGATATCATCGACCTGTTGGCACTCTACCGCCCCGGTGCGATGGACTATATTGATCAGATGATTGAGGTCAAAAAAGGCATTAAGCCTGTGGCCTACGAGCACCCCCTATTAGAGGAGATATGTGGAGACACTTACGGGGTTATGATTTATCAGGAGCAGGTGCAGAATGCGGCGAAGCAGCTTGCGGGATACACACTCGGTGGAGCTGATATTCTGCGGCGCGCGATGGGTAAAAAGAAACCCTCAGAAATGGCGAAGCAGCGTGAGATCTTTGTTGAGGGTAGCAAGGTCACCAACGATATCGATGCTGAGCTTGCCAACAAAATCTTTGATAAAATTGCAGGCTTTGCGGGTTATGGATTCAACAAATCTCACTCAGCCTGTTACGGGCATATCTCTTATTGGACGGCATACCTGAAGGCTAACCACCCGGTTGAATTTGTGTCCGGCTTGCTCTCAAACGAGCTCAACAATACCGACAAAATCGGAGTCTTTATATCGGAGTGTCATCGTATGGATATCGAAGTGCTGCCACCCGATATCAATCAATCGCAATTGCGTTTTTCTCCTGAGTTGACGCCTTCTGGAAAGATGGCCATTCGCTATGGACTCGCGGCGATTAAAAATGTCGGGGAAGGTGCGATGGCGACCGCGATTGCCGAGCGAGAGCAAAATGGAATCTTTGATAATTTAGACGATTTCTCCAACAGGTTGGATTCCCGGAGCGTGAACAAACGCATCTTAGAAAACCTCGTTAAGGCCGGGGCGATGGACTGGACTGGCGAGACACGTGCGGGCATGTTTGCACGGGTCGAGCAGGTGGTAGCATCAGCAAGCTCAGCGCAGCGAGATAGGGCACAAGGCCAAGACTCCCTGTTTGACACCATGGACTTTGCCGGTGCGGGGCAAGAATCTGATCAAGGCCACTCTGGCGCTGATACTCAGGAATGGCCTAAGGATGAGCGCTTGACCCATGAGAAGGAGTTACTTGGCTATTACACAAGTGGCCACCCCTTGGATAAATACCGTGCAGCAATCGATGCTGGCCGCTTTGAAAAAATCGGTTTGCTCGATGAATTAGATACTAAAGACAAGCGTACACGCCACTCATTTGCTGGCATGATTCGTTATGTAGAGCACAAGGTTACTCGCGCGGGCAAACCTTTTGGTGTTATTCATATTGAGGATTTCACCGGTAGTTGTGAGGTGGTCTGCTGGTCAGAGAGTTACAGCCCAGCACGTGAAGCGGGCATATTAATGTCCGGTAAGGTTATCCGCCTCAAGGCAAGCATCAAGGTGGATGACCGCACTGAGACTTTAAGTCTGACTGGATCGCAGCTCAAAGAACTTAAAGCCCGAAAAAGTAGCCAAAATGCATCTGTGCAAGTTAACCTTTGGTTAGCCAGGCACACCAAAAGTGATTTGGAATCTATCCGTAATATTCTGGTAGAACACCCTGGTGAAACACCCGTTGAAATCCACCTTCAGAGTGGCACTGGCAAGCGGGCCACTGTGCAAGCGGGTGAGAACTTCAGAGTGAATAAGTGTGCGGCTTTAGACAGAGCGCTGGCGAAGTGGTCAGAGTGAGTGAGCTTGAAAGCTTATGGCCGAGTATATTGCACGACTGTTTGCTTACCGTAATAGCGGTATTGACCTATAATCTGATATTCCGTCAGCTTGTTTTCCCACTGTGGGCCTGAGCCGATATTGTGGACAACCCACTTTTCGTGCTTACGATTACCCGGTCCTGGAACAACGATACCGATGTGGGTGTCTCCGTGAGGGAGTCTCCAGACGATAACATCTCCATAACTCGTGTTTTCTGCGATGGCATCATCGCTCTCGATGGGGATTTCTTTGCCGTGCCGGCTAAAGAAGCGTTGCAAATTGGGGACTCGCCTGTGATCAATGTTGGTATCAGGCTGATTTAAGTTCCAGAGCTGAGGGTAGATCCTAAAGTTGAGCTGCATATCATCATGCACAAGCTGTTGAAGATCAGTATTTAATGCGCGATAACTGCGGATGACGAGATCTGTGCATACGCCTTTATCACTCGGGATATCGCCCATCGGAAAGCTGATATTATAATAAGCATCATCGTAGCTGATATCCACCTGTGTGCGCATTAGCGCTGCTGCGGCAAGCCGATTGCCGAATCCGCTGTGCTGCTCGAGCCAAGATACCGTTTCGTCCACCTTGAGCTCTGTGACTGGCGCTCTATCAGCTAAGGCTTTGGTGATGAGCGGATGAGCTGCAATCCCTACAGCTGTGACGACAAGAAAAACCATCAGCCAGCCACCACCCCATGATCTGCGCACAGGTTTCTTTGGCCGAGGACCAATATATTCAATGGTATGCATGTAAGGTGATCTTGAAAATACGGTGGATTTGCGTCGAGTTAGTGTCCATGCAAGGACAAGCTCTTCACAACATATTTAATGTAAATTTACCAGTTTATTTCATCGATGTCGAATAAATGTCACACTTTCTTTTCCTAAGGGCCTAAGAAAGGCTGAAAAGTGCCCTCCGATTTGAGCATTAATATGCTGGCAGGATTTTCTAGATGGAAATGTAACGAGCAAAGGTATTTGGGTTTAGCCTCGATTTAGCTTTGGCAAAATTGCTTGAGATGCACAGATTGAGCTATGCGGATTGATCAACAAAGGGAGCAGCTATGCTGGGAGGGGCTCGATCCCAGCCGGTCAATGGTGGACCGAGATTGGCATGGCCAGTCTGTAGCTGTGCCAGCCACCTTTGCGTTGGCGATGGACCCTACCCATTTATGGTTTGTAGCAGCGCGGGAGAAGCGTGCTTCGATTTCTCCAGATGCGGTGCCCTGTCAGTTTGCCGAAGCTTTGTGGCGCTATGATGTTGCTGAATTGTTTATCAAAGATGCACATTCAGATCGTTATCTTGAATTCAACCTCGCGCCCAATGGTGCGTGGTGGAGTGCTGAGTTTACTAGCCCGCGCGTCAGGGCTTACAATGAGGATATTCCGATTGTTGGCGTAAAAACCTATGCCAAGATTTCCGGCGACGGTTGCTGGCAGGCAGCAGCATCCATCCCGTTGTCTTTTCTTGAATCAGATTTTAGTTTTGGTCAGGGAAGCAGAATCAATGTTACTTTCATTGTTGATTCTCCTGAGCAGAAATTCTTATCGGTTGCCGCGTTGCGGGGGGCGAAGCCGGACTTTCACCAGCCACATTGTTTCAATGTGGTGGAATTGAACGGTTGATATGGTGGCTGATAGCTGGTTGGCGAAGTGGGCAAATACTCGCTGAGTTGTGCGGCCAATAATCTGTCTTACAAGTTGAATGTTAGCTTGTAGTTTGTTAAGGTGACCACTCCGATGGCATCTGATTTACAAGATAGGCTTGAGCTCGCATTGTTAGCATCCAACGAAGGAGTATGGGACTGGTATGTGGGTGAACGTGAAATTTACTACTCGGATCGTGTGCTTGATTTTCTTGGATACCCTGCGGACAAGGCGCCCAACATTATTCTTCAAGCGAGAAAATATTTTCACCAAGATGAGGTGGCCGAGTTGCGTGACACCTTTAAGAAGATTGTCAAAAAAAATGGGGATGACACCTTGGCGCATGATTGTCGCTATTTGCATCCTAATGGATCTTGGCGGTGGCTTCGGATTCGTGGGGTAGTGGTGCGAGATGACGACGGTATGGCGTATCGTATCGTCGGCTCCATTATTGATATCTCACAAAGAAAAAATGCAGAAACGGCACTCAAGGAAGAGCGGCATCGATTGCGTGAACTCATCGAAAACATTCCGATTAATGTTTATTACAAAGACACAGAATCGAGGTTTGTGCTCGCGAATAGCTCCACTGCTGAAAAACTTGGGGCCAAGTCTGAGCATGATTTACTGGGCAAAACAGATCGGGACTTCTTTGACAAAAGGCATGCTGACATGGGTCGTAAAGATGAGCTCGAAATTATGGAAACTCGCGTTCCCATGCTCAAGGCACTTCAGAAAGAGACCTACGATGATGGTAAGACGACCTGGGCAGAGACCTCCAAGCTGCCATGGCTTAATCGCAAAGGGGAGCTATGTGGCACCTTTGGCATCACCACTGACATCACGGCTCTATTTAATGCTCAAAGAGAAATGGGGGCCCTTGCAGATGAGTTGCAGAAGCGCAATGTAGCTATTGAAGAAGAGCTCCAACTGGCCCGAGAAATTCAGCAAGCTTTGCTGCCTAAAGAGCTGGACGGATTGATCCTTCAGGATAATCAACGAGAAGTCACCGTAGGCTGTCGTTATTGCCCTGCCTCTGAAATGGCGGGAGATTTTTTTGAAGTCATTCCGATTTCACAGCACTGCATGGGCATTCTGCTTTGTGATGTTATGGGGCACGGAGTTAGGGCGTCCCTGGTGGTCTCCATGTTGCGTGGGCTGATGGAAAAAGAACGTGAGTCTGCTACCAGTCCAGAGTGGTTTCTCTACGGGGTCAATGACGGCCTTGTGTCGATCTTCGAAAGGGCAGGAGTAACCTTATTTGCTACCGCTATTTATTTTGTCATCGATCTTAAAGAGGGAACGCTACAGTACTCCTGTGCTGGCCACCCAGCTCCTATCGTGGTTAGGTTAGGTAAGGGAAAGCTGCTGCAACCGCAGAGTGCGAAGCCAAACCCCGCTCTGGGTTTGATTCCTCAGGCTGTGTTTACCACACACAGCATTTCTCTGGATGAGATCGATCGGCTGCTGGTCTACACAGACGGTTTACACGAGGTTGAGGATGCGGCTGGTGAGGAATTGGGCATCGAGCGCATCATCAAGACGATGGAAAACGGCATCGAAGATGACCTAGAAACATCCCTCGACACTTTGGTGGATTACGCGCGGAGGCATAGTGTTGAGGGCGAATTTGGCGATGATGTCTGCCTGTTTGCCATCGATGTAGGATCGGGCTTGTAGGCTGCCCTGTCATCACTCATTTAGCCCGGCGAGCGACTTGGGTAGGAAGACGCCGTTTTTGCGGATGAGTTTGCCATCAAAATAAATCTCGCCTCCTCCGTAGTCCTTGCGCTGAATGGTGACCATGTCCCAGTGCACTTGCGAGCGGTTGCCGTTGTCCGCTTCCTCGTAAGCCTGGCCAGGAGTGAAGTGGAACGACCCAGCGATTTTTTCATCAAAGAGGATGTCACGCATCGGCTCCTTGATGCCAGGATGAAAGCCGAGTGCGAACTCGCCGATATAGCGTGCTCCAGGATCGGCATCGAGGATCTTGTTGAGCTCTTTGGTCTTGGAGCCGGCTTCTGCCTTAACGATTTTTCCCTGTTTGAATTCGAGGTAGATATTATCGAATGGGATGCCCTGATAGACGGTGGGAGCGTTGTGGGTGATGTGGCCTTCGACGCTGGTTTTAACGGGTGCAGTGAAGACTTCACCGTCTGGAATATTGTAGTTGCCGCCACAGACAATGGCGGGGATGTCCTTGATGGAGAAGCGTAGGTCGGTGCCTTTGTTTTTGATGTGCACTTGCTCGGTTTTTTCCATCAGGCGCTTGAGGGCACGCATGGCGGGCAACATGGATTTGTAGTCGTGTAAACAGACATCGAAGTAGAAGTTTTCAAAGGCTTCTGTGCTCATGCCTGCTTGCTGGGCCATGGCGGGATGGGGCCAGCGCAGCACACACCACTTGGTGTGATCGACGCGGTGGTTCATGACCTTGCGCATGTGGTTCATCATGGTTTTCATTCTCGCTGCTGGAACGTCACTGGCCTCGCAGATGTTGTGAGAGCCTCGGATAGCGATGTAGGCATCCATGTCCTTCATCTCGGCGAGCTGGTGTTTGGCGATGAGTTTGTACTGCTCATCGGTGGCCCCGAGCAGTAGCTCACGTGTCAGCAGCCCATGTTCCACCTTGATCACAGGCAC
>Ga0206128_1002209_pt1 | contig 17870 bp, 16 predicted proteins | sample Helgoland_Spring_7_FD_148601 | JGI IMG/M metagenome (GOLD analysis project Ga0206128, IMG submission 148601) | Pelagic subsurface seawater microbial communities from Kabeltonne, Helgoland, North Sea - Helgoland_Spring_Bloom_20160426_1 | ecosystem: Environmental > Aquatic > Marine > Epipelagic ... | reverse complement strand
GGTGATAACAAGCATTCCACACCTGCAGGCACTTTTAAAGTCTCCGAAAAAGACATCGACCACGAGTCTTCTTGTTATGGCATTATCAAAAACAAAATAACGGATGAAGTCGTCAACAACAACGCCGACTTCCGTATTGATAAGCCGGGACCAAACGAGATTGCCATACACGCGCCGATGCCAAACTTCATGCGCTTCAATCACGGAATAGGAATGCACACCGGCTTTCTTCCAGGATATGCTGCTTCTCATGGCTGTGTGCGCATGCCCGAAGAGATGGCTAGCAAATTCTATGAAAATGCGAAAATAGGCACCCCCGTCATCGTTGAGTAGCCGCGTAAAAAGACTATAACACTCACACCAGAATCACTCATTATGGCCAATTCTCTTGTTCTTACTATCTGCGCCCATGACCGACCAGGCGTCATGAAGCTTATTTCCAACACCATCGCAGAATGTGAAGGCAACTGGCTGGAAAGCCGGATGGCTAGGCTTGGCGGTCAGTTTGCAGGTATTGTAAGAGTTGAATGCAGCGAGGAAAAGCTACCTAAGCTCACAGAAAACCTCAACTCCCTCTCTGAGCAAGGCATCTCAGTTCAAATACACGATCAAGGTGACTTATCCGACTACCCATACACCCGCTGCTTACGACTTGATATCTTTGGTAATGATCGCCCTGGAATCGTCAGCCAACTGACCGAGGCTATTTCTAGCGCTGGCGCCAATATCGAAGAACTTAACACCTCGATAGAAAGTGCTGCAATGTCTGGGCATCCCATCTTCCACGCCTCAGGAACCGTATGCGTCCCTGATAGCACCAATGAACAGGAACTTATTGCGGCAGTTGAAGATCTCAGTGATGACCTGAACGTTGAAATCGGCGGCATTGCCTAGCGTCCGCCTGTTCTCGTTCGGGTCGAGTCATCTAACGCTTTTTGGCATTCGCCACATAACATAAAAAACTCCGGCTACCATACGGCAACCGGAGTTTGAATTTTTATCGGTAGTGGCTCTACATCATGCCGCCCATACCACCCATGCCGCCCATGCCGTGGTCATGACCGCCGGCTGCAGCTTCTTCCGGTTCAGGAATATCGGTGATAACACACTCAGTAGTGAGAAGCAGTCCTGAGATGGACGCTGCATTCTGAAGTGCTGTGCGGGTTACCTTAGTAGGATCAACAACACCATCCTTGATCAGGTCAGTGTATTCGCCAGTAGCAACATTGTAACCTTCGTTACCTGAAGCATTCCTGACGTGTTCGACGATGAGTGCTCCTTCGAGGCCTGCGTTAGCGGCAAGCTGGCGAAGTGGAGCTTCCACAGCGCGGGCAACGATACCAGCACCTGTCTCTTCGTCACCGACGAGCCCAAGGTTAGTGATGTTAGCCTGCGCACGAATCAGAGCAGTTCCACCTCCGGGAACGATGCCTTCTTCGACAGCTGCACGAGTAGCGTGAAGAGCATCTTCAACGCGAGCTTTCTTCTCCTTCATTTCTGTCTCAGTAGCAGCACCAACGTTGATGACGGCTACACCTCCAGCAAGCTTAGCAAGACGCTCTTGGAGCTTCTCACGATCGTAATCTGATGATGTGTCTTCGATCTGCTTACGGATCTGATTTACACGGCCGGTAATCGCTTCGCTACCACCCTCGCCCTCCACAATCGTGGTAGCATCTTTAGTGATAGTAACACGCTTAGCAGAACCAAGGTCTTCGAGCTCTACATTCTCAAGCTTGATGCCGAGATCCTCGGTAATAACCTTACCACCTGTGAGGATGGCGATGTCTTCGAGCATAGCCTTGCGGCGGTCACCGAATCCAGGTGCCTTGACAGCGGCTACGTTGAGAGTTCCGCGGAGTTTGTTGACTACGAGCGCCGCGAGGGCCTCACCGTCAACATCTTCAGCAATGATCAGAAGTGGCTTGCCTGTCTTGGCTGCCTTTTCAAGAAGTGGCAAAAGGTCCTTCAGTGAGCTAATCTTTTTCTCATTGATGAGAATAAGTGCGTCATCCAAAGATGCCTCCATAGCCTCAGCATCGGTGACGAAGTATGGGCTAAGATAGCCTTTGTCGAATTGCATACCCTCAACAACGTCGAGTGTAGTTTCAATTCCCTTGGCTTCTTCAACGGTAATAGTGCCGTCTTTGCCTACCTTGTCCATCGCCTCAGCAATGATGTTGCCAATTTCTTTGTCCCAGTTAGCGGAAACAGTGGCAACCTGAGCAATTTCAGATGTGTCAGAAACCTCTTTGGAGATCTCATGAAGCTGAGCAACAATGGCTTCAGATGCCTTCATGATACCGCGCTGAAGTGAGATTGGGTTAGCCCCAGCAGTTACGTTACGCAGACCTTCTTTGTAGATCGATTCTGCAAGAACAGTAGCAGTCGTGGTTCCGTCACCAGCAATATCTGATGTTTTACTGGAAACCTCGCGGATAAGCTGAGCACCCATGTTTTCATAGGGATCTTCAAGTTCGATCTCCTTAGCAACAGAGACACCATCCTTGGTGATTGTTGGGGAACCGAACTTTTTGTCGAGAATGACATTGCGGCCTGAGGGCCCGAGTGTTGCCTTAACGGCAGCGGCAAGCTTTTCCACACCGCGCAAGAGTGCGTGGCGGGCTGCTTCGTCGAATTGTAGTTGTTTAGCCATATTATTTTAAGTTGTAATAGTTATTTAATGAATTTTTGTTAGCCCACAATACCGAGGATGTCAGACTCAGACACGATCAGCAGATCCTGGCCGTCGACTTTAACATCAGTTCCTCCGTACTTGGAAATGAGGACGGTGTCCCCTGCTTTGACAGCGAACTCGATGGCCTTGCCATCTTCGTCTTTACCGCCAGTTCCGAGGGAGACGACTTCTGCCTCCTGTGGTTTTTCTTTTGCTGTATCTGGCAGGACAATTCCTCCAGCACTTAGTTCTTCGGCTTCAAGGCGCTTCACGAGGACGCGCTGTCCGATAGGTGTTATGGTAGCCATAGTTTTATTAGTTCGTTTTAGTTTGTTTTGTTTATTTCAAGAAAAAGATCTAGCTGGCCTATGAGACCAGATAGATCTGAGAATGTTAATGGATTAGTCTTCGACAACTTCAGCGTCTACTACCTTACCTTTAGCTTGTTTGGGTTCTGAAGACTCAGACTCATCTGAGCCGCCATCCATGTCTGGCATAGGGGCTCCCTCAGCGCCTGCAGCAGCACCAGCAGCCTGTGCTGCTTGGGCGAGTTCCTGAAGAGATGCCTCGAGTTCGCCGGTTGCTGACTTGATAACATCAAGGTCATCAGCTTTGAGCGCCTCTTTTACGGCTTCAACTTTGGCTTCGATACCAGACTTAAGCTCAGCAGGCAGTTGCTCCCCGAGTTCGCCGAGCTGCTTTTCAACTTGGTGGACAAGGTTCTCTGCGTTGTTTTTGACCTCAACACCTTCAGCACGCTTCTTGTCTTCCTCAGCATGAGCTTCAGCATCAAGCTTAGCCTTTTCGATCTCCTCTTCAGATAACCCGCTTGAGCCCTCGATAGAGATCTTCTGCTCCTTGCCAGAATTTTTATCCTTAGCTGAAACATGCAGGATACCATTGGCATCAATGTCGAAAGTAACTTCGATCTGAGGCGTTCCTCGTGGCGCCGCATCGATTCCATCTAGGCGGAAATTGCCAAGCATCTTGTTATCATCAAACATCTTGCGTTCACCTTGGCAGATACGAATATCTACTGCTGGCTGACTATCTGCAGCTGTTGAAAAGATTTGTGACTTCTTAGCTGGCACCGTTGTATTGCGCTCAATCATTGGCGTCGCGATACTGCCCATTGTCTCAATCGAAAGGCTCAGAGGCGTTACATCGAGGAGTAGCACATCAGTGACGTCACCCTGGAGCACACCGCCTTGAATAGAAGCTCCGATAGCGACCACTTCATCTGGGTTAACTCCCTTGTGAGGCTCTTTGCCTGCAAGCTCTGCTGCAATCTCTTGAACCTTGGGCATGCGGGTCATACCTCCGACAAGAACAAGCTCATCGATATCACTGGCGTTAACTCCAGCCTCTTTCAAGCAATCCAACACAGGCTTCTTGGTGCGGTCAAAGAGCTTGTCTGTAATCTGCTCCAACTTAGAACGGCTAATCGTGGTCTGAATGTGTTTAGGCCCATTTTGATCAGCGGTGATGAAAGGCAAATTGATGTCGTAGCTTTGAGAAGAGCTCAGTGCGATCTTTGCTTTTTCTGCTTCTTCGCGAATCCGCTGAAGAGCATCAGGCTGACCTGAAAGGTCAACACCCTCGCTAGACTTAAACTCACCGACAATCCATTTAATGATCGCGTTGTCCCAGTCGTCACCACCGAGCATGGTATCACCATCTGTTGCCAAAACTTCAAATACACCATCACCTATTTCCAAGACGGAAATATCAAAGGTTCCACCTCCAAGGTCATAGACAGCTATTTGTTCGTCAGATTTTTTATCCAAACCGTAGGCCAACGAGGCGGCTGTAGGCTCATTAATGATGCGGCGCACTTTAAGCCCGGCAATTTCACCTGCTGCTTTCGTTGCGTTACGCTGTGAGTCATTGAAATAGGCGGGAACTGTAATGACCGCTTCGGTGATTGTTTCTCCGAGTTTGGCTTCAGCATCGCTTTTTAGCTTACCCAAAATCATCGCTGAGATTTCTTGGGGCGAGTAGGCCTTCTTCTCGCCACCTACTTCTACCTCAATATGAGCATCACCATTGTCTGCCTCTACGACGCTGTATGGTAACTGCTTATCCTCATCGCTAAGCTCTGCATACTTACGACCGACAAGGCGCTTCGCTGAGAAAATAGTGTTTTTGGGATTAGTAACAGCTTGGCGCTTGGCAGCCTGGCCAACGAGACGCTCACCGCTTTTAGTGAATGCAACAATAGAGGGTGTGGTGCGCGCTCCTTCAGAGTTTTCCAGCACCTGAGGCTCACCGCCTTCCATGATAGCCATGCAAGAGTTGGTGGTTCCGAGGTCGATTCCTAGTATTTTAGACATAATAATTAGATGGTTTGATGGTTTGGTTTGCTTCGTTTCAGCATGTAGATCGTTTTTCCATTCGGTAAGGCATGAGAACATGGACCATGTCGCACCAATTGTATTTGTTAACTATCTACCTTGCAGATTACATGCCAACAAGGGACACTAAATACACAACCCATTTATAATGAGTTAATTACAGGCTTTAAATTCCCCCGAAAAACTATTGCGTAAGGTGCAGGAGCGTCAAAATGTCACAGCATTTCAGCTAACAAGCTAGACAAGATGACTCAGTGAGACAAAGACGCACTGCTGTGATCAAAATCATATCGGTGACCAGGGGATAAAAAATGGCCACGTATCAACGTGACCATGAATGAACGCAGCTGAACTGCTATTTTGTAACTGTATCGCTAGTAAATTACTTAGCGCTATCGGATACTATCGGTGCTGGGGCTGCAAGCGGAGCAGAAACTGAGACGGCACTATCAGTAGGAACATCATTGAATGCAGGCAGAGCACGCAATTTCGGTACACGTTGCTCACCGGTGCAACAGCCGCACGAAGACAGAGCAAAGACACTAAATGCGGCGATAGGAATGATCGTTAGTTTATACAAATTCATATTTAATGGTGTTATTTACTGATTATTAATGACGGGAATTGGCGGTGATGACAAGTAGAAATGAAAAAAGAAAAAAGGTGGGTTAGAATTAACTAACCCACCTTTGTGATATTTGATGTATTGATTACCCCGCTTACTTAGCAGATAAATCCACCATAGGTGCGGGTGCGACTTGTGAGTCAGGCTGTGAACCACAGGAGGCACAAAGTGCAAGACCTGCGGCAGCGGCAAGAATGATAGCAATTTTCATAGTTGGTATAATCTTAACGTTTTAGGGTCTTAACACCAGGTGATCATTACTTAGCAGCTTCTACATGCACAGGAGCGGCTGCTTCCTGTTGACAAGTACAAGAAGCACTAACCATGAATCCACATGCTGCTGCTACGATTGCGATAATTTTAACGATTTTCATAATATAACTTAGTTTGTTTTAGTTCGTATTTTATTTGAGAGAGGACAAGCACGTCCAATCAACAGTCCTAATACTATGGAATGCCCCACATCTTGCAAGATGTATCGTAAAAAATAACAAGCCCTCAATCAATAACAGGACTAGCCCCACATGGCAGCTTGATTGAGATTTCCTAGCCCTGTCCTGTTATCTGGATGAAATCGGCGGGCTCAGGCAAAGGCGTCATTCATAGCAACCTCACCTTTTCTCAACAGCGATCATTGTTATGTCATCCATCTGAGGCTGGTTTCCTGCAAAGACAGATACCTCCTGCAGAATGGATTCCACAACCCTCTCCGCGCCTAGCGCTGCTGCCTTGGAGAATACTTGCTCTAACTTCTCCAACCCAAACTCATTATCATAGTCATCAACAGCTTCACAAACTCCATCTGTATAAAGAAGAAGGCAGTCTCCTTGTTTCATTTCTATTTCTACATCTTTCGTGACTCGATCAAACACATCGCCAGCATCAATGCCTAGAGCTAGGCCAGGAGGCTTAATAGTTTCAATACCACCGGTCTCAGCCCTGAATAAAAGAGGAGCATCATGCCCCGCCCTCGACATTCTTAATTTCCCAGTATCGTTATCTAAGACAATATAAATGAGACTTACAAACATATCCTCCCGCACATCAGGAAAGAGATGCCTGTTCACCAAGCCCAATGCCTCTGATGGACTCGCCGTTGCCATCGCCGTTAAGCGTAAAACACTACGGCACATTGCCATCAAAAGACCTGCGGGCAGGCCCTTGCCAGTGACATCGGCGATGACGATTCCCGACCTATTTTCAGGTAAATCGATGTAGTCAAAATAATCACCGCTAATGATGCGTGCCGGAGTATTGCTGCCATATACTCGGTAGCCTGGTATGTGAGGTTCAGAAGATGGCAGCAGCACGTTTTGCACTTCTCTTGCCGTGCGTAATTCATCATCGATCTTGCGCTTATCGGTGAGCTCTTGATGTATCATTGCGTTGCCCATGGCAAATGCCGACTGCTCAGAAACAGATCTAAATACATCGTAGTCGTTATCTGTGAATGGCCCGTTCTCATGATTACGCACTACAGCTACAACGCCGATATTTCTACCTCCATACTGCAGTGTAGATAGCATAGCAGAAAAATCCTGCGCGTAATGAGTAGCCGATGAACTCAACGAGTCGTGGCTTCGAAGGCTCCCAATACGCACGCTAGCCTCAGTGGAGACCACCTCTCCCAACATTCCATCTTCTGCACCAACCCTCGTCAACATGAGGTGGCTCATCAGAGCCTTAGCATTTGTTTTTGATAGCTCTGTAATTTGAGCCGGAACACTCACTAGTGGCGGACAATTTGAAGATATAAATTTAGGCACAAGATGAGCTCTATCCTCACTAAGCAAATAGATGGCGCCACCGTCAGTGCCCAGCACCTCGCCAAATCCTTCGACAATTTCCTTGTAGAGCTGAGCAGGGGTAATGTCCTTTTCGATAGCCTCACCAATATGGTGAAGAAAATCAAACATCCTCATTTCCTCACCAACAATATCATCTTTTTCTCGCTGAATCTTACGAAGACGCGCCCGGGTGATACACCATGCAAGAGTAGTGATGGCGAGCAGGAGGAATAGAACGACCGTAGCCGGATAACCAAGGTCCAACATTGAAATACTGAGAATAAGGGTGTTTTGTAAAATTGATATAAGTCAAAAGGTCAGTCATTAGGACTGCGTGGACATATGTATGTCACCATTATGATAAAACTACCACTATTCGTTATCAGCTTCTTTGGCTTTCACTTCGGCCTCCAAATAATCTAGCACGGTGCCAAATTTTTCTGTGTTGCGTTTATCTGCCTCACACAACTTCCTGTGAGCATCAAGAACATGAACCCCTTGACCTATTTTCTCCTCGTCGCCCTTGCAGGCAACTAACTTGGCTCGGATGTCATCTATTGAGCCCCGCCAGCTCGATTCTTGCGGGTCAATATCCATCAGCACATCGAGGCCTAGATCTTCCAGGGATTTACGACTACGCTCGCTCGGCGCGGCGACTTGCAGCTTACCTCCAGGCACTTTCATCAACCTCATGGCGAGTCCAGCCATCGTGCCCATAAACGTAGAATCCATCCCTTTACATTCTTCCAAGTCGACAACAATAGAGCTTACACCAGCAGCCATTTCTTTTTCACACCAGTCTTTAACCACCGGGCTGTTGACGAACGATCCCTTTCCATCGCAACGAATCCAAGAGAATTCGTTTTCGCGATATGCTGAAATTGAGTATTCTTCACTCACAATTTAAAGAAAGATGTGTAACCTTAACGATGTGTACTGATACACCAGTTCATCGCAAGGGTCAACTAGAAGGGGGGCTAATTTGATGATCATCGACTTTAAAATAAGCGTTACTTCATTGCAATCAGAGTGGAAAGCGAGTCCCCCCCTCACCACCGGAAATGATTTCCTTGAGAGCTGATGGCTCTCGACCACCCGCGATGACGGTTTCCACACCAGCATCTAGGGCGAACCTGACGGCCTTAAGCTTCGAAGCCATACCTCCAATAGAGAATTTACCATGATCGGCCCGCACGTGCCCCGATACACTATCGATATCCTGAACCTCAGTGATGACACTGCCATCTTCCCCCTGCAAACCATCAACCGTGCTCAGCATCACCAGCAGACGAGCATTGAGAAGTCGTGCAACTCTGGCTGAGAGCATGTCATTATCCCCCACCCTGAGTTCCTGAACAGCTACCGAATCATTCTCGTTAATGATCGGAATAATGTTCTTTTCTTGCAACAAACGATGCAGGGTATCCATCACGTTATTGCTTGGCCTCTCATGATCAAGGTCTGCAGCCGTCAGAAGAATTTGAGCCACATTGAGCCTGAATTTCTGGAACAAATTCTCGTAAGCATGCATCAATCGGGTTTGGCCCACAGCTGCACATGCTTGCCGTGAAGCTATATCCTCTGGATATCCTCCGAGATTTAACGCGGAAACGCCGGCCCCAACTGCCCCGCTGGAGACCATCACGCAGGGAACTCCAGATGCTACCAATTCTGATATGGAAGTGACTAGCCGCACTAAAGAAGCCTCATCGAGAGTGCCGTCTTTTTCAGAGGTTAAGACCCCTGTTCCAATTTTGATTACTACGATATCTCGTGCCATGATTTGATAATGCTAACTATGTGACGCGATGCGAATTGCCTGACACACAGCGGGGAAAACCTGTTTCTTACGACTTACTACACCAGGCGCCTGAAATACACCATCTGCATCTCGCTCAAAAACAAGAGCATTGATGATCTGTGAATTACCACTGGCAAGCAGAAGGCTATGGTGACTGTTAATATCGGTAACAATAAGAAGAGCCAGATCGTAGCCCTTAATCTCAATGAGGGAATCAAGAGCGGCACAAAGCTCATCCTTACGCTCAGCAAATAAATCCAAGCCTGATTCTTCAACATGCGAAATACTCACTCGCGCAGCATTTTCTTCAAACACCTTGCGGTCTGCATTGATTGCTTCCACCGCAGTATTGTGGGCTAATAACGAACCTGACGCAAAAAAGTCATGGGTAAACTCGGCAGCATTCACAGAGGCAATGCCACACAACCACTCTAGAATCTCCCGGTCTAGATCTGTCGTTGTTGGCGAGGTAAGATTCAAGGTGTCAGAAACCATGCCCGCAATCAGGCACATCGCTACTTCTCTCGGGATATCGATCCCCGCATACCGGTATTCACGGGCAACAAGCGTGCAGGAAGAGCCAACAGGCTCATTGATATATCTGATCGGTTCACGCGAAACAAGATCACCAGCCAAACGGTGATGATCAATGACTTCAATGACCTCCGCATGCTCCACGCCTTCGACTGCTTGGGAATACTCATTGTGATCCACCATCACTAGACGAATACGTGGTGGATCAATCAGGTCGGATTTTGAAATAACCCCCATCAAGCAGTTGTCACCAGGATCAATTACGGGAAACAGATCTTGTTTTACAGAAGCCAGACTATCTCGCAAAACTTTAACAGAATCATGAGCCATGACACGAATGATATCATCATCCAAAGCATGGCTTACCATCCGAGAACATCGAATAAGTTTGGAAGCCGTTGCCGTATCCTGCTTACATCTAAGAATGACGACCCCTTTTTCCTTCGCAGCTTGCACGAGCTCTGCCGCAACATCAAATCCGCCCGTTACGACTAACAGACAGACCCCATACTCAATGGCTGTTTGCTGGATAATGGGACGGTCCCCACAAATCACCACATATGACTTAATGTCCCCTATTTCGGTGGCTTGCTTAAGTCGTTTTTTAACGGTGTCTACGCTCGATGCCCCTACCAGCTGAACAATCTCACGTTCCTCGGCTTTTAAATCTGCACCTCCCGCTAGAGCTCCCAGCGTCACCGCAATCTTTTTAGGACAAGCAATCATCCTTCTCACAGATTCGGGATCTGTATCGATGGGCATAAGCAGTTGCAAAAGGTCCAAGTATTTCAACAAACCGCATAGTTGATTGTTAGAATTTACCACAGGAATACTTCGCACCTTTTCAGTGAGCATCAATTGGTAAGCCTGGAGGAAAGTGGCATCATCACTCACCTTCACCACGTCCTTACGACAAATCATTTCTGCTGTCGCACTAACATCATCCAGCAGAAGCGGCTTTTCCATGCCTGCCTTTTCTAGCACCCAAGCAGTCCTCGTTGGCACACTTCCACAACGTGCAGGCAAGGCTTCCTTGAGCCCTTTTTTCTGCAACAAATCTGCATAGCCAATAGCAGAGCAAATGGCATCAGTATCAGGGTTTTTATGGCCGATCACATAAAGCGGCATATTGGATGAACTCGACATGAAATAATTAAGAGCAAAATCATCTCTTATCACAGGCTGATTGGCAATGCTCAGATGAGACATTTATTAAACAGCCAGGAACATGCCCGCCTGCATCAAAAAGCATTATTGACCACATTGACCTCCGCCAATTTGCCGTCACACAGAATCACCTCAACAACATCAAACCTCCAGACCAAGTCACGCTTACCTAAAAGATTGAGCCAAGCATTTGCGCCACGCTCGATAAGCTGCTGCTTGCTTCTATCCACCGCATCAAGTGGCCTACCATAACCCTTACGCGTTCTTGTTTTCACCTCAACAAAGCTCAGCGTCTGTCCATCACGCGCGACAATATCGATTTCCCCACCTCGGGGGCCCCTGTAATTTCTATAGAGAACCTTTCGACCATGCAACGAAAGGTGGTCAGCGGCGATGCTCTCCCCTAGGGCTCCTACCTCTTGAGCCGACAGTCTAGCTCCATCTTTTTTAAAGATGCGGCATGTGCGCCGACTAGGACGGCGGTTAAGAATGCAGCCAAGGCGGCTAAAACCCCTGCAGATGAATGAAATCAGCGAACTCACAAATAATATTTAATCAAGACAGATTCGCAACGTCGCTTCATTAATCGTCACTGTATTTTTTATGCCCCTCTTTTTTGCCGGCCTTTACCTTCGTCATGGCCGCATCAACCTTCTCCGCATCTTCCTCTAGATAAGCTATCTCTAGCTCGCACAAATTCGCATACGACAAACCCATCATGCGGCGGTAGTCAGCAAGCGCCTTGGCCTTGTCCTTGCCATCAGGCATGCCCTCGATGAGTATTGGAATAAACTCCATCCCTTTGCGCAAACCATCCGCTGCTCTCCGCGCTGCCTCCGCACCTCCAGCCCAGTCATCTTTATCTATCTTGCGCAAACTCTTAAGAGCACCACTGCTCTGCTCCATAGTCTTAGTCAATGGGGTGTCGTCATCACTGTCAGCACCAGCTGGGGTGATCGTTGATAGTGCACAAATGGAGCAAACCGACAATAAACGTAACAAAGAAGTATCAAATTTCATCGCATTTATATACATCTCAGAATCTCAGATCTGTCAATCTCGTTGAAAATACAGCATTCTGCTTACTTAGCATCGCCAACGCTGGACAGCCCTCGTTTTAGTCGCTAAAAATCATCTTAGACATGGCAGGCTCGAATGGAAATAAGGTGAAAGAAAAAAAACTGACCCCTATGATGGCTCAGTATCAGGCAATGCGTCGTTCATTGCCTGATGACATCCTCTTGTTTTATCGCCTAGGTGACTTCTATGAGATGTTTTTTGATGATGCCAAGACCGCGGCCAGCGTTCTGAACGTCGCTCTGACAAAACGCAATGACATCCCGATGTGTGGTGTGCCGCACCACGCAGCCCAAGGCTATATCGCCAAACTCATCAAAGCAGGCAAACGAGTCGCTATTGCAGAGCAGACAACAGAGCCGCAGCCCGGCAAGATCGTCGAACGAGAAATCGCCCAAATCATCTCTGCAGGCACCGTAACTGACATCACCCTGCTTGACGATACGCGCCACAACTACATCGCCGCCGTTTATCAATCTGGCAAAAAGATAGGCCTCGCCTATGCCGACCACTCTACCGGTGAATTCACCGTGGCCGAGTTTGACCATGTTGATCCTTTGAAAGATGCCCTACAAAGTCTGGCTCCTAAAGAATTGATTGTCGGTGATGACCAGCTCGACCTATTTGGACATCTCTCCGGCTGCCTCCCCTACGATGCTTATGCCTTTCTCACTGACCAGGCACAAACATCACTCTGTGATCATTTTAAGGTTCAATCGCTGCGCGGCTTTGGTTGTGATGAAATGCCTGCTGCCATTTCTGCCGCCGGCGCCATCCTGCACTATCTTTCTTATCAACTGCGCCGATCTTGCGAACACATTCGCCATCTAGCGGTAAGAAATGACGGTGACCACGTAATTATTGACGCGTCCTCACAACGCAACCTTGACCTCGTCGATTCTCCTACCGGCAGACAGCACTCATTACTTGGGGCACTTGACCGCACCGCAACGCCCATGGGGGCGCGCAAACTGCGTGATTGGATACTACACCCACTTCATGACCTTAGCCTGCTCACCGCAAGACAGGACCTCATTGAAGCCTTTCTTGCCGAGCCCTTCCTGATGGGTCAATGCAGGGAGCAGCTCAAAGGCATTCGCGACATCGAGCGCACCACTTCAAGACTGTCTCAAAACTCAGGCAATGCGCGCGACCTGATGTCACTACTCACTTCACTGCTGCAAATCCCCAACCTACGCAGCCACCTCGAGGCTCTCAACGAGCAAGCCCCTGAAGATGAATTTCAAACCAAACTACTTGAAGACCTTCATCAATTTCCAGAGCTCACCGCATTATTAGAAAGCGCACTCATTGATGAGCCCTCTGCGGGGACCAAAGACGGAGGCATCATCAAAGATGGATTCAACGCTGAACTCGACGAGCTACGATCAGCCTCATCAAGCGGCAAACAATGGCTTGCAGAACTTCAGGAAACGGAGCGAAAAAGAACAGGTATCGATTCGCTTAAAATCAAATTCAATAACGTCTTTGGTTATTTCCTAGAAGTAACCAAATCTAAGCTTGAGCTCGTCCCCGATGACTACCAGCGCAAGCAGACCATGACCAATGCAGAGCGTTACATTACTCCTGCGCTCAAGGAAATGGAAAATAAAATCCTGGGTGCCGATGAGCGCGCCAAGCAACTCGAATACGAGGAATTCATCAAACTAAGGCAAGCGGTAGCAGATGAAATAGACCGGCTTCAACAATGTGCTGAATCACTAGCCACGCTGGATGTTTTACTCGGTCTCGCCGAGCTCGCCCAACTCCACCAGCATACGCGCCCCATCATCGATGAGTCTCGAGACCTGCATATCAGCAATGGCCGTCACCCCGTTCTAGAACAAACCCTCGTCGATGAAAAATTTGTTCCCAATGATACGATCATTGAGGAATGCAGCTCACGCCTCATCCTGCTCACGGGTCCCAACATGGCTGGAAAATCGACCTATATTCGTCAAGTTGCACTCATCACTTTAATGGCCCAGATCGGAGCGTATGTTCCTGCAGAGAAAGCACGCATCGGTCTTGTGGACCGTATTTTTTGCCGTGTTGGCGCCTCAGACGACCTAACCAGCGGACAATCCACCTTCATGGTCGAGATGAACGAAACCTCGCTCATCATCAATAACGCCACCGAAAACTCGCTCGTCATCCTCGATGAGATTGGCCGAGGCACCGCCACCTTTGACGGCCTCTCCATTGCCTGGTCAGTCGCCGAGCACCTCCATGATACCATCAAAGCACGGACCCTCTTCGCGACCCACTACCATGAGCTCACCGACCTGTCACGCACCCGAGAAGCGGTAGAAAACTACAATGTTGCCGTTCGTGAATGGAATGACGACATCATCTTCTTACGTAAAATTCTGCCCGGAACTGCGGACAAATCCTACGGCATTCAAGTGGCGCGCCTCGCCGGCCTCCCTCCTACCATCATCGAACGCGCCAAAGATATCCTCTCTCATCTGGAAATGAATTCCACCCGTCCAGAAGCCAAAGGAAAACCCAAGGCAAAAAACACCAGAAACAATTCCCTGCCTGAATCCCCTCCTCCTCAGATGGATTTATTTAGTTGATCACAAAACAGTGAAAACGCATCAGCCCATAGGCATTCTTGACTCCGGAATCGGCGGACTTTCTGTCCTCAATGAGATTCGCAAGACCTTGCCCAACGAGTCCATCATTTATTTTGGTGACAGCGCCTGGTGCCCTTATGGTGCACGTGACGCTGATGAGATTCAGCGGCGCGTATTTACTGTCACAGATTTCCTGCTATCAAAAAACTGCAAGCTCATCGTCATTGCGTGCAATTCAGCTACCATCGCTGCAGTGGAGGCACTACGAGCAAGCTATCCAGTTCCCTTTGTCGGCATGGAGCCAGGCATCAAACCTGCAGCTGCCATCACCCAAACGGGCACTGTTGGCGTTCTCGCAACAGAAGCCTCCCTCGCCGGCAAAAAATTCCACCGCTTAGTCGATGATCACGGCAGCGGCGTAACCATCATCACCAGGCCATGCCCCGACTTTGTCGAGCTTGTTGAAAGCGGTGACGTCGACAGCCCAAGGGCCCGTGCCATTGTTGAAGAAGAAGTCCTGCCTCTCATCGCGGCAAATGCTGACATCTTGGTATTGGGCTGTAGTCATTTCCCCTTTCTCCGGCCTCTGATCGAAGACGTCGCCGGACCTAAGGTCACCGTTATGGACACCGGCATGGCTGTAGCCCACAGGGTGAATCATTTCATCCCCGGTGACATCATGGCACCTCCGCCAAGCTATGAGATTTTCACCAGTGGCGATCTTTCGCATTTGAAAAAGCAGTTCCCCATTCTCTGCCCTAATCTAAAAGCGTCTCTGAACCATGCTGACCTCTGAAACAAACCACCTGCAGCTGGATCAATGGCGGCATTTAGCGGAAAAACACCGCCTCAAAGTCAAGCAATGGACTGTGCCTTATCGCCGCCGCAAGGCATCCCATCAGCAACACCCCGTTCTGGACTTCCTCTTTACCTACTACCCCTTTTCACTTGGGAAATTAGAACAGTGGCACCCTGGTTACGGCATTCAACTCGAGTGCGACAAAAAACGCCCGGAGAGGTATCAGACAAGACACTATCAGCAGCTTGAGGACATCGTTTCACTTTCTACTGATGCCCTTGTCGACAAAGAAGTCGCGCGGCTTGAATGGATTCATAATCTTTTATGCCTGACTCAGACAAGAACAGCCAACTTCGCCTGCCACGGACTTCATGAGTGGGCCATGGTTTATCAAGGTCAGGATATCAGGCATAGAGAATCTACCCCATTGAGACTTTCTCAAGATAAGATCGACCATCTCGTATCAACTAGAACCATTACCTGCAGCCACTTTGATGCCTACCGCTTTTTCTCTCCGGGTGCCCTGACCCTCAATAAACTCAAACCCACCCTTGATGGCCGCCAAGACTCCGAGCAATGCGGCTGCCTACACACCAACATGGACCTCTACAAGTGGGCCTCCAAATGCATGCCTTGGGTGGGCAGCGACCTCCACTGGCAATGCTTCCAACTCGCCCTCAAAGCACGTGAGCTCGATATGAGAGCCAGCCCCTATGACCTAGGATCATACGGCTATGAGCCCGTGAAAATCGAGACCCCAGAAGGCCGAGCTGAATACGAAACCCACCAACGTGAGATCAGCCAACTTAGTCGACCGCTGAGGCAATCAATCATCGACATGCTTGCCCAAGTTATCGCTTCTCGCAGTTAAACTAATCACCTAAGTTTTCTCGCTTCCGATACCAAAAAAGAATCTCCCAACGATCAATCAATCAAGACCTCTCTCGGGCCACGCGCCCGCTGACGTGGACTCAACCCAAATATGATTGCCAGCGAGCTGTTTTCCGTATTCATTCCCGTCACATTCTTCAATCCAAACGATCTACTGTCATGATTCCCAACGTCCTCGCCGAACGCTACGCTTCCCCCGCTATTTCTGAAATCTGGTCCGCCGAAGGCCGCATCGTGCTTGAACGTGAATTCTGGATCGCGGTCATGAAGGCCCAAAAAGAGCTGGGCTTAGACATTCCGCAAGAAGCCATCGATGCCTACGAATCCGTCAAGGATCAGGTCAATCTGCCATCCATTATGGAGCGCGAACGCGTCACCCGTCATGATGTCAAAGCTCGTATCGAAGAGTTCTGCGATCTTGCAGGCCATCAGCATATCCACAAGGGCATGACCTCCCGTGACCTGACAGAAAATGTTGAGCAACTTCAAGTTTATCGCTCCCTGCTCGTTATCAGAGAAAAAGCGGTAACTACGCTGGCAAAATTGAAAAAGCGCTCAATTCAGTGGCGTGACCTCGTTATTACAGCTCGCACTCACAACGTCGCCGCCCAGCCCACCACTTTCGGCAAACGTATTGCCATGAATGGCGAAGAACTTCTGGGAGCTCTCGACATGCTCAACCACCTGATCGAAACGTATCCCGTACGTGGTCTCAAAGGCGCTGTCGGCACCCAAATGGATCAACTCTCCTTGTTTGACGGAGATGCCGATAAAGCAGGCCAACTTGAGCAAAAAGTATGCAGCCACCTTGGCATTCCGGAAGTATTCACCAATGTGGGCCAGGTTTACCCGCGTTCACTTGATATGCGCACCGTATCTATGCTTGCAGATATCGCATCGGGTCCATCATCTCTTTGTCGGACACTTCGCCTGATGGCCGGCCACGAAACCGCTAGTGAAGGCTTTGCAAAGGGTCAGACCGGCTCCAGTGCGATGCCCCATAAAATGAACTCTCGCTCATGCGAACGCGTTAATGGTTTCCACGTCATCCTCAAAGGTTACGTCACCATGGCAGGCGGTTTGGCAGGTGACCAATGGAACGAAGGTGACGTCTCATGCTCTGTGGTTCGCCGCCTGATGCTGCCTGATGCTTTTTTTGCCATCGACGGTCTTTTTGAGACTTTCTTGACCATTCTTGGGCAAATCGATGCCTATCCCGCGGTCATCGAAGCAGAGAACAATCATTACCTGCCCTTCCTGATGACCACCACTATCATGATGGAGGCTGTTAAGGCCGGCGTTGGGCGCGAGGCTGCCCACTCTGCGATCAAGGAACATGCGGTAGCCACTGTCAACGACCTGCGTGCAGGAAACAGCAAGGAGAACAACCTCCCAGAACGCCTCGCAACTGACGATCGCATCCCTCTTAGCCTTGAGCAGCTCAATGAGATCATTGCAAGCGGAGGAGAAAATGCAGGAACTGCCCGTAGCCAGGTTGACCAGTTTGCTAATGCCGTGAGCCAATGGGAAAAGAAGTTCCCTGATGCCGCAAATTATATGCCTGGATCAATTTTGTTTT
>Ga0206128_1002196_pt1 | contig 17932 bp, 26 predicted proteins | sample Helgoland_Spring_7_FD_148601 | JGI IMG/M metagenome (GOLD analysis project Ga0206128, IMG submission 148601) | Pelagic subsurface seawater microbial communities from Kabeltonne, Helgoland, North Sea - Helgoland_Spring_Bloom_20160426_1 | ecosystem: Environmental > Aquatic > Marine > Epipelagic ... | reverse complement strand
AAAATAAATTTAGTTTAAATTTAATGGCAAGAAACTTAATGTTGACTATTATTAAAGAAGTGACCGGCGAAAGACCAACTGAAGACATGGTTAATGGCTATGTAAACAGTTGGTTGAGTCAAAAGGAAATGACATTTGAAAATTTTTATGTAGATAATGGAGCGGGACTGTCAAGAGATATAAAAATAAGCCAACACTGTTGCAAATCCTTCAAAAAATATACAATGATCCTTTGATGCCAGAAATAATTGCTTCGTTTCCAATAGCCTCAATAGACGGAACTCTTAGAGATAGAATGCAATCAAAAAAATTCAAGCAAAAAGGACACTTTAAAACAGGTTCGTTGAAGGATGTTGTTGGTATCGCGGGATTTTTTTTAAACAATGATGGTGACATGCATTCCTTTGTTTTTATTATGAACGGAAAAAATGCAAAAAAAGCACAGCCTTTTATTGATGATTTAATAGGGTTGAATTATTAGAAATTAATAGGAGAGCAGCTATGAAGATAAAATTTTTAATGACTGTAATATTTCTACTAAATACTAGTCTGATTAGTGCGATCGAAATCAAACTAGACGAAATTAAAAAAAAGGAAAATATAATGACTGAATTCATAATAAATGATATTAAGGTTGGAGAAGGGCGTGAAGCAGAAAAAGGCCTGACTGTGACTGTTCACTATACCGGTTGGATATACGACGTGAATGGTAGCGGAAAAAAAGGGAATAAATTTGATAGTTCAAAGGATAGGGGCGAGCCATTCACTTTTGTTTTAGGAGTTGGTCAGGTTATTAAGGGTTGGGACCAAGGATTTGCCGGAATGAAGATCGGTGGTTCAAGAACTATAATCATTCCATCAGATATGGGTTATGGCTCAAGAGGGGCGGGGAATGTTATCCCTCCAAATGCAGATCTAATTTTCGATGTGGAACTTCTTGGAATTCAATAAATGGAAGCTAAAGTTAAATGGATTGACCAGGTAAATTTTCGCGGCGAATCTGATTCGGGACACCAAGTAATGATGGATGGGCCAAATGAGTTGGGCGGTGAAAATAAGGGCATGAGACCAATGGAATTAATACTATTAGGTATGGCAGGCTGCACTTCATTCGATGTAGTCACCATATTGAAGAAATCTAGGCAATCTATTAAGAGTTGTGAGGCACTTATAAGTGCTGAAAGAGCAAACAAGGCACCTAAGGTTTTTACAAAAATTCACATAAGATTTATGATAGAGGGCAATGATTTGGATGAAGGTTCTGTTGAAAGAGCAATTCGACTTTCAGCCGAAAAATATTGTTCTGCAACTATTATGCTGAGTAAAAGTGTTGAAATAACCCATGACTTCAGAATAACTAAACAACAAAAAACTACTTAATTATTTTTACAGACAAGACCTCTTCGTTTTCAATTACATTCATTAGGATGTCTATATTAGGTTTTGTCTTCCAGGGTTATCTTGAGCATTTTCAGCATGCTCTGAATAGAGATCAACTCCTTCAATAGCTGCATTTATATCTATCATGCCAAAAGTTTTCCACAAATGATGGTAAACACGAATGGAGCCAAGAGTACCGGGCTTACTTTCAATAGTAGATACTAAATTTTTTTCTTTATCAAATAGTTGAATTTTTTTGACATGACTTGCATCGTCTAGCGTTTCTAATATATCTTTAAATTTTTGCATGCTCTCATCATATATAAAAAGTAGTTTTTGTCATCAATTTTGAAGCTTTTCCCATAATTTTTTTTGCTAATGGATTCAGCTCTTTGGCTCCCATTGCTATTGCTGAGCTTTCATGACCTTCTTCATCAGCTTTCATAGCTTTCAATATATGAATAGTTTTTATATCGTTTTTGTCTACCCGGCCTAGATGACGGGTTAAATGTAATGGGGCTACCTGTTTTTCTGTTTCAGCTAGAAATCCAAGATTAGACTTTTCGTCTACAAAGCTATTAAATGCCCCAATAATAAAAGAACTAGCATATAGGACAGGGTTAAGTTTGCTGGTTTTCCCCCCTAACTCTTCAATTCTTTTGTTGCACCATGCAAGGTGATCAGCCTCTTCATCAGCTGCTTTTTCTAATTCACTTTTAATAAGGGTGTTCCTATTAAAAAAAAGCTGACCTCGGTAAAGGCCTTGAGCACATATTTCACCTGAATGATTTACTCTCATATACTGTGCGTTAATTTTTTTATTGGGATTAGAAAGCGAGCTGTTTTCTTGGATAGAGGCATCGGGGCGGACTCTTTTTTCAGTGGGCTCAAGTGTAAGCGTTTTAAGAGCCCTATCAATTTCAATTAATACTTTATCAATCATAATTAATATTTTACAATTGGATTAAAGACCCCATTAATTTTTTTGATAACGATCAATATCTTTAAGAATTTTTACCCCGCCTCAGCATATTGCTTATCATCTTCACCACCTAACTCAATGGGCTTGTAATTTCTTAATGCTTCACCCCCATCGCTTGTTGGTTTATTCTTTGATTGATCCTCAGATGGTGCTAGTTCTTTTTCTTCGGGATTTGAAAGTCGGTTAGTTAAATCAGCTTCACGCATAACAGGAATACTCTCATTTCCATCCTCGATAATTATGTCTGGATCTATACCCTTTGCTTGAATTGATCTTCCGTTAGGAGTGAAGTATCTAGCTGTTGTAAGCTTGATAGCTGTCCCATTATTCATTGGTAATATGCTTTGAACTGATCCTTTACCAAAACTCCTCGTCCCTACTATAAGTGCTCTTTTGTGATCCTGTAGGGCTCCTGCAACAATTTCTGATGCTGAAGCAGAGCCATTATTGACCAAAACCACCAATGGTGTATTTTTATAATCTTTTGGTAATTTCTTAATATAGTTATTTTTTTGCGGGTTATTCCTAATGAAATTTTCTGGGATTGTAGCCCAGCCCTTCCTTCTGTATACACTACTAAATCTCCCTCATTTAGAAACGCAGCTGAAACAGCAACAGCAGAATTTAAAAGTCCTCCAGGGTTATTGCGCATATCAAGAATTAGACCATTGAGCGGGTGCTTATTTTCTTTCCACAACTTCTGCAAGGCTGCCGCCAAATCCTCTCCTGTCCTCTCTTGGAATTGAGTGACTCTGACATAACCATAATTTGGCTCAATCATTTTGGACTTAACACTTTTAGTTTTTATTTGTGCTCTTACAATTTTAATATTAATTGGAGTATCAACTCCTTTTCGTAGCACCTGAAGGTTAATTGCGGTGCCTGGCTTTCCTCGCATTAATTTAACAGCATCATTAAGGCCCAAGCCTTTAACTTGGGTTTCATCAAGCTTCGTAATTAAATCACCACTCTTTAACCCAGCATCGTATGCGGGTGTATCCTCGATCGGAGATATAACCTTCACAAACCCATCTTCCATGCCGACTTCGATACCTAGGCCGCCAAACTCCCCTGCGGTACCTTGCTGTAAATCCTTAAAATGATCTAAATCTAAATAAGTAGAATGAGGGTCCAGTCCAGATAACATTCCACTTAAGGCCTCACTTAACAACTTTTTATCTTCAACAACCTCTACATAGTCTGTTTTAATTTTTCCAAAAACCTCGGCAAAAGTTCTAAGGTCCTCGATGGGAAGTTCAGAGGATTTGGTTTTGTCTGCAAAGACTGGTAAATTGACGCTAATTAATAGGCCAAGAAATAATCCTATAAAAATAAGTGTTACTTTTTCAAATTTTGAGCGCATATTTTTTCTTTTTTAAAGTTTGATATAAGAAATCATTAGTAAGAATATACCTCATAACTGGGCTCAGTAAAATTAGAATTTAAATTCACCTATGAAACCAATGAAAAATATAATTAAAATCTATTTTTGCACAAAATGCGGGTGGCTTGCCCGAGCGTCATGGATGGCACAAGAACTTATTAATACTTTCCCTAATGACATCTTTTCTCTGAATTTAGTTCCAAGTGATTCAGGAAAGTTTGAAATTTGGTGTAATGACCAATTAGTTTTTTCTAGGCTTGAAGAAGGTGGGTTTATTGAAATAAAAAATATAAAAAAACGAATAAGAGACTTAATAGACCCTTCAAGAGGTTTGGGTCACAATGATCCGGGTACCGAATAAATGGTCAAATCTACAATTACCGAATTTTTTGACGTAAATGGGCCATTAAGCGAGGTAATTGAGGGCTATCATATAAGGCCAAGTCAGGTCGAAATGTCACAAATGGTTGATGCTGCAATTACGAATCAAGAGCCTTTGGTTGTCGAAGCTGGCACAGGAATTGGAAAAACCTTTGCTTACTTAGCACCAGCATTAGCGGCGGGGGGGAAGGTTATTATTTCAACTGCGACAAAAAATTTGCAAGACCAACTCTTCAATAAAGATATACCAAAAATACGAGAAGCTCTAAAAATACCCATCAAGGTCAATCTATTAAAAGGCAGAGCTAACTATGTATGCCAGCTAAGACTGGACGATTCTATTCAGGGAGGCCAATTTGCAAATAAAGAGGACGGTGCTTATCTTGAGAAAATCAAACAATTCTCAGATCACTCTAATAGTGGAGAAATATCTGAGGTTGAAAATGTTCCTGAGTTTTCAACCATATGGCCTATGGTTACTTCAACTGCAGATAATTGCTTGGGTCAAGGTTGTGAATTCGCAAAGAGCTGTTTCTTATTAAAAGCGAGAAAAGAAGCCTTGAATGCAGAAGTGGTGATTGTTAACCACCATTTATTCTTTGCTGACTTTATGCTCAAAGATGAAGATATTTCAGAAATTCTTCCAAAAGCAGATACTGTTATCTTTGACGAGGCTCACCAAGTTCCGGATATTGCCTCCATCTTTTTTGGCAATAATTTTTCTACCAATGAACTAATTTATTTAATGCAAGACGCACAATTACTTTACGATAAATTAGGGAAAAATCAAAAAAAATTAATTGATATTGCATCAGGTGTCCAAGAAGAGATTAAGCATTTAAGATTAGAGTTTGGGTCAAGCAGTGAAAGAGTAACTTTTGAGAAAATTACCAATATTGATGAGTTTACTGAAAAACTTCAATCCATCCATTCTTCGTTCGAGCAACTGGGAAAAATTTTTTCTTTATTGGACGACCAAAGCCCAGAACAAAAAAAGATTATGGAGAGGTACGAAGGGATTCTAGAAAAATTAAGCCATTGGCTTAAGGAAAAAAATGATCAGTATGTCTATTGGCTGGATATTTTTTCCAAGTCTATCCAGTTCAATATGACTCCCTTTTCAATTGCAGAGGGTTTTGGAAGGTTTAGAAAGCAAAATAAAATATCCTGGATCTTTACGTCAGCGACCCTAGCGGTTAATGACAGCTTCGATTTTTTCAAGAATTTAATGGGTTTATCGGATGCGACGTCAAAAAAGCTAAATAGCCCTTTTGATTTTAAAAACAATGCATGCTTGTATGTTCCAAACAATATGCCGGATCCTAATTCTTCTATTTTTAACTTAACAATAATTAAAAAAACTTATCCATTAATTCAAGCTGCAAAAGGCAGGACTTTTATTCTTTCTACAAGTTTAAAATCAATGCGAGAAATATCTGCACTATTAAAATCTGAATTTGAAGAGCAGGGGATATTAATTTTCCTATTTTAACTCAAGGAGAAGACTCTAAAAGAACATTGATAGAGCGTTTCAAATCATATGGCAATGCTGTACTGATTGGATCTATGAGTTTTTGGGAGGGTATAGATGTCAGGGGACCTTCGCTTTCATTGGTAATTATCGACAAACTTCCATTCCAGTCACCCGGCGACCCGGTCTTTGAATCAAGAATTAATCGCTTAAAGGCTCTTGGAGAAAACCCATTTATGAGCTTTCAATTGCCTCAAGCCATTATTTCGTTAAAGCAAGGCGCTGGAAGACTTATTCGCGATGAGATTGATAAGGGCGTGTTGATGATATGTGACCCAAGAATCATAGACAAACCTTACGGCAAGAGAATATGGAGAAGTCTCCCAGATTTTAAAAGAACGAGAAATGAATTAGATGTTACGGATTTTTTAAAAAGCTTATAATTACTATTGACATGATTCTATCGTTAGACACAGCGCGGGACCTTTATTTTCAATAGCACTTTTGTGTAACAGCGACCTTAAGGAAAAAATCTTTGAGGGGAGCAGGGAGAATTCTGAAAAAATAATCATTGAAATTGAACTGCTTATTAAAGATTCAGGTTTATCTTTTGATGATATTAAAGGCATCGCTTTTTGTTCTGGCCCTGGTTCTTTTAGTGGAGTAAGAGTGGCCTCAGGAATAGCCTACGGCATTGCATTTGCCAAAAATATTCCAATTGTAGGGGTAAGCTCTTTGGAAGCGTTAGCAGCTATTCACCCTAATAAAAATACAATATGCTGTATCGACGCCAGAATGAAGCAATTGTATGTGGGAATGTTTGAATCTGTTGGAGGCATCCTTAAACAACTAAATGAATTTGAGGTGCATGATCCGCATTCTCTCCCTTTTTCAGGGCTAGGATAGATTTGGCGATGAGTTTGATTTGCGGAATGCTAAACCTATGTATATCAGAAATAAAGTAGCTGATACTATTGTCGAGAGAGAGAAAAACCAGAAGCGATGAGTGATCCATTAGGAGAAAGGGATGCTGAATTTGGCGATCTTGCTATCGTTGTTAACATTGAAAAAGATGTCCATTTTAGTCCATGGACAATCCAGAACTTTCAGGATGCATTAGCCGCAAAAAATATTTTTAAAGTGTTTTTTTTGGATGACATGATTGTTGGCTACTATATTGCATTGTTAGCCTCAGATGAATGCCAGATTTTAAACATTGCGATTAAGAAATGCGAACAGAACAAAGGCCTTGGCCATTACCTTATAAATCATCTAAAAGATTTAAGTAAAAGCGCCCTTTATGTCGCTAGTATTTTTTTAGAGGTTAGAGTCTCAAATATAAAAGCTATTAAGCTTTATGAGAAAAATGGATTTAACGAGCTTGGCGTCAGAAATAATTACTATAAAACACTTAATGGAACAGAGAATGGAATTTTGATGGGGCTGGAGCTATGATCAACGAGATAAGCAAAGCATTAATTTATGAGGAATTAGGTTTAAATCCTCTATGGAAAGAGCGAGAAGAGCAAAATAATCCAACAAATACGATGGCTTTTTTCCAAGAGTTTGAGCACACTCAAACTAGAAACTCATTTTTAATCTTGGCTATAACTGAAGACAGTGAAATTATAGGTAAAAAAAATCTCTTTCAGAGTATTACTAAATATATAAGCTCAATTGCCCAAAAGAAAAATGACACTTTTAAGATTTCGAGAAATATAAATACCAGCTCAATTGACCTTGGGACCAACCCTAACTATATTTTATTGGCAATCGATGAGCTGTCTTATTCTTTAAATGGTTTTATGGGGAAACATACCATTCTTCAACTATAATTAAATCCAAAGTATCATTGGATGAAATGATTAAAAACCCAAAGAAGAAGGCGATTTTATGGGAAGATATGCAGGTGTTATTTCACAATCTGGAAAAAAAATAAAAAGCGACGACAAACAATGAAAGCATCTAAATTTTATATTTCTACCTTCAAGGAAGCCCCTGCTGAGGCAGAGCTGACCAGTCACAAACTTATGATCCGAGCAGGGTTAATAAAAAAACTCGGATCGGGACTCTATACCTGGATGCCCATGGGGCTTAGAGTTTTAAAAAAGATTGAAAATACCATTCGAGAAGAAATGCAGCAAGCAGGAGCGGTTGAGCTACTTATGCCTGCCATCCAGCCAGCAGAATTATGGGAAGAGACAGGGAGATGGGAACTGTTTGGTCCTCAGATGTTAAAAATCAGTGATAGACATGACCGCCCTTTTTGCTTTGGACCAACTCATGAGGAGGTCATTACCGACTTAGTAAGAAATGAATTAAATAGCTATAAGCAGCTGCCTATGAATTTCTATCAAATACAAATGAAATTCCGCGATGAAATTAGGCCAAGATTTGGCGTTATGAGAGCTAGGGAGTTTTTAATGAAGGACGCCTATTCCTTTCATGCCGATATTGAGTCCCTAAAGCATACATATGATTTAATGTTTAAAGCTTACAACGCTATTTTCACTAAACTGGGATTAATTTTTCGAGCAGTGCAGGCAGATAACGGGGCTATTGGCGGGGATGGATCTCATGAATTTCATGTCTTAGCAGACTCTGGAGAAGACGAAATTGTTTATGATGAGCATTCTGACTTTGCTGCAAACATTGAAGTAGCAAAAGATCATCCAGACAAGAGAAATTTGAAAACATGCAGAGGTATAGAGGTAGGCCATATATTTCAGCTAGGAACTAAGTATTCTGAGGCAATGAAAGCAACATTTATTAATCAATCAGGTAAGCCATCACCTATGATTATGGGTTGCTATGGTATTGGAGTTTCACGCATAATTGCTGCAGCCATTGAGCAAAATCATGATGACAAAGGTATTATTTTCCCCGAGTCTATGGCGCCCTTTGAAGTCATTATCACACCAATTGGGTACGATAAAAGTTCATCGGTAAAAGAGGGTGTAGACGATTTATATCAATTATTAATTGCAGAGGGATATGATGTTCTTTTAGATGACAGAGGGTTGAGGCCTGGGATAATGTTTAGCGAGGCAGAGCTCATCGGAATACCACATCGCATCACAGTTAGTGAAAACACCCTTAATGAAAATAAATATGAGTATAAAAATAGGTCTAAAACAGATGCGGAAATGATAGCTAGCAATGATCTAATAAGGCATTTAAAATCAGTTTAAAACCTTGTAACCTTGGTAGGTACCAAATTCATTTTCAGAGTCAATGTATATGAAGAATAGCTCATTACTGTAGCCTAAACCATTGAAGTGGTTCTTAGATCTAATTTTTAGGCCAGCCGGAAGCGTTGACGCACCTTTGTACTGACCTTTAATGTCGTAGATTAAAAAACGCTTATGGTCTACATCCAACAATATAAATTCAGCATCCTTTTTATTCGTAAATGCAATAAAGCTTGCAGCAACATCATGATGCTCAACGCCGGGGCTTTTAAAATCTAATTTAATGGTATTTTTTAACTGAAAATCTTTAGCATCAACCACAAAAACCTCATTAGTTCTTTCTTGTTTAGCATAGTACACATTATTTTTTGCATCAAATGTTGGCATTGTAGATGCGCTCCCAAAAGCCGGTGCAAAATTTGAAATTACACCAGATTTTCCAGTTAACAACCCTTTATCATTAAGGCTTAATGAAAAGATACCAGTCATTGGTGCAAATCCTGCTTGGCTTGAAACATTATAAGTAATTGTCTCTAGCTGAAATGTTTTCTCGTTGTAATAAATAGACCGATTATCAAAACCAGCTCTCGTGGAGTCAAGATAATTACCTTGGTCGTCATAGGTATGAATCAGCGACTTTGATATGGGTGCTTCATAGGCTGATCCTAAAGGAGCTAAACCACCATCCGCAATATAATACTTTTTTTCGGCCCCAATAAATGCAATTGTTTGGGGTCTTGTAGTAGGTTTTTTCTTCAATGAAATTTTGACTGCAAGTTCAGCCTCCATAAGAATTTCACTGAAAGCCGCATGCGATAGAGCACTAAGAATAATAAAAAGTATAATTTTAAATTTCATTTGATTTGTTTTCCCTGGGTTAGACTTGTTCGTCCTGATTTTTCACTTTTTGTTCAATAAACATTGCGTCACCATAGCTAAAGAAACGATATTTATTATGTACAGCATGTCGGTATATAGCTTTGATAAATTTACTCCCTGCAAAAGCTGATACAAGCATTAAAAGTGTGCTTTTAGGAAGATGAAAGTTAGTGAACAATGCATCAACAACTTTAAAGTTAAAGCCCGGTTTAATAAATATACCCGTTTCATTGTAACCTGTTTTAATAATATCTTCTTCGTAGGCGCTTTCAAGAGCTCGCAAGACCGTTGTTCCTATAGCTACAATTCTTCCATTCTTAGCTTTAGTTTCCGCAATTTTCTTAATAATGCTTTTGGGAATATTATAGATTTCTTGGTGCATAATGTGCTGATTAATATCTTCAGTCTTAATGGGTTGGAATGTTCCAGACCCTACATGCAAAGTAATAAAAGCCGTAGCAATTCCTTTTTTATCCATACCCCTCAAATCTTGTTTTTATCCATGCCCCTCAAATCTTGTTCGGAAAAATGCAGCCCAGCGGTAGGGGCAGCTACAGCTCCAGCCTCTTTTGCAAATACAGTTTGGTACCTTATTTCATCATCATCTTCATCATTTCTTTCAATATAGGGAGGAAGAGGAACATGACCATGTTTTTCAAGGAGATCATAAAACGAACCGCCTAATAACTGTATTTCGAATAAATTATTATTTCGCGAAATAACTTTAATAGAGCTAATACAGTCGATCGCTATTGTAAGACCGATGTCAATACGTTTAGATGTTCTAATTAATGCGGTCGCAGTATGATTATTTAAAATTCTTTCTATAAGAAGCTCTACCTTGCCACCAGTCGTCTTTGTACCAAATATTCTTGCCTTAATTACTCTGGTATCGTTAAAGATAACCAAATCATTTTTTTTCAGTAGCGCTGTGAAATTTTTAAAATAGGAATCAGATAATAATTTTTTTACCTACAGGATTGGCAACTAGCAAGCGACTATCTCCCCTATTTTTAAGGGGGGACTGTGCAATTAGTTCATCCGGTAAAATATAATTAAATTCTTCAATTCTCATTGTGCATTTACTTGGTTATAATGCTTAGTCATTTCATGCCGGGATGGCGGAACTGGTAGACGCACGGGATTCAAAATCCCGCGCTAGCAATAGCGTGTCGGTTCGATTCCGACTCTCGGCACCAATTCTATAACACGTAATTATATATTATATGGTTGAGCATAAACAATTAAGCAAAGCAGAGCATGAAGTCTTAATTAGACCAAACCCTGCAATGCCATGGCGGTTGATTAAAAAAATTTATTTAGCATTTGCAATCTTTATATTAATAATTGCTTTATTTCTAAGTATGTTTAATGTGTGTATCTTGCGATACCTTTTTATGGTGTTGAGGTTTTATTTTTAGGCTATGCCTTATATATAACTGCCCTTAAGAGCTCATATTTTGAGAGAGTTACCGTTGATAAGCATGAAATAAAGGTTGAGTTTGTTAATGGAAAAAAAGTTAACCAATTTAATTTTGTTCGAGAATGGTCTTCATTTTCATTTAAACCTTCAACGAAGACTCAACATTCAGAAATATCAATCGCAAAATCTGGCAAAAAAATTCAAATAGCACAAAGAATCAATGAGAAAGATAGAAAGGTTTTATTTAATTTACTGAAAACTTTTTAGTTGTTTTGACGTCAACAAAGTGAATATAAAAATTTATTAAATATTTTATTATAAGATTAAAACAAACCTTCAGTGAACTGCTTGTCAGTTTGTTACATAATTGTTACATTAATGGTTTAATCCTATTGAAATTATTTATTCATACTGATAATATCCGAGAAGATTTTTATCCTTATAAAAATTTAAGATTAAAATACACGAAAGGTAAATTATAAATTGAAACCAATTTTGAAAAAAATTATAGCTGCCCTAACTCTACTCCCATTATCTGCAGCTGCAGATTGGAATTTAAATTTGAGACAAGGCGCTACCTCAATCAGTAATGAGATATATGACCTTCATATGCTCTCCTTGTGGATAGTTACAGTTATTGGAATTGTTGTATTCGGAATTATATGTTTTGGTCTATATTTCACCACAGAAAATCTAAAGGGGTTAAGCCAGCAACTTTTTCCCACAGCACTACAGTGGAGGTTATTTGGACAATTATTCCATTGGCAATTATTATTTCGCTGGCTATTCCAGCTACAACATTACTTATCAAGATGCATGATACTTCAGAAGCACAGATTACACTAAAAGCTACCGGTTATCAGTGGAAGTGGAAGTACGATTACTTGGATGAAGATTTAACTATTTTTAGTGCGCTGGATGCGGAGAGCTCAGAAGTTAGTCAGTTAGATTCAGGTTTAAACCCAATGGAAACAGAGAATTACTTGCTCAATGTGGATAACCCTATTGTTTTACCGATAAATACAAAAATCAGGATTCTTACGACCGCAAATGACGTAATTCACGCGTGGTGGGTGGTGGTTACCAGATTTAGGTTGGAAGAGGGACGCAATACCAGGGTTTATAAATGATAACTGGGCGATAATTGAAAAACCAGGAGTGTATCGTGGCCAATGTACAGAGATTTGCGGTAAAGGACATGGATATATGCCGATTGTAGTTAATGCTGTTCCCATGGATGAATATAAAATGTGGGTAGCTGATATGAAAGCTGAACAGGAGGCTAAAAAAAATACCAGCGATATGGTTTTAACTATGCAAGAATTGATGACAAAAGGCGAGACTGTCTATAAGGCCCAATGTTTAATGTGCCATCAAGCTAACGGCCAAGGTTTAAAGGGAGCATTTCCTGCGCTTGCTGGAAGCCCTATGGCTACAGAGCCGGCTAAGAGGCTTGGCCATATACTTCAAATTATTTATGGCAAGCGCTTGCTGGAAGCCCTCTGGCTACAGAGCCGGCTAAGAGGCTTGGCCATATACTTCAAATTATTTATGGCAAGGGAATAATGCCAGCTTATGGTGAGCAACTCTCAGATGTAGAAATAGCAGCAGTAACTACTTATGAAAGAAATGCTTGGGGCAACGATACTGGTGATATTGTCCAGGCGAAAGAGGTTGCCGAAGCAAGATCTAATAAACTTTAATATATAGGAATTAATCTATGAGCACTGTTACACAAGCAAATGATCACGATCATGACCATAAACCAACGGGTTTAAAAAGATGGTTTTTTTCAACCAACCATAAAGATATTGGTACGCTATATTTAATATTCGCGTTAACAATGTTTTTTGTTGGTGGATCAATGGCTATGATCATCCGTGCTGAGTTATTTCAGCCTGGACTTCAGTTTGTTGACCCTCAATTTTATAATTCTATGGTAACTGTTCATGCACTGATTATGATTTTTGGCGCTGTTATGCCTGCGGGTGTTGGGCTCGCTAACTGGATGATTCCTCTAATGATTGGAGCGCCAGACATGGCCCTACCAAGAATGAATAATATGAGTTTTTGGATACTACCATTTGCATTTGCTTTGTTAATTAGCACATTATTTATGGAGGGCGGAGGTCCTGCAGGTGGTTGGACTATGTATCCACCGCTAGTTCTTCAAACAAAAGAGGAGCAGCATTTCCATTCTTAATTCTAGCTATTCATTTCCTGGGTATATCTTCCATTATGGGAGCGATCAATATTATCGTAACGGTATTTAATATGCGGGCCCCTGGCATGACTTTGATGAAAATGCCTTTATTTGTTTGGACATGGGTGATCACTTCTTTCCTACTAGTAGCTTCTCTGCCTGTTCTCGCCGGTGGAGTAACAATGTTGCTGACTGATAAGTATTTTGGAACCAGCTTCTTTAATGCGGCCGGAGGAGGTGACCCAGTTTTATTTCAGCATATATTTTGGTTCTTTGGCCACCCAGAAGTCTATATTTTAGCCCTACCAGCCTTTGGAATAGTTTCACAAATCATTCCTGCCTTTGCTAGAAAGCCATTATTTGGTTACGCTTCAATGGTTTATGCAACAGCCTCAATTGCGATTTTATCGTTTTTTGTTTGGGCCCACCATATGTTTACTGTTGGTCTTCCTGTCAAGGGGGAGCTATTTTTTATGTATGCGACCATGCTTATTGCGGTACCAACAGGAGTTAAAGTATTTAACTGGATGGCAACTATGTGGAAAGGGGCTATGACATTTGAGACGCCAATGCTATTTTCAATAGCATTTGTTATTTTGTTTACTATTGGTGGTTTTTCTGGACTTATGCTTGGTATAACACCGGTAGATTTCCAATACCACGATACTTATTTCGTTGTTGCTCACTTTCATTACGTACTGTTAACTGGTGCTGTTTTCTCACTCATGGCTGCAGTATACTACTGGCTACCTAAATGGACTGGCCATATGTACGACGAAAGACTAGGAAAAATACATTTCTGGTTATCAACTATCACAGCAAATGTTTTATTCTTCCCTCAGCATTTCCTTGGTTTAGCAGGAATGCCTAGAAGAATTCCTGATTACAATATTCAATTTGCTGATTTCAATATGATTTCAAGTATAGGTGGTTTTGCATACGGATTAACTCAGTTACTGTTTGTCTATATTGTTATCAAGTGCGCGCTGGGTGGTAAAAAAGCAAAGGCTCTTTCTTGGGAGGGTGCGAAAGGTTTGGAATGGTCAGTCCCTTCTCCTGCTCCGCATCATACTTTTGAAACACCGCCTAAGCTAACTAAAGCAATGCTCGAGCACTAATTGACCATTAATCTAATGGCAAAGATTGATACAAAGGCTAAAGACCTGAAAAGTAAAAATAAAAGATTGGCGACAATCATTGGAGTAGTTGCAGGGTCAGTTTATATGTTTTTTTTCTTTTACCAGCATTTTGTTTAAATGTTTGATAAAAAGAAAATAAAGAAAACAACCTTAAGTTTATTTTTTTTTACTGTTGTGATGTTCGGATTTGGATATGCATTGGTTCCCCTGTATGACGTTTTTTGTAAATTAACCGGAATTAATGGAAAAACACAAAGAGTAGTGGAAAATGCAAATCAGAAACAATATCCATCAGACCGATGGGTAAAGGTTCGATTTGATGCCAATATAAATGGTGATCTTCCTTGGACGCTGAAGCCGAAAGAGCGAAATATGCAAGTTCAGCCCGGTAACTTTTATGAGGCCACCTACATTGTGCATAACAAATACTTTGAAGATGTAGTAGGGCAAGCAATACCAAGTGTTTCACCATCTGTGGCTTCGCTATATTTTATGAAGTCAGAATGTTTTTGTTTTGTAAATCAGCTCTTAAAAGCTGGTGAGACAAAAGAAATGCTTGTAAGGTTTGAAGTCGACAAGGATCTGCCTGATGGAGTAGACGATATAACATTGTCATATACTTTTTTTAGGACCCTACCGGGCGACTCGTAATTAATTTTTTTTAGGATAGGAAGTATATTATGGCAAGCAAAGATCTTTATTATGTTCCTCATGGAAGTAAGTGGCCAATCGTCGCTACATTGTCTGTATTCACCTTTTTTCTTGGGTCGGCAATGCTTTTTAACCATTCAGCAGGGGCTAATTATGTCTTCGGACTTGGTATTTTAGCTCTAATCTATATGTTTGTTGGTTGGTTTTCAGATGTTATATCTGAAAGTAGGGCAGGAAACTACAATAAACAAGTAGATGTAAGTTTTCGTATGGGTATGGGTTGGTTTATTTTATCTGAAGTAATGTTTTTTGCTGCCTTTTTTGGAGCACTTTTTTATGCAAGAATGTATTCTATTCCATGGTTAAGCGGTGAAGGTAATGGAGGAGTTAATGGAACTCATGAGTTCCTTTGGTCATCGTTTCAAGCGGTATGGCCCACGAACGTAATGCCTGATCCCTCAAATGCATTGGGCGGCGGGCAAGCATTCAGTCAATTCACTGAGGTAATCCCTGCATTTGGAATACCAGCAGTAAATACCGCCCTTCTCTTGTTAAGTGGGGTAACGGTAACTATTGCTCACTGGGCTCTAAAAGAAAGAAAAAGAAAGGCGCTGGTATTTTGGTTGTTCGCAACTGTAGCATTGGGTTTTATTTTTGTATTTTTCCAAGCCGAAGAATATATGCATGCCATTAATGATTTAGGAATTACTCCTAACTCAGGTATTTATGGATCCACCTTTTATTTGCTCACTGGTTTTCATGGATTTCATGTAACCATGGGTGCGATTATGTTAGCGGTTATTATGTTTAGATCATTGAAAGGTCATTTTAGCAAAAAAGATCATTTTGCATTCGAAGCTGTTGCATGGTACTGGCATTTTGTTGATGTAGTCTGGCTGGGTTTGTTTATTTTTGTATACTGGATTTAATATTTAAAAAACGCTACCTAGGTAGCGTTTTTTGATTAAAGGTTTGGTGTAACCCAACCCATATAATATCCAAAAAACATAAGTATAAATAAAAACACAGACAATCCAATCCTTATACTCAAAGTAACGACCATCTTTTTCGATTGATCTCTGTCTTTCATTAAAAAATGAAATCCCTTGGTAAGTGAAAGAAGAATCAATAATAAAATAAATATTACGATAAACTTAAATACTTGTGTCATGTCCATAATTAGACCCTTTAATTTAAAGTAAAACCTTACCACCTATGAAACAATTACAATTTAATTTCAGACTTCTACCATCAATAGCTTTTTTCATAGTTTTTTTGTGCTTAATCAAATTAGGTTTTTGGCAGCTAGAAAGGGCTGATCAAAAAACACAAATAAACAACAATTATAAGCTAAGACAAAGTGATCAAGTAGTGAATTTAAATACTTCCAGTGATTTAAATGATCAAACATCTATCTTATGGAGAAAGGTTTCTGTGAAAGGTTCATTTAAAAGTGGCACCAATCTTATGCTTGATAACCAAATCTTTAGGCATGTAGCTGGATTTAACCTTCTCACCCCGTTTACAATAGAAGGGAGCGGTATGAGCGTGCTTGTTAATCGTGGATGGCACCCAAATCTTATGAACAGAGAACAAGTCCCACTCGTGAAGGATTTATCTGGGGTTGCGACGGTAAATGGGTATGCTGTTAAACTCCCAGTTCCCGGAATAAATCTCGGCGGTACTAATATTGAACCCATAAACGCCTCTCTCGCTAGATATTTCAAAAAATTGATTTGGATGAAATCAATCAATTTTATCAGTCTAACTTTCTCCCATATATAATTTACCTTAATCCACTAATGGATAATGAATATATTAGTAATTTTAAATTACCAGTTCCTGATTCTGAAAAAAACTATGGCTATGCCTTCCAGTGGTTTGCATTTGCTTTTACCCTACTAATAATTTTTTTACGTTTAGGAATAACACGAAATGATAAGCCAACAAAATAAAGGACGTCTAGTCCTTGTAACTATAGCCCTAATGTTTTTTTTACCAATCCATCCTGCTGGCTTGGTTTCTTAATTTTTACTCAGACTTTAAAAGAGATGCTCAAGGTATCCACCACGGAGAACTCATTGTTCCTCCCTTACCACTAGGTGATTTAAAAGTCACTGCTATTGGAGCTAGTGAGGTCTTAAGTCTTGAAAAAAAATGGACACTAATTTTTCTTGTTTCGAATCAATGTGACCTTACTTGTGAGGATAAGCTTTATCAGCTTAGGCAAATAAGATTGGCTGTAGGCAAGGATAGAGATAAAGTTGAAAGAGTTTTGGTCGTGGATAAAGAGCTTGACTGGAGTGATTATGAAAATTCATTTCAAAATCAAAAGGTTATTGTCAAAGGAAGCCCTTCTTATGAGTCCATAATAAAAAACCTTAAAAGCGTGAAGAATTTTGATTCTAACGCGATTTATCTTATGGATGCTTATGGTTCATTAATTATGAAGTACGCTTACAAGACAGCACCAAAAGGCATCATTAAGGATATTGAAAGGTTAATTAGGGTTGCGCCTTAGAATTTTGCAGTAATTCATCTAAAGCGTGATGAATTTCGGTAAAATTTAGAACTCCAATAATGGTGTTAACTATTTCTCCGCGGTGATTCACTATAAGAGTTGTGGGAGTTAGTTTAATGTTTTTAAAATTTTCAATAATTTTTTGGTTTACATCGAGAACAACAGGAAATGGCAGATCATTCTTTTCGGTAAAACTAAGAACTCTGTTTGGTGGGTCGTAATACATTGCAACTGCAATCACAGTAAAGTCACTGTTTTTATATTTATTGAAAGTTTTGATGAGGCCTGGCATCTCTTCAATACATCCGGGACAATCGGTTGCCCCCC
>Ga0206128_1002191_pt1 | contig 17969 bp, 16 predicted proteins | sample Helgoland_Spring_7_FD_148601 | JGI IMG/M metagenome (GOLD analysis project Ga0206128, IMG submission 148601) | Pelagic subsurface seawater microbial communities from Kabeltonne, Helgoland, North Sea - Helgoland_Spring_Bloom_20160426_1 | ecosystem: Environmental > Aquatic > Marine > Epipelagic ... | reverse complement strand
ACTAATTATGGGACTAATTATGGGACTAATTATGGGACTAATTATGGGACTAATTATGGGACTAATTATGGGGCTCGATATGAGGCTGAATATAGGATTGATCAAGCGGCCTCAGCATCTACTAATGGCTGTATGAACACTGTTCTCTGGAACATTAATAGATGACTGCAAGAATGCAAAGCAAAAAGTCATCACGAATTTGCTTTCCTTGAGCCGCTGTAATAGTTAATTTTAGTGTAATACTTAATATGAGCGAAGATTTTAACTCCCCCCAACTCCCCGCTTCAGGACTCCTCACTGGACTTGATGAAACTGATCGTTTGGCGCTCAGTACCTATGGAGACTTCCTTCCCGTTCACGCAGGCCAGCTTCTTATTGAGGAGGGGCACCAACAGGACTCACTTTACTTTGTTATTTCCGGCACACTCCATGTTCATACCGACAAGGATGACAAGCGCACTCTGATTACCCGCATTGGCCCCGGCGAGAGCATTGGTGAAATCAATCTATTTGATCCCGGCACGGCAAGTGCGTCTGTCACCGCCCAGTCATTTGCACAAGTCTGGAAAGCGACTCGCCGCGATTTTGAAGCTTTCGTTCAAGCCTACCCCGAGGTGGGCGAGCATATACTCGTCGCCCTTGTAGGCGAGCTCAGCAGGCGCATTCGTTTTTTAAATGGCAAACTCATCGCAATGGAGGTATCTTACCAAGAATTGTGGAGTTGAACCATATCGGCAGCTAAACTGAAAAGTCCGTCACCACTAACAAGTCCTTCACATGAAGGCATCCCCATCAATGTTTGAACTACTTAACATCCACCCTCAATGTGTGACGGGTGCTTTGTGGCTTTTTCTTGCCCTGGCCATTGGCCATGCCATTGCCGATTTCCCACTCCAAGGGGTATTTCTTTCAGAAACAAAAAACCGAAACCAAAAGCTATCCCAAGATTTGAATACCAAAAGCCCACAAGGCGTTTGGATTCACGCGATGAGCGCGCACTCACTCATTCATTGTGGCGCTGTATGGTTAATCACTGGTTCAGTTCTTCTCGGACTGGTCGAATTTTTTCTCCATTGGATCATTGATTTTGCCAAATGTGAAAACTGGGCCGGGTTTAATACCGACCAGTTCCTCCACTATGGCTGTAAAATCATCTATGTTGCACTGATCTATTACGGCGTCATAAGTATTTGATCGCCGCTCTGCACCCTAGCCACAATATAATGTGGGCACAAAAAACAGGAGCCCCCAAGGGAACTCCTGTTCTAAAATAAAGTGTTGATCGATTTCTGACCTAGCCCGCAGCAACAGCTGCTCGAATAAGCTCGAGGAAGCTTTGTGGCTCGAGACTAGCTCCACCGACAAGGCCTCCGTCAATATCAGGTTGAGCAAGCAGCTCGCCAGCATTGTCTGCCTTCATGCTGCCACCATACTGAATGCGGATCTTTTCTGCCAACTCACCGCTGTATAGATCTGCAATAACGGAACGAACAAAAGCGTGGGCCTCTTGGGCCTGCTCTACGGTTGCTACTACCCCTGTGCCAATGGCCCATACAGGCTCGTAAGCGACGACTATTTCCTTCATGTCCTTGTCGTCGATACCGGCCAGCCCTTCTGTGATTTGGCTGCGGAGAACTTCTTCAAGTTTACCGGACTCACGTTGGTCAAGAGTCTCACCAATGCAGAAAATAGGCTTCAGGTTAGCGGCTCGCGCTTTTTTGATCTTGGCATTGATCAGTGCATTCGTTTCACCGTAAAGGGTGCGCCTTTCACTGTGGCCGATGATGACATAACGGACAAAAAGCTCTTTGAGCATCATAGTGCTGACCTCACCCGTGTAAGCTCCACTGTCCTGCTCAGATACATTCTGAGCTGCAATAGATACTCCCGAATTGGAGTGGAGTGCACTCACTGCTGCAGGAATGCTGACATAAGGAGGCGCAATGACCACATCAGCTTCATCAGTGATATTGTCGAGTTGGCTCGTGAAGGTGGAGAGGAAATCTTCGGCTTCTTTAGGGCCGATGTTCATCTTCCAGTTGGCTGCGATAATTGGTTTGCGCATAGTGTTATTGGAATTAGGAATTGGTAATTAGGACTGAGAAATTAGGACTTGGAAATTAGGACTTGGAAAGTTGCGAGGTGCGTCTCTGGGGAGACGTTTATTTGTTGGTGAGGGCGGCGACTCCTGGGAGCACTTTTCCCTCGAGTAGCTCAAGCGATGCACCACCGCCTGTTGAAATGAAATCAAAATCGTCCGGGTTACCGAACTTCTTAACAGCAGTTACCGAATCACCTCCGCCAACAATAGTCAATGCGGATGATCCCGCTACCGCCTTGGTGAGAGCCTTGGTGCCTGCAGCAAAATTGTCCATCTCAAACACACCCATGGGGCCGTTCCAGAGAACCGTCTTGGCATTGGCTACGATCTGGCAGAAATCACCGATCGCCTGATCGCCGATATCGATACCTTCCCAATCATCTGGAATCTCACCCCCTTCTCCATAAACTGCGGTAACCTTGGTTTCGGCATCCGGAGAGAATTCCTGGGTGATACGCGTGTCTGCGGGAAGGTGAAAATTGATCCCTCTTGTCTTCGCTAGCTCGAGAATTTCAAGTGCCAGCTCGAGGCAATCGTTTTCAACAAGCGACTTGCCAATCTTGTAGCCCTGCGCCTTGCGGAAGGTGTAAGCCATGGCACCTCCAATGATGAAAGTATCAGCCTTATCCATCATGGCTTTGATGACCTGGATTTTATCCGAAACCTTGGCTCCACCCATGATCGCAACAAAGGGTTTCTCGGGAGATTCAAGTTTACCCTGAAGAAACTCAAGCTCGCGCTCGATGAGCAAACCCATCGCGCTTTGAGCGATATGATGGGTCACACCCTCAGTGGAGGCGTGTGCGCGGTGAGCGGTTCCGAACGCGTCGTTAACAAAAATTTCCGCATTACCAGCAAGGGCCTTTGCGAAGCCAGCTTCATTTGCCTTTTCCTCAGCATAGAAACGGGTGTTTTCGAGAAGCATGACCTCTCCTGACTGAATGGCCACACGGGCAGCCGCAGTCTCCTCACTGACACAGCTTTCAGCAAAAGCCACATCCTTACCAAGGAGTTCGCCAAGGCGAGCCGCAGCCGGACGCAGTGAATACTTTAAATCTGACTCACCCTTGGGCCGCCCTAGATGCGAGCACAGCGTTAGCTTGGCACCGCTATCAAGCAGATGCTTGATGCTGGGCAAGGCAGATACGATGCGTGTATCATCGGTGATTTCACCGGCGTCATTGAGAGGCACATTAAAATCAACGCGCATCAGCACAGCTTTGCCATTAACATCGAGATCGCGAATACTAAGTTTAGACATTCTGTATTAGGGTAAGTAGATTTAAGAAAAAAAGCGGGGAAAGTTTCCCTCCCCCGCCTTTGGTAAAGTGTCCGTTGAATTAGGCACCCAGCAGGGCTAGGCCATCAGCAGCGCGGCAGGAATAACCCCACTCGTTGTCATACCATGAACAAACTTTAACGAAGTTGCCATCGTTGACCATGGTGAGATCTGAGTCGAATACAGAACTGTGAGGGTCACTAACGATGTCCTGAAGAACCAGCGGATCTTCAGAGTAGCTAAGAATACCCTTCATAGGACCTGCAGCAGCAGCCTCTTTGAAAGCGGCGTTAACCTCTTCAATCGTTGTGTCGCTCTTAAGAATAGCAACAAAGTCAGTGAGTGATCCAGTAGGAGTAGGAACACGGAAGGCACCTCCATTAAGCTTTCCCTTCATTTCAGGGATCACCTCGGCGATGGCAACAGCAGCACCAGTAGAAGAAGGCACGATGTTAACAGCAGCAGAACGACCACGACGAAGGTCACCGTGCGGTGCGTCAAGAAGGTTCTGGTCACCTGTGTAGGAGTGAATGGTGCTCATGAAGCCTTTTTCAATGCCCCACTTGTCGTTGAGCACTTTAACGAGTGGTGCAAGACAGTTAGTCGTGCAGGATGCGTTGGAAACGATGTTGTGCTTAGCTGGATCGTAAAGATCATCATTGATGCCAATGCACATGGTGAGGTCTGGGTTTTTGGCAGGTGCAGAAATAAGCACCTTCTTAGCTCCAGCATCGATGTGCTTTTGGGCACCCTCACGTGAGGTAAAGAATCCAGTCGACTCAAGAACAACGTCCACTTTCAGCTCCGCCCACGGGAGTGCTGCGGGGTCACGCTCAGCGGTAGCGTGAATTTTGTGTCCATCAACGATGATTGAATCATCATCGTAGGTTACATCGTAAGAAACACGACCCTGTGAGGAGTCATACTTCAGCAAGTGAGCCAGGTTTTTGTTGTCGGTGAGGTCGTTGATAGCGACGACATTTTTGAGTTCGCCCTTCTGCACAAGCGCGCGCAGTACATTGCGTCCGATGCGTCCAAATCCATTGATTGCGTAATTAGCCATGGTTGTGATATTAAATGATTGATTGCGTTATGCATTTGCAGAACGGGGCGGGATTATGGTTGCCAAATTCCACAGGTCAATACCTGTGTTGATCATTTATTACCTTATGTGAGTCATCGTCCACGCTTGGGTTGAGACCTCAATGCCCAGAGTGGTTCGCTTTTAAAGTTGCTTCTGTGGCAATGCAGGCTTATGGCTCGCTCTCCCACCGCCCAGGCTTGTTATTAATCGTTCTGAACCAAGGAGCCCAAGCGGTATTTAAAGATGATCCAGACGGACCATCAACAAAACACCAACTATTAATAATATGACTGACGTTCCATTTTCCTCCCTCGGCCTCTGTAATGAGCTGCTCGAGGCTATCAACGACCAAGGCTTTGAAAGCCCCTCTCCTATTCAAGCCCTCGCTATTCCCCCCATCTTAGCGGGCAAGGATATCGTTGGCCTATCTGAAACAGGATCGGGCAAAACCGCCGCCTTCACCCTGCCTGCGCTACAGATGATCGACCTTGATGCCGATGAGGCTCAGGTGCTGATCCTCTCACCCACCCGCGAACTTTGTGTTCAGGTCTGCGAGGAAGTACACCGCCTCGGAAAGCACGTTAAAGGCCTACGCGCTGTACCTGTTTATGGCGGCACCCCGATCGATCGCCAAATCACCCAGCTCAAACGTGGTGCCCATATTATTGTGGGAACACCAGGCCGCCTACTCGACCACCTGCGCCGCAAGACCCTGAAACCAGCCACCATCAAGCTGGCCATCCTTGATGAAGCCGACCGCATGCTCGATATGGGATTCCGTGAAGACATGGAAGACCTGCTCGGCGCCATGAAATCCGATCACCAGACGCTGTTCTTCTCAGCCACCATGAACAAGCAGGTGCAGAAGCTGATTCAAAAATTTGGTAATGAGCCAGAAGAAGTCTCCATCAAAGGACAGACCAAAACAGTTTCCACCGTCACTCAGAGCTATTACGAAGTTCGGAACCGATCTAAAGTCGAAGTGCTCACACGCCTACTCGATATGGACAGCCCACGACTCGCCGTGGTCTTCTGCAATACCAAACGCAGTGTTGACGAATGCACCGATGCGCTCACCGCACGTGGCTACGCCGCTGACAAACTACACGGTGACATCGGCCAACAAGCTCGTGAGCGCACCACTAAACGATTCCGTGAAGGGAAATTTAACCTACTCATTGCCACCGACGTCGCCGCACGTGGACTCGACATCGATGATGTCGAAGCCGTTTTCAACTACGACATCCCCCAAGACCCAGAAGACTATGTGCACCGCATTGGACGCACCGGGCGCGCCGGCCGTGAAGGTCGTGCCGTAAGCTTTGTCTTTGGCCGTGATATTTATCGTCTACAAAGCATCGAGCGCTACACCAAGCAAAAAATAACGCGCGCAAAAATCCCGACCCAAGAAGAAGTTGAGGGCAAACGCGCCGACCAGTTGTTCGAGCTGGTGCAAGCTCGCCTAGAAAAAGAAGTCAGCCGAAGCTACCGCCACTACATCGACCGATTATTAGATCAAGGGCATACTGCTACTGACATTGCATCTTCCCTCTTTGAGCTCCTACGCGAGTCCCTTGGCCGCGAGGGCGAGGAAATCATGGAAGATCGCCCTGACTACAATGCCAACAAAGACCGTGGCGCACGCCGCAGTCGTGAAAAAGGACATGATCGTGACGACCGCAGGGGCGCACGTGGTGACCGTGGTGACCGTGGTGACCGTGGTGACCGTGGTGACCGTGGTGGCCGTGGCGACCGTGGTGGCCGTGGCGACAAAAAAGAGGCTGGCATGACCACCTTATTTGTCAGCCTAGGTAAAGCCGCAGGGGTAAGACCTAGCGACCTTCTAGGCATGTTCTACCGTGAAGGCAAAATCCCGGACAACTCCGTGGGTCGCATTCAGCTTTTTGACCGCCACTCCTTGGTCGATGTGAATGAAAAAGTCGCCAGCCAACTATGCGATGCCCTTTCAGATTCCAAGCTTCGCAACCAACGCTTCCGTATTGGAGCTGACCGGATGGGATAGTAACCCCAACCCTCACTACCTGATTTCCCATGGCCGCTGATCAAAAGAAATCCGAAGAGCTTAACTACGGCATACTGGGCGAGGATACCCAGAGCACCCCTGAGAAGCTTGAAAAGTACACCGGCGTGGTGGATTGGGAATATCTCAAACCTCATTTTGACTCAGGTGCCCTGCTCTATGTTGATGCATGCCTGAACATCACCGATGTTGGGCAAGTCTTGGCAGATGATAATAAAGACAAAATCGAAGCCTGGTTAAAATCTGGCGATCTTGTCAAACCTTCCGAACCTCATGCCAAATGGTGGTCTGAGAATCCTCAGGAGTTTACCGCCCTGGTGGTGTCGCCCTTTGTGCTGATGCAGCCGCTACGCGGCAGTTAAAGTTTTAAGTTTATCAAATAGGGGTCAGGCAGAGAAATGACGCATGATCTACATTTTTCGCTATGTTTCCATGATTTTATAGACGCCAGGTGCATGCGCATGTCCTCGATTTACCGCCTGCGGGTCAGTTCTTTTGCTCCGGCCCTAAAAGCCACTGCCCCGACCCACATGAAGTGGGCCGGGGCAGTGGCGGGATGGACGGGATTGCTTTCATTCCATGAAAGCTATGCTGGTTAGCAAGTTTCCTCCTCCGGAAACTTGGAGTTTGGGATGCGTGACGCACGCACTGCGTGTGCGTTCGAATGACCCTTGTCCGCATGCGCGGCCTGCGGGTCAGTTCTCTGCTCCGGCCCTAAAAGCCACTGCCCCGACCCACATGAAGTGGGCCGGGGCAGTGGCGGGATGGACGGGACTCGAACCCGCGACCTCCGCCGTGACAGGGCGGCGCTCTAACCAACTGAGCTACCACCCCTTGCTCTGCTCGGGGCGGGCGGAACTTAATGAGAATCCTCGCCGCTGGCAATCACTTTTTTGTGAAAATAATCATTTTTCTTGAGTGCTCTAGCTTAATGCCTCTACAGCAGCTTCTAGGCTCTCCACATCCTCGACAGATAGCACCGTTGCGGACTTATCAATGCGGCTCATAAGCCCAGCAAGCACCTTGCCTGGGCCGAGCTCGAGGAAGGTGGTATGGCCATCGGCAATGAGCTGCTGCATGGAGGCGGTCCAGCGTACGGAACCGGTCACCTGCTGCTCAAGCGTTAATTTGATCTCGTCCTGGCCGCTGACGGCACGTGCCTCAAAGTTGCAAATCACGGGGATAGAGGGCTCGGAGATCTCAACTTTAGCGAGAACTCCAGCAAGCTTGTCCTGAGCACTCTGCATCAGGCGTGAATGGTAGGCACCGGCGACATTGAGTTTTTTACCCATGCGGACTCCCCTGCCCTTGGCCTCAGCTACCGCTTTATCGATGCCAGCCTCATCTCCGGAAAGCACAATCTGGCCGATGGTATTGAAATTGGCGACATCGACACCGCAGTCCGCTGCAAGCTCGGCGACAGCCTCTTCATCCCCACCGATCATCGCCGCCATGGCACCATTAGTTGCATCACAGGCTTCCTCCATAAATTGGCCGCGTTGCTCAACAATTTTGAGTCCGGTTTCAAAGTCGAACGTGCCGGCAAGAGTGTGTGCAGTAAATTCACCGAGTGAGAGACCCGCTGTGGCGACGACATTGAGCGCAGGAACTTTTGCCTTTAAGACTTCCAGACATGCCAGGCCGTGAAGGAAAAGCGCCGGTTGGCAGCGTGATGTTTTCGTGAGTTCCTCGTCTGGCCCATTGAACATAATATCACTCAGCGAGTAGCCGAGTGCCTCGTCCGCCTTACTGAACATCTCTTGCACAGCTGGATAGGCATCTGCCAGATCCTTACCCATGCCTACCTTCTGCGCTCCCTGACCGGAAAATAATACAACAACATTACTCATAGTGTATTTTTTTTAAGGGACAGCGGACCGATGTGCAAGCCTGCATCGCCCAGATGGGAAAACTTGCAAAAACAGACGAAACTCTTCTTGCAAAATATCACGGACTAAGGAAAGTTTCTCGCGACCGCAATGAGCTTTGCAATCACGGAGGGGTGGCAGAGTGGTCGAATGCACCGGTCTTGAAAACCGGCATACCGCAAGGTATCGTGGGTTCGAATCCCACCCCCTCTGCCAGAGCCCGGCCCACTTCATGTGGGTCGGGCTCTGGCACTCAGGCGTGGGCCGAGCACCCTTTGCGAGCGCAGCGAGCACGGGTTTGAACGCACACGCAGTGCGTGTATCACGCGCTTCTAATCATCAGAAATCCGGAGGAGGATTTCTGCTCATCCGCATGGAGTGAGCGGAGCGAACTCAATCCCACCCCCTCTGCCAGAGCCCGGCCCACTTCGTGTGGGTCGGGCTCTGGCATTTGGGCGCGGGCCAAGAACCCTTTGCGAGCGCAACGAGCAGGGGTTTGAACGCACACGCCAGTGCGTGCATCACGCTTTCAATAATCAGAAATCCGCAGGAGGATTTCTACTAGTCCGCATAGCCTTCATAGAATGAAGGCAACCCCACCCCCTTCGCGCCTTAGCGTCTTGGCGTGAGTCAGCCGCGCAGCGGCAGTTCCAGTTTTGAATTCGAGTTACCATTGATCCCATCTTGCATCTTCCATCTCAGCAGGCGCTTCGCACCTGCATCATCAGTATGCACGATGGCGTTATCACCACATCCGTGCTAGAAGTGTCCATGCGTCCGGCCCGTCCCCTTTTTACCCGCCTGCCGGGCCTGCTGGCTGCCAGCTTTCTGGCAGGGCTGCTGATGTGCACCGCATGGGCCGCTGAGGTACCAGCGGAGACAGTCATCGAGGACCTCTCTACCGCCCAGCTTGAGCAGCGCCTCAAAGACATTGACACTGAGCTGGACAATCTGGCTCGCTACAGCTTGCGTAGCGGCTACGGTACCATCGGCTGGCGCTCCAAGGTTCACGACACCCCCGATCACACCGAGTGGGTTCAGATCGACTTGGGAGAAGAGTATCCCATTGACCAGCTGATACTGGTCCCCTCTCTCATGCGTAATGCCGCGACCGGCTATGAATCCGAGGGTTTTCCTTCCTCATTCCGGGTGATTGCAGGCAGCAAAGAACACCCTGAAGGGATCGTCCTGGCCAGTGTCCTTGCCGACCAAAAAATGCTCCCTCGTCAGGCACCCGTCATCGTGGACTGCGGCCAGACCCGCGCTTCCTGGATACGCGTTGAGGCCACGACCCTGAGCCCACGCTCGTGGGATGGCAAATACCTGTTCCAGCTCTCCGAGGCCCTCGTGTTTAGCGGACAGCGCAATGTCGCCCTGGGCAGGCCTGTGAAAGCATCCTCTGACGTGAAAAATCTGGCCAACTCAGCGAATGATCTCGTGGATGGCTTCATGCCTTACATGATGGATGCTGCCCACGGGGAGCAGAGCCTGGCATTCCTGGCCAGCATACGCCCTGACCACACCACCAGCTTCACCGTTGATCTGGGTGCGCCTCAGCCCTTGGACCGGATTCACCTACACAGCGTGGACGTGAGTGACAGCGTGCCCCAACCTCTGCCCGGGGATCATGGTCTGCCTGGCCAGCTTCTGGTAATGGGGGCGAACCGTGCTGACTTCACCGATGCCAAGCTAATACTCAATTACATCAAAACGAGCAGCTACGACACTGGCCCGATCATCGCGCGTAACATCGCGCTAACCACATGCCGTTACGTCAAGCTCACCGCGGAGAAGCCTTACATCGTCCCGTTCCGATCCAAAGCCATGCCGCGGAACCGGCTGACAGCGCGCATCGGCTTTGCCGAAATCGAGCTCTTTGCGGGTGACCAAAATGTGGCACTGCACCGCCCGGTCAGGGCCAACGTTCAGGAAAGCTCGGACCGCTTCCTCTCCGCACTCACAGATGGCAATAACCAGTTTGGCAATATCTTACCGATCCGCACGTGGATGGAACAGCTGGCACGCCGCCATGATCTGGAGACCGAGCGCCCGCTCATTGCCTTGGCACTCAATGATCGTTACCTTCGCCAGAAGACCAACCTGCGCCGCTTGGTCTGGCTTGCCGCACTTCTCGGTGCAGGCATCATCATCACTATCTTGATCGGGCGGATCTCCCACATGCGCCAGATTGAGGAAATCCGGGAACGACTCGCCGCCGATTTGCACGACGAGCTGGGGGCAGATCTCTACACCATCGGCCTACTCGGTGACGCCGCTCGCATTGCCAAGAACACCCCCGCCCGTCTAGACGACGTACTACAACGCCACAAGGAAGTCATCACCCGGGCCGGCAGCTCCCTGCGCCAACGCATCAAAGTGCACGAGACCAAAGGGAACGCGGGCAGCCTGCACGATGACATGAAGCGCCTTGCCCACCGCATCATGGCGGACATGGAATACGAGATCAGCGTGGAAGGAGAAGAGTATCTGGCAGGCCTCAAACCGGTTACCCGTGATGATTTGCGCCTGTTCTTCAAGGAATGTCTGGTTAATATTAGCCGTCACTCGGGAGCCACCCGCCTCAAGGCTCACCTCATGGCTAGCCCCAAGCAGCTGATTCTGACGATCTCTGACAACGGCCGGGGTCTGGCTCGGGAGGGCGATAAAGACGGTAGCGCCATCCCTGAATCCCTCCAACGCCGCGCCCATCTACTCAAGGCCAAGATATCGGCTTCATCTAACGCATCAGGTGATACGGAAGGCACCTGTGTCACCCTCAAACTCAGGATCCCCCATAATAGGCGCCAACCACAAATCTGATTCAGCACCTCTGACGCAGTAAACCTAGCAAAGTAAAACATCTCAAAAACAAACCATCACAAATACAAACCATTCATATCATGCCAACAAACATACGCGTAATGATCGTCGAAGACCACCCCGACTACCGGGAGGGTGTTCGCTTCGCCCTGGAAACCGAGCAAGACTTCGAGCTCTATGCCACCTTTGGAACTGCTGAGCGTGCTCTGCAAAGCATCTCAGAAACCAAAGATAAAACCGAGCTCCCCAACGTTATCCTGCTCGATCTCATGCTACCTGGCATGAGTGGTATCGAAGCCATTCCATTGTTCAAAAAACATACACCCGACACCCATCTGCTTGTGCTCAGCCAGTCTGAGGATGAATCCGATGTGATAAAGGCGATCAGCATGGGAGCCTCAGGCTATCTGCTCAAAAATGCCTCACTCAACACCATCATAGACGGCATCCGTACCGTGGCGGCAGGAGGCGCCTCCCTGGATGCCAAGGTCGCCAAGTATATTCTTAATAACGTTCAGAAGCAGAGGCCGGACTCAGCCAATGCAGCCAGGCTGACCAAGCGCGAGATGCAGGTGCTGCAACTTGTCAGTGAGGGTCTACTCAAGAAGGAAATTTCCGACAAGCTCGGCATCAGTGTTCCCACCGTGGCAACCCACGTCCGCCATATTTATGAGAAACTGGGAGTTCAAAATGCCCCCGCAGCCGTCACTAAAGCTTTCCGTAGCGGGATTTTACCGCCGGAAGGAGATTGAAGATGGCAAGATGGAAGATAGAAGTCTTGCAGGATGCGTTCATCGAATCATGCGGCAGTGAATTCATTCAGAACACAGATGGCACCCATGACCACAGATGTTCACGGATGCCATGATCGGTGTTCATCCCTCTTCATCTGTGCTCATCCGTGTTAATGAACAGGTAACAAAAAACCCCTCCGCATCATCGCGGCAGGGTTTTTTGAAGTTGTTAGTTGAAGTTGAAGTAGTCATGAGCCGCAACGCGGCTATCGCTCATCCTTCATCAGACATCGCCGCTTCGCGGCCATCAGCTGCGCTTGCGGCGCAGCATCAGGGCAAGGCCTCCGAGGCCGAGTAAGGCTGTTGAACTTGGCTCGGGCACGGCGTAGGCCTCAAGCACGAGGCTGTTGCCACTTTCTACGATAGCCCAATCCCAGCTTGGTGCGTTGCTGAAGCCACTATAGTCCAGAGTGAAAAGGCTGTCATCAAATCCACTGATGCTGGTTGCGGTGGCAATGGTAAAGCTGTAGTCAGCGATACCATCGAGCTGAATATAGCTGCCGAATCCGTCAGCATCGCCCGCAATATTACCCAGAGTCAGAGAATCGATATCGATGGTAAAACCACCTGCAGTGAGGCTGGTCAGATCGAGTGCTCCGGTAATATCGAGCCAGTCCCAGCCAGGATCAGCACCTTGGCTGCCACCACTGTCATTGATTTCCCAGAGGTAAGAGCCTCCGTCCAACCAGGTCTGTGCACCTGTGGCTGCGGTTCCGGGTGAGTTACCAGGGCTGATAACTCCCGCAATGGTCATGGCGTGGCCACTGAGATCAACTCCGGTGGCAATCTCGAGCGTGCCGCCATTGACGGTGTAGTCACCAGAGCCGCTGTGGCTGGAACCACTGGCAAGTGAAAGGGTGCCGGCGTTGACGATAGTATCGCCGCCATAGCTGTTGGCACCGGTGAGGGTAGTGCTTCCCGCACCGTCCTTGGTCAGGCCACCGGCCCCGCTGATATTACCACCGAGGCTTAGGGTCCCATTATCCAGCACGATCACACTACCGTCCAGGGTGATGCCGGTATTGTCCACGGCGGTGCCCCCATCGTTGGCGATCGTCTTGGACTGTGCCCCACCGGCAACCACAATGCCGGCCTTGGTGGTGAAGGTATCACTGGTGGAATATCTCAAACGAACGTTGCCACTGTCGCCTCCGTCACCGAGGGTGATGGTCGTGCCCGCCCCTCCCAGGGAATTCGCGCCAGCCCCGCGAATCTCTCCCAGATTGATATCGATGTTGGCAATACTGTTATTGCCAAACAAGCGCAGGTCATTGCCAGTTGTGTCTTTGATGAGAGTTCCGTCTCCACTGATGTCTCCAAAGTAACGGGCATTCGCCCCCCCCTGGATGCTGCTGTACTGGAAAACCGCTCCACTGGCGACAGAGATGTTCCCCGAATACCAGCCTGTGCCCGCCCCGCTTTCCAGTTTGCCTGCCGAGCCGATCTGCAGGATGCCGTTGTTGATGGTGGTCGTGCCGCTGTAGGTGTTGGCACCGGTGAGAACGAGGATGCCTGGATCGCCGGCCCCATTGGACACAGCATCAAGGGTCAGGTTACCAGCACCACTGATGACACCGCCCATGGTAAGCGATCTGTCGTTGTTGGTGTGCTGAATCGGCGCAAAGGTAAGGTCTCCGTTGAGGGTGATATTGGTGTTATCAGTCGCAGTAGGAGTATTGCTGATCTTCTTGATACCTGTGGATCCGGCTTGAACGATGATGTTTGCCTTGGTGGTGAAGGTGCCGCCAGCACCAGAATACTGAAGCTCGGCATCCGCACTGCCAGTGGTATCACCGAGATAAACAGTGGTTGATTCGTTACCCAGGGAACCTGCATTAGCCTGTCCAATAAGCGTTCCGGATTTGATTTCGAGTTTAGCAACGCTGATTACTTGTTGGCGGGACATCACACTGGCAGTGGTATCCACGACAAAGGTGCCATCACCGCTGATGCCGCCGGTTCTGAAACGGTTCGATCCGCTTTGATTCTGGTCGCTACTGTATATGAGTGTGGCACCCGAGGCAATGGAGACCCCTCCCTGGTAATCACCTATCGTAGCTGATCCGCCGATTTCCAGCGTGCCTGCGTTGACCGCTGTGGCGCCAGTGTAGGTGTTCGTTCCAGTAAGAATCGCCGTATAATCCCCGGACTTGGTGATACCGCCTGTGGTGCTGATGTTGCCACTGAATGTCAAATCACCGCTACTCAAGCCGATGAGATTGAGGTCACCTGACCCGGTAATGTTACCCCCATAGGTGAAAATACCTGTCCCGGCGACTGAGCCATGATCAATGGTCACATCGTCATTCAACGTGATCGCTGTATTCTCGATAAAAGTACCATTTGATTGGAACGAGAGCGTTTTCGTTCCACTTGAGCCAGCCTCAACAACGATGCCTGACTTGGTGGGTAGAGTTCTGCTACCTCCAAAATACCGGATCTCGGCATCCGAAGATCCTGTGGTGGCTCCAAGAGTAACGGTGGTGCCAGCTCCGCCAAGAGAAGCCGTGTTCCCCGCTACCTGGACCCGGCCGCTCTCGACGGTAAAAGAGCTAAGCCCCGAATTATCACCCCTGAGATCAAGAGCACCTGCACCATCCTTCGTGACCGAACCGGTCATGGACGTATCAATACGCGCGATATTGTCAGTGACTGTGATAGTCGGGTCGGCACCACCGAAAGCCAAGGTCCCACTAAGTAGCCGGTAGTAACCCCCGCCCATGGAAGCAAAGGTTAGCTTATTGAGCGTTATGGAGCCGCCGTCCAGGTTGATCTGTTGCGCATTCGAGATACTTCCACCATCACCGAGGATGGCCTCGTCTGCGGTGGTATTAGGCCACAGGACATTGTTAGCACCGTCATACCAGTTGTTTGTGGTGGTGTCCCAGGTGCCAGCGCCGTCTTGAATACCCGCCGTCCCGGGATCCGCGTCCCAAGTTAGAGTCGCAGCATGGGCGATGCCGCCTACTCCTACTGAGAGCATCAGCAAGGCCGTCGTGAGAAGTTTGGGTGTTTTCATTGTGGTTTTCATTGTGGTTTTCATGGGATTATTAGTTATGGGGTATCGATCTTATGTGATGTGGGTGGCATCTTTTGCTGCAGGCAGCCGGATGCACCATATGTGTTATCGTCTGCAAGAATACCCCACCCCTGAGTTTTTTGTCTATCGCACCTTGGGATGAATTATTCGTCCGTATTTCAAAAAATGCGCCGAAGGAATCATTCATATGGATGACTTTTGAGGAATTTAACTTATCTTAAATAAAAAACCTATGCGTTAGCATGCTTGGCTTTTTGTTGCTAACAACAACGGTTACCGGCGACCACAACGGAGCGCCTTTCGTATGATTTGTTAGATAAAAATGAAGACCGGAATCAGGATGATTACCGATGAAAAAGGATGAACACAGATCATGACACCCGTAAACATCGGTGGTCATCGGTGCCATCTTTGTTTTACATTCTGTGAATCTTAGCGTCCGCCGCAGGCGGATAGCGTCTTGGCGTGCTAAAAAAAGAAACTCACGCAAAGACGCCAAGGCGCCAAGAATCCACCATGCGGATTCCATTGAAGTAGGGAGCCGCTGCGCGGCTGTTCTTGGTTCTTCGTTCCTTGTTCTTTGTTGAAGCCGCAACGCGGCTATCCGCCATCATTGCTCCGCCATCAGATATTCTATATATGGCATTGTCAGCGGCGCTTAAATGCGTATATTGCGGCGCATTCAGGGGGGCTGTAGCTCAGTTGGTTAGAGCAGGGGACTCATAATCCCTTGGTCCGGGGTTCGAGTCCCCGCGGCCCTACTTTGTTTCATTTGAAGATCACTTGGGGGTGCCCGATTAGATAAAATTACAAACGCGCCCTGCCACAAGCCTTGCTTGACCTCACTGAGGTTCTCACCAAAGATCAAGCCATGTGGAAACACCTCATGCTTTTTGCCTCCGGAGTCCTTGCCATGCTGCTTGGCTCTTGTGCTACCGGTGGATATCCTGGAGCATATGGCTCACCCAATATGGGCGGTCCTCTACCTGAGGTGCGCGCTGCCGATATCGCCTCGGAACCTAGCGGTAATTTTTATTATGGCAGGCGCTACTTCGTCAAAAAGACACGCTTCTGGGGTTACTTGCGCAAGCCACGACAGAGTGCTAATACTGCGCGGCTGGTTGTTTTCAACGAAAGCAAAAAACGCAATCCAGACCGCCTGCCTGAGGAAGGCCCGCCCGGCAAGCGCTATGGATTTGACCAGAACTATGAGTACAAGATCTACGGTTATTACACCGGAGACAAGGTCTACGAGGTGAACTCCAATCAAATTCTACCCGAGTTCATGCTGACCGGTTATGAGCTTGTTGATCGTAATCGAGGCTGGCTATTTAGCCCCCGTGATCATTACAACCCTCAATATATCAACCTCAGACCGGCTCTCTAAATCATGACTATCTCAAGAGATGAAATTGCTGCGGTTCTCGATGAGATCGCGCTCCTTATGGAAATCAAGGGTGAGAACCCATTCAAGACCCGCGCCTACCGCAATGGCGCGGAAACCGTGCGTAACTACCAAGGTGAAATTGTTGCCATGGCAGCTGCTAACAACCTTGAAGGCATCCCAGGCATCGGCAAGGCGCTGCAGGAAAAGATCCACGAGCTCGCCAGCACTAGCAAACTCGAGTTCCACCAAAACCTGCGTGCTGAGTTCCCTCCCGGACTCTTTGATCTCTTTGGCATTCAAGGTCTGGGACCGAAGAAAGTGCGCGCGCTCTATGATAAGCTCAACATCGATTCCATCGATGCACTCAAGGCTGCCTGTGAAGATGGATCGGCTGCCTCACTACCGGGCTTTGGCAAAAAATCCATTGAAAAGCTGCTCGAGTCGATTGCCCTTAAGGAACAGTTTGCAGATTTCTTCCGCCTCGGGGACGTGGCTCCTGTGGCAGAACACATCCTCAATATCCTGCGCGAGCATCCAGACTCACTGCGCGTTGCCACTGCCGGATCCTACCGCAGAGGTAAGGAGGTGCTGCATGACCTCGACTTCCTCGTCGCCACTGCCGCTCCAGCAAAACTCACCGCCTATTTCACGACCTTACCCGAGGTTCACTCCGTGATCGCTCATGGTGACACCAAGGCTTCAATCCGGCTTGAGAATGGCCTGCAGTGTGATCTGCGCGCCGTTTCCAATGATCAGTTCCCCTTCGCCCTGCAGTATTTCTCGGGCAGCAAGGAGCATAACGTGGCGCTGCGCTCGCGCGCTCTTAAACACGGCTGGTCACTCAACGAATACGGCTTCACGCCAAAAGATAAGTCCACCCCGCCTGCGCCAGCCGTCAAGGACGAGCGCGATATCTACCGCGTCCTAGGTCTTGATGATATTCCACCAGAGCTTCGTGAAAACCAGGGTGAGATCGAGGCGGCTGATGCTGGTGAAATACCACGCCTCATCGAGCTCGAAAACTTACGAGGCACCTTCCACAATCACACTACGGAATCCGACGGCAAAAATACACTCGAGGAAATGGCAGCCGCCGCTCGCGATCTAGGTCTGCAGTATTTGGGCATTGCCGATCACTCTAAGTCTCAGTTTCAGGCACGAGGCCTCCAGCCAGACCGTCTACTGCGCCAGGTAGAAGCCATCAACACACTCAACGCTAAGTGGGATGACTTTCAAATCTTCGCCGGCACTGAGGTAGACATCCTCAAAGACGGCACACTCGACTTTGAAGACAGCCTATTAGCTCAGCTGGATTACTGCGTGGCATCCGTCCACGGTTCATTCCAGCTATCAGAAAAGGAACAAACCAAACGTATTATTCGGGCCATGGAAAACCCACACGTTACCATGATTGGTCATGTAACGGGTAGGTTACTACTGAAAAGAAAAGGCTATGAGATCAATATCGATAAAATCATCGATTGCGCTGCCGCTACCGGCACGATCATCGAGCTTAACTGCAACCCCTACCGACTCGATATGGACTGGCGCCACT
>Ga0206128_1002187_pt1 | contig 18005 bp, 20 predicted proteins | sample Helgoland_Spring_7_FD_148601 | JGI IMG/M metagenome (GOLD analysis project Ga0206128, IMG submission 148601) | Pelagic subsurface seawater microbial communities from Kabeltonne, Helgoland, North Sea - Helgoland_Spring_Bloom_20160426_1 | ecosystem: Environmental > Aquatic > Marine > Epipelagic ... | reverse complement strand
GGGGTCAGACACACTTGCAAACTACTTTGGCTGCGATCACGACTTTGTGTGTCATAATCGTAGTTGGGATGTATCAGGCAATGATGTATTTAGACATGATCGTTTTATGACACAGAATTGGTTTGAAATGCGCTGGGCAACAGTTGTATATTTTAAAAAGAGCGAACGTGCAAAGCGTATATTTGATGCCTGGCGCATGGTGTATGAGAACTATGCTTATTATGCAGAACTGTTTGGATTTAGTAAAGCACCATTCCGCAACGATTTTGCAATGAGTATCGCACATCAAATATGCAACGGGTATAGCAACACAGGTACATTTGACTATGCATTACCTGCACTTAGCAGTAGTGACAGTGTACTAGACTATAACAACGGGCGTTGGCTACTAAAGTATGAATATAAACAATCGCATAACGTTGTACGTTATACTGGCGATTTACATGTAATGAACAAACGTAGTTTACTAGAAGTGGCAGATAGGCTTTGAGACCAAAAACTCGTGAACAAGGTTATTTGACTTTTGCACAAGGTGCGCAGTATTTGCAATGTGCATACTTGCTTGCGCTCAGTGTCAAGACTTATTGCAAAATAAATGACTTTGCAGTTGTAGTGGATACTGCAACACCTGTACCAGAACATATGCAAACAGTGTTTGACGAAGTTATCACTATCCCTACAATGGCACCATTTGCAAATGAATGTTTAGCCTGGGAACTTACTCCCTTTAAGGAAACATTCAAAGTTGAAAGTGACATGCTTATAACAAGCAATATTGATCACTGGTGGGCAGGTTGTAGACTTAAAAATGTTTGTTTTACTTCACAAGTACGCAACTACAGAGGCGAGGTGGTAGAGGATCACCATCACAGAAAGATGTGGCATGAAAACAATCTATGCAATGCTTATAATGGCTTTATGTATTTTAGACATTGCACAGAAACAAAACAGTTTTTTGATACTTGCAAGACTGTACTAGAAAACTTTAATATATATAAATCAACTGTGCTAAGTAACTGTAGACACAACACTGCAGATACAGATGTGTTTATGAGCATTGCTGCAACAGAACTAGGCAGCGAAAACTACTATGTGCCTTCACTGGATTATCCTACATTTACGCACATGAAGCAACACATTAATAACTTTAAGAATGATGATTGGCGCGATGCTTGTCATTGGGCACTAACAGATGATATGATCTTTTGTGTTAACGGTTACGCACAAACTAGACCATTTCATTATTTTCACAAAGATTTTTGCACACCGGAGTTAATAGCGAGATATGAGCAGCACATTCTTTGAAGCAGCACAAGTACAACAATCAGTAGCAACAAAACTAGAACATAAGTTGTATTACAGTGAAGATGGTAGTATAATAGATATATCATATGATGTATTAGAGCATGATTATATTGTTATCACACAAGATGAATTTGATGCATGTAATAGTAAACGTGACGACTACACAGTAGTAGAAAATAAACTAACATTTAGTCCTCCTAAACAACGAACTTGGGGATTAACACAACAAGAACTAGCGAGAAATCCATATGTCAAAAGTTGATGTAGCAGACTTAGACTGCATTTATCTAAGTTACGATGAACCCAAGAAAGAAGAATTCTGGGTCAAAATACAAAACATGGTGCCATGGGCAAAGCGTGTTGACAGTGTGCAGGGAAGTGACGCTGCACACAAAGCAGCCGCAGCCGCAAGTGACACAGAACGCTTCGTTCTCATTGACGGCGACAATATGCCGTATCCAGAGTTTTTTGATATTACATTGGATATTAAACCTGAACACGAGGATTGTGTATTCCGTTGGAAAGCAGTAAATGACATCAATGGACTTATGTATGGCAATGGCGGTATGAGTTGTTGGACACGCACATTTATAAACAACATGCGCACACATGAAGCAAGTGATGGCAGTGATGAAAATGATGTAGAGTTTTGTTATGATCCCAAGTATCTAGCAATGAACAATGTATACAGTACTACATATCCAAATGGCAGTGCTAAACATGCATGGCGTGCAGGATTCCGCGAAGGTGTAAAGATGTGTTTGCGTAAAGGCACACGCCCTACACTGCAAGAGTTTGAGGATATGGTACATCGCAGTAACTTTGATAGACTTAGCATTTGGCACAATGTAGGCAAAGATGCAGAGTATGGTGAGTATGCTATACAAGGTGCAAGACTTGGCACATATAAAACTATGCTTACAGATTGGGATCACACAGAAGTGCAGTGGTTCGACAACTTAGAACGCATTTACAATGAGTTTGATCCAATGCAGATGCCAGAGATTAATGGTGCGCTTATGAGTAGACTTGGTTTGCCTATGCTGGATATGGATGCAAATCAAAGCAAGTTCTTTAAAAAATACTACAGTCAAACATACTGTGCAGCACAACCAATGTCACTTGAAATTGATCAGATTAGAAAGCACGAAGGATGGTAACAATTGACATCACAGATTATTGTGGTGCATCGCATATTTGTGATGTAGAGATACTTGCTTGTAAAATTGCGCAGCATAAAGATGAAAAAATTGTATTAGATCTCAAAATGGAAGGCTGGGATATTGTTGAGAATGGCATAGAACAAAAAGTAAAAAACATTTGTGATAATTTAAATATTCCGTACACACAAGTTGAGTTTACAAGCAGCGATAGATTACACAAAAGCGAAACATTTAAACACACAACAAATCCAGAATATGAAACATATTTTTCTAATCGATTTAAAGAAATAGAAATTGTATCATCTACTGAATTTAATTATGGATTGTTTTGTGGCAGAGCAACCAACGAAAGACTTTACAGTTTTTGGAAACATAAAAACTGGCAGTATAGTGATCGTGGTAAAGCAAGTATGCATTTAGATGTTGATACAGTAACAGAATGGGACAGCGATTTTACTAAGTTTATTTGCGAGCATAATGCACGTTGGCAAAGTTTAGTTCCTTTGTTGCCATATAGCGATGCAGATGAATATTTTTTACCCGGGAGACCATTAACATCATATGCTGATACCTGGAAAAACACATACAAAGATATTGTCATTGAAATAGTGTGTGAAACAAACACAACAGCAGATACATTTTTTATTACAGAAAAAACGTTTCGTCCTATCGCATATGGTAAGTTGTTTTTAGTAATAGGAAGTCCGGAGTTTGAACAGAACTTAAAGAGGTTAGGATTTGATATTTTTGATGACATTATTGATAAAAGTTACGACAGTGAAAGCAGTTATATAAGAGTGGACGCAGTATTTAAAAGTTTAGGTGAGTTATTACGCAATCCTGTGGACATGAACGCATTGTTACCACGTTTACAAGCAAACAAGCGAGTATTAGAAAATCTATGAGTGATTATTATAATGATGCACTAACTGCAAAGACAAAACTAGCAACAGTTAGTGATAGTTTTTGTTTAGCAAAGTGGAAACAAGTTAGTTTGCATTTAACAACTGGACACACCAACAGTTGTTATCATCCACCATTACATAAAATAGATGTAACACCACTTGCAGAAAATCCCAGTGCGCTACACAACACTGCACATAAGAAACAAAGTCGTAAAGAAATGATGGAGGGAACTAAGTGCAGTGACTGTCAATACTGTTGGAACATTGAAGCACAAGGCAATATAAGTGACCGTCACTATCGCAGCGGCGAACCTTGGGCAATGGCGAGTTTTGATGAAATAGTTAATAATCCTAGTGCGGATGTTAACCCAAGTTATGTAGAGGTAAATTTTAATAATGTTTGTAATCTTAGTTGCAGTTATTGCAGTCCTCAGTTTAGTAGCACCTGGACAGCAGAGTCAAAGGAACACGGAGCATGGCCAACAACTGTACCGCACAATGATCCCCAACACTTCGTGGGCGAGCGACGGGCTATTCCCAACAGAGAAGACAACCCCTACCGAGAAGCCTTCTGGCGTTGGTGGCCCGATCTATACCCCTCTCTAAAACACTTTCGTATGACAGGTGGCGAACCTACTATGGATCCAAACACCTATCGTGTGTTCGACTATGTGCTTGAGAATCCTAAAAAAGATTTGCACTTAAATACTACAAGCAACTTTAGTGTTGATGCTAAGGTATGGGACAAGTACAAAGGCTATGTGCAACGCTTGTGTGAAGGCGAGCAGATAGAACACTTTATGCAGTTTGTAAGTTTAGATACCTGGGGTAAGCAAGCAGAATATATACGACATGGTCTGGACTTTGATCTTGCTATAAATAGATGTGAAGAATTTGTTCGCGATGTTCCTTACAGAAGCAGTTTAACGTTCATTATTACAATGAATAACCTAAGTATACTTTCTCTTAAAAAACTGTTAGAATACATAGTATACTTGCGTAAAACATACACAACAACCTATCAGCGTGTATGGTTTGATACTCCGTTATTATATACTCCAGAATGGCAAAGCATGCAAATATTGCCTATGGAATATCAAATAGTAATGCAAGAGTGTATACATTATATGGAAAAAAACATGCACGAAATGCATGGCTTTAAGGACTATGAAGTACTAAAAATGAAGCGTGATTTGGATTGGATGCTTCAAGGTACAACAGACACAGAACGCAAACGTGCAGACTTTTTCAAGTTCTTTAGTGAACATGATCGTAGACGTGGAACAAATTTTTTAGAAACGTTTCCACAAATGGAACAGTTTTGGAGACAGTGTGAATATTTTAGTAACAGGCAGTGATGGTTTTCTAGGCAAACACACAGTACAATATTTGCGTAGTAAAGGACACACCGTTACTGCACATAATACAGATGTGTTAGATGGGTTACCAAAACATACATATGATGTAGTATTTCATTTTGCTGCATATGTTGGTGGGCGTAAAGGAATTGACAATAATACCTGGCTAGTTGCTAAAAATATTGAAATAGATAGGACTGTTTTTCAATGGGCAGAAACACATTGTGGAAAGATAGTATATCCTAGCAGTTGTGCAGCATATCCTTTATGGACACAAACAAGCACAGATATTACAATGAAAGAAAATCTACCAATGGATAGTGTATATGATATCTATGGACTTAGTAAAGTAACTAGTGAACGTATGCTAGAGTATACTAAAACAAAAAGCGACATAGTGCGTATTTTTAGCAGTTATGGACCGGGTCAAACATTAGATTATCCTTTGCCTAGCATTATTGCAAGAGCAAAGCAACGTGAATGTAGTGTATGGGGTACAGGCACACAGACCAGAGACTGGATATATATTGATGATGTATTGCGTGTGTTTGAATATTTGCTTACAAATGACGTAGGTGTATTAAATGTTGGCACAGGCGTTGCTACTAGTTTTAAAGAACTAGCACAAATTGTATATCGCTGTGTAAACGCAGTAACCGTACCAGTAACATCTAACACCGCTGAGCCGGAAGGTGCAAGTCATAGATGTGCAGATACTACACTGTTACACAACCTGGGATTAAAACCAAAAACGTCATTGGAACAAGGAATACAGTTGTGCTTAAAACAATAGGAGTAACATTTCCTAAATCTAGCCAATGGCACAAAGATCAAATTGATCTTATGGAAAGTTTAGGTTCTCAAATTGAACTGAAGTTTCCCCTTGCCAATAATGTATTGATAAACATGACTTGGTTTGGTCAGCAATTTGAAAATCACGAATATATAAAGTTTTATAATTATTATAAGAGTTACAACGTTGATAATTTGTTTTTACTAGCAAGCGAAGATCCTTGCTTTTATAACCGAGATGAGACTCGTGCTTTATTCGCAGAATCGGGAGCAAAGAACTTGTACCTATTAGGGCATTTTGACAGCGAGTATAGTTTTAATTTCCATAATACTGTGCTTACAAAGTATTTTCACACTTACACAGAAGCGCAACTATTAATGCAAGAACCTAAATATACTTTTGTAAATTATAATCGTAAACCAAGAGATCATCGAACTCGCTTAGTACACATGCTAGATGATCGTAAACTTAGTGAGTTAGGCACAGTAACACTTGGAGATGATCGCAGTTTAAATGAAACAGTAAAGGACATTGGCATAGAAAATCAGTGGTGGGACGAAGAGCACGGAATACCACATGACATACACAGTTTAGGTAGATTGGACATATGGCAAAATCACTTTTTAACAGTAGTAAGCGAAACAGATTATGAGGATTTTCTTTGGACTTTTATCACAGAAAAAACTTGGAAACCTATACTAGGATTAAGACCGTTTGTAATCAATGGACAGACTGCAGTATACAAATGGTTAACCGATCGTGGATTTCGCACATTTAATAAGTATTGGAATCACGTGAACTTAGAAACATGTGACATAGATGAAATTCATCCTAATATTTGTAGTGTGATTGCGTTCTTACAAACACAAAATTTACATGAAATGTACCTTGACATGTTACCAGACTTGCGTTATAATAGAGAACGCTTTTATGAATTTAGTCGAGAACAAAAATATAAAATGGAGAATATTTTTTGCTAACAGCATGTATTGTGTACGTTCAAGGCTGCGCAGGCAACTTAGTTGCACGTTGTTTAAGTCTTGATGCTAGTACTGTTCCTTACGGAGAAAAAATACATGCAGAAAATCGTGTAGTGGAATATAATAATTGGAACAGCGATGACTGGACTAGCAGTGAAGTAGAATTAGAAATAGATTATATGCTAGGAACTGTTCCATATCATCGACATGAAACAGGCGCACTTAAACTTGTACATAGATTACACCCTGGGCAATTTTTAGACGGTGAAAAAACACTGTGGACTGGCGATTACAGATGGAAAAACTTAATTTTTATTCATCCTGACGATACAGATACTAGCACAAAACTTGCAACACTAAAAAGAACTGACTTAGATCATAAGACACAAATTAAAAAAGAATTAGAAATATATAATAATTTATTACCGCAAGCAACATACATATTGCCGTTTACAGATATGTTTGATGAATTAAAGTTTTATAAACACATACAGGCATTATGTGTTATAATAAATGTAATATACTACGAAGAATATGTAAAACAATTATGGACAAAATGGTATAGTGAAACATGCAAACTGATTTAATTTTTAGAACAAATCATTTAGACTCAAAGAGTGCGAGTTTCTGTGCAGCTAAATGGTACAATGCTACTATTTGGCTAGGCAGTGGCATGACTACAAGTTGTCATCACCCCTTACCACATAAAATAGATTTGGAAGCACTTAAACATAATCCTAAATTACTACACAATACACCTGAGAAAAAAGCTCAGCGTAGGCAAATGCAGTGCGGAGAGCGTCCAGGCGGCTGTGAGTATTGTTGGAAAATTGAAGACATGGGAAAAGAGTTCATAAGTGACCGTGTTTACAAATCAAAGATATATACAAGTGAGGAACTTAAAAATGCATACGCTGCACCACATGACGAAGATGTTGATCTCATTACCCTTGAGATTGCCTTTGATAGAACATGCAATTTTGCTTGCAGTTATTGCAATCCCGCATTTAGCACAACGTGGGTAAAAGATGTTAAAAACAATGGTGCTTACCAAGAACTAGTAAGTGACGGACGTAATCACTTTACGCATCCACACGACAGTAATCAACTGTATAAGTTTGGTGAAACAAATCCATATGTAGAAGCATTTTTTAAATGGTGGGATACTGACTTGCATCGCACTCTGCGTGAACTACGCATCACAGGCGGTGAGCCTATAATGAGTGCAGAACTTTGGCGACTGTTTGATTGGTTTAAAGAAAACGCAAATAAAAGCCAAACCAAACTTGCTATTAATAGTAACCTGGGCGGCAAGCCGGAACTTATTGACAGACTTGTAGAATGCAAAACACATTTGCCAAGTTTAGATGTATATACTAGTATGGAAGCAACAGGATACAGCGCAGAGTATATTCGCGATGGGCTAGACTTTGATCAGTGGTGGAAAAATTTAGTTAAACTACACTTTGCTGATATAGACACGCATTGTATGATGACTATCAACGCACTGTGCTTGCCTACACTACCAGATATGATTGAAAAGATTCTAACTGCCAGAGATTTATTTGGCGAAAACTTTGCTACAATGAGTTATAATATACTACGCTTCCCAAGTTTTCAAAGTTGTTTAGTATTGCCACAAGCGATTAAAGATGAGTGTGTTAACAGACTAAAACAATTAGACTTAACTAACATGCAGGATTGGGAACGCGGACAATTGAATAGATTAATTGAATACTTACAAGTAGTAGAAAAGCCGCACAATGAAGCATTCGAAATGCCACGCTTGCACAACGACTTTAAAAAGTTTTATACACAATATGACTTACGCCGTAACCACACATTTGCAAAGGCGTTTCCAGAACTAAAGGAATGGTATGAGTCGCTCTGAAAAAACAGACAAGTATTACGAAACATACGACTATAACAGCAGACGTCCTGTGTTCGTTGAACTAGAAAGTTTGCGTGAAGATCAACAAAAACGCCTTATGGAAAGCGAATACTTTTGTATGATTCCTTGGACACATATACACGGCTTTCCAACAGGTGAAGCATATCCTTGCTGTTTAGGTGAAATGGCACATCCAATTGGAAATATGCGAGAAAATACACTGGAAGAGATTTGGAATGGCGAAGCCTACACACAAATTCGTGAGAATATGCTGGCAGAAAAACCCTGCAAGGAATGCACACGCTGCTACGAGCAAGAAGCGCAAGGATTTTTTAGTATGCGCAATTCGCACAACAAACACTTTGGTCATCATGTTGATAAAGTCGACCAAGGTGTTAACCCAAGTTTTGAGATAGCATATTGGGATATACGTTTTAGCAATCAGTGTAATCTAAAATGTCGCAGTTGTGGCCCAATGTTTAGCAGTCTATGGTATGACGATCATGTAAAGATGCATGGACAAGCACCTAACCACAAACGTATTGAATGGGCAGGAAGAAATAAAAACGACATTTGGGAACAAATGATTCCGCATATTGATCACATTGAGCAAATATATTTTGCAGGCGGTGAACCTCTTATCATGCAAGAGCACTATAACATACTTAAAGAACTTGTCAAACGTGAACGCTTTGATGTCAAACTAATCTATAATACAAACTTCAATGAAACACTGTACAAAGATTTAGATGTGCTGGAATATTGGGGCATGTTTGACAGTGTTAGTATTGGTGCAAGTTTAGATGCTAGTGGTGCCAGAGCAGAACTAATGCGCAAAGGCAGTGACTGGGCAAAGACAACTGCTAACAGAGAACGCATGCTAGAAGTATGTCCAGATGTAGACTTTTATATTAGTCCAACAGTTAGTTTAATGAATGTGCAGCATGTTCCGGACTTTCACCGAGACTGGGCAGAGCGCGGACTATTAAAGCCACAAGACTTAAATGTTAACGTGCTACAAAGTCCAGACTGGTATAGAGTCGATTGTTTACCTGAATATATAAAGCAGGATGTCACTGCAAAACTAGAAGCGCACATTGCTTGGTTATCACCACAAGATCATTTACAACGTGCAACAAACGGTTTTAAAAGCACTATTAGTTTTATGAACAGTCAAGACAATACGCAGCATCTTAAGAAGTTTAATCAAGTTACTGCACAACTAGATAGCGTAAGAACAGAAAACTTTTATGAAGTATTTCCAGAACTAGCGAGTTTACAACAATATGCCTAAATGTATACTACCATGGATTAGCATTGAAACAACACCAATGGGGACAACACGCCCTTGTTGTTTATATACAGATGAAATACCTGATGTTGATTTAAAAAATAATACATTGGAAGATGCGTTTAATAGCAAAACTATGCGTGACTTGCGCCGCAGTTTTAGACGTGGTGAAAAACCTGATGGTTGCCGTAACTGCTGGCGTGAAGAAGATGCTGGCAAAAAATCAAAGCGTGAATATATGTTGGAAAAATTTAAGCATCTCGATGTTGAATATAAAGACAACAATGGTGAAGAACTTGTGTTCTTAGATCTTAAACTGGGAAACATTTGTAATCTAAAGTGTCGCATATGCGGCAGTTGGAGTAGCAGTAAATGGGCGCAAGAAGAACTAGATTATGTTAATGATTCCACAGATCATATTGCTCGAAAATGGCTCAAAGATGGACAGTGGCCTAGAAAATCACCAGGCTTTTGGGAACAGTTAGATGAAATATTACCGCAAGTAAAATACTTTGAATTTACCGGCGGTGAGCCCTGGATGATTAAACAACATTTTGATCTATTACAACGTGCAGTTGATCGCGGACTTGCACAGGATATTGACGTACACTATAATACTAACACTACACAGTTTCCAAAAGATCCAACTATATGGCGACATTTTAAACATGTGCAGATTGCATTTAGTGTGGATAATACAGAAGAACGTTTTGAATATGAACGATATGGTGCTAAATGGCGTACTGCTAATACAAATATCAGTAAGGTGCATGCACTGAGAGATGAAGGCTATCCTATTACTACACAGTTATGCTGCACTTGGAACGTTCAAAACATTTATTACTTGGATGAAATATTAACCTGGGCAAATACAATGAACTTTAACAATATTCATTTTAATTTAATGCATGACCCATGGGAGTTTAGTTTAAGTCGTATACCGCAAGGTGCTCGCAGTCCTGTTATGCTATACTTGCAAAAACAACAGATTAACCACAGCAAATATAAAAACGATATAGTTGCACTAAAACAAATGGTAGTAAATGCAAGTATGGGCGAAGAAACACCCGAAGATGGCACTGCACTGCATAAGAAACTGCGCCAAACGGATCTATACCGTAATCAAAACTTTGCAAAGAGTCACAGTAAAATAGCAAAGGCAATTGGATATGAGCTCTAAGCCTACTATTCTAGTAAGCGAAAATAAAACTGTTTTTCAATCATGGTTCTTGGAAGAAATATGGGAACAGTATTTTAATGTTGAAATACTTGATGTAAACAAGCACTATGATAAGCGTAACACTGTTGTTGTTAGTGATCGCGTGGACTTTCTTCAAGACCGGGATACTGATGAGCGTATACTAGCAAACAAAGGGTTAAGACATGTAATAGACCATTGTTGGGATAGTTGGGATAGTAGTTTAGATAATAGCGCAGACTTTACACTTCGTCCACGTGATTTTATGCGGATTAACGAAAGTATATGGTACAAACATTTAGGTTATAACAAACTAGAATTAACAAGCAATTCTACTAGAGATTTTCTTTTGCTTATAAATGGTCAACGCTCGGAACGTACAAAATTATATGATAGATTAACTCCTGTATTATCGGATAATATTTACAGTTATGTAGGTCAAGGCGTGCTATTGCAAAATGCACAAGATCAGGAATATAATAATACATCTTGGCAACGTTATATTGATCCAACTTGGTACACAAGTACACGATTTAGCATTGTAGTTGAAAGTGTTATGGGGTCTAAATACGTTCCTCTTGCCAATGATGACATAAACGTTACTGAAAAAACTCTTAAGCCTTGTGCATTTAAACATCCAAGCATCGTTTGGGGACAACCAGGCACACTAGCATGGCAAAAGCGTCAAGGATTTGAAACATTTGATCATTGCATTGATGAAACTTATGATGCTATCGACGATGAAAATCTAAGACTTGAAAAAGTAGTAGAACAAATCAATCGTTGTATTACAGATAAAACAATCTTCGCTGACCCGCTTACAAAACAAAAACTAGAGCACAACTACGATCATTTTTACAATGAAGAAATAGTCATGAAATTAATGCACGAACAAATAATCAATCCTCTACTAGAGTTTATAGATGCTTAAACCAGATAACCTATGTATGGCACCTTGGACGCACACTTACCTCAGCCCACAAACTGAAAGACGTCTGTGCTGTGCTAGTCGTGAACCTGCACAGAGCTTTACACAATACATTGACACTGCGGAAGGCGACAACGAGTACACTCCACAAACATTGGAAGAATATTGGAACGGTGAAAGCATTCGTCGTATACGAACGCAGATGTTAAACAATGAAGTGCCATCTGAGTGTGAAGTGTGTGATAAAAAACTGCTTAACCAAGATGTATACAGAGATTACTTTACACATTTGTTTGCACATAAATGGGAAGATGTAATTCCTAGCACAGACGCAGATGGTTATACAACTATGAAACCCATTAGTTGGGATTATCGTTTTAGCAACTTGTGCAACTTTAAATGTCGCATGTGCGGCCCTATGCTATCTAGCAGTTGGGAAACAGAATCTCGCAAGCAAGGCAAAATAGAACCATGGATGGAAAAGAGTGTTAAACAAAGTATTGAGACTTTTCAAAAAGATCAAGTTGAACGAGAATTTGCACAAGCAGTTGAAGAACACCGTGTAGAAGAAATATACTGGGTAGGCGGCGAGCCACTTATGTACGAACAGCACTGGCGTTATATGCAACGTATCATTGAACTAGGAGATGGACCTAGACTGTATGCACGATATAACACAAACCTAAGTCGTGTTAGTTATAGGGGTGTTGACTTATATGATGATATTCTCAAAAACATTCGCGATTGGCAAATCTGTGCAAGCATAGATGGCACAGGCGCAGTGGGAGAATATATACGCACTGGGTTAAATTACCAGGAGTGGTTAACATATTTTGCAATGGGTACACGCTACGCAGGATATGATCGCAGAAAAATGCGCATTGACTTTACATTAACATTACCGGGACTATTTGAAATAGTAAATATTTGCAGACTAGCGAGAGATCTTAATGTAGATATTCTTGCTAAAGTTACATTTGCATTTACGCCTGACATTGCAATGAGCCCACTGTTTCTTCCTAGAAAACATTTAGACAGAGTAGTTAATGATCTACTACTAAACACTAATGTTGATAATAGAACTATAAGAGAAATGCTAAAGAGCTTATTAGATCGCCCTACGTTTGAAGAACAATTTCCAGAAGAATACTCTAAAGCAAGACTAAAAGGCAAATGGCGTATGGATGCAATGGATAATCTCAGAGGCGGTATGCGTTTTGCAGACACATTAAAAGATGATAAAATACAGGATTGGTGGAATGGACTCGGTTAAAGTAGTATTAAGAAATTATCAAACTGGAGAAACAATTGATTATAATATTGTTCCTCAGGATAATCAATTAGCCCGCGACTGGACTACAGCACTCAAACAAGATGTGCTGCAAAAAAGTTTGCACTTAGAAAAAAATTTTTGCTTTCATGGATTTCCTTATACACAGCGTACATTAGAATATTTGTGTAGCGAACTTAATCGGCACATAAAGACGATTAACTTGAGTGAAATAAACTATACAATTGAAGAATGGTTTGCTCCGGATGTTGTAAGATTTGACGAAACATATCCAATTGGTAGAGAAAGTTTAGGCAATCTAGGACTTACACTCAAACATGATGTAATGAATAAATTACACAATCATTTTGAGGTTCTGCAAGGAACAGTAGAGTACCCGAGCGAGTTCGCTACACAGATGACAACAGAGACAACTTATGCAGTAAGACAGTTAAACAACATTTGTCACGAAATAGAAAGTTTATGTTTAAGTCAACGCAAAGTTGTGCAGGATCCTTTTTGGGTACGCCCGAGTCAAATTACAACATTCCTTCGTGCGCCAAGGCATCTGCTAACAGATGAACATCGTGAAGGCTTCTTAGAAAACAGTTATGATAGAATACTAGGTGGAGTGTATATGCACTGGTGTCAGATTGGAAAAACACTTATGGAAGTATACAGAGATGAAGGCGCCCCTGAACTAACAGATACAGTCTGTGAAGCGATTACACACTTGCAGTATTACAGCGGCGAGTTTGATATTGAATGGGGCAATGATATTATGTATGACATGCGTAGTCCATGGCACTGTGCAGAGATAGATGGATTTGAAAGTTGGTTAAAACAAAATAACTTTGATCCGTACGATCCTAAGTTAAGTTTAGGTTATTTGAAACTGGGCGAAGTAGACTTGCTAAATAGTTTTGGTACAACTACAGCTCAAGACATTTGGCAACAAATGGGCAACTACCTAGACATTTACAAAATAGAATGTGGAACCGCTAGTGCTACCTATGATTATCATTGGAGCGATAGTGACCACGAACAAAGACAACTCGAGAGTTTACGATGAAAATTTTAATATGTGGATTACCTGGCAGTGGCAAAAGCACATTGGCAGAACCTTTTGCAGAACTAATTGGCGCAGTATGGATCAATGCTGACCAAGTAAGAACACGCTATAATGATTGGGATTTTAGTCCCGAAGGAAGAATAAGACAAGCACAGCGTATGCAATATCTAAGTGATGGTGTTGTACTAGCAGGCAAGATAGCAGTGGCAGATTTTGTTGCACCCACTGAAGCAGCAAGAGCAGCATTTAATCCTGACTATGTAGTTTGGATGGACACAGTAAACAAGTCACAAAGCGTAAATGGACCTGCTGCACCTGGAAGCACATTTGAACAAACTGATGCTATGTTTGAACCGCCAGCAAAATGTGATTATCATGTCGCCAATTGGTTTGACAACACGCATGCAGAACTTGTAAAAGTAGTAACAAATTATATGCAAAAACAAGACGACATTAAAAATGATCGCGCAGAAGGCACAACTTCAGGGAGACTGTAATGGCATTTGATTGGCAAAAACCCACAACACAGATGCTAGGCAGATGGCAACCTTGGCATGATGGACACACAGAATTGTTTAAACGAGCCCTTGCCGAAACAGGGCAAGTTGTTATTATGGTGCGTGATGTAGGCGGCATTGTAGGACAAGATGCAGGCGGTGGTAGAACTGCAGCGCAGCAGGATAATCCATTTGTATATGAAGATGTGTGGCATGGTATCAGAGACGGATTACAAGCAGCAGGGTATGCGTACAGCGACAAGTACGTTGTCATGCGTGTGCCTAACATTGTAGATATCAGTTATGGCAGAGGTGTAGGTTATACATTTACAGAGCATGATCTAGGTAAAGCAGTGCATGATATTAGTGCTACAAAGATTAGAGCAGAGATGCGTGAAAAGGGAGAACTATAATGGGTTGGATTAAACGTATTATTAATAAAATTAAATTGGAAATTAGATACCGCAAGCGTCTTAAGGAACTTCGCAAACGAGATCCGTTTATCTACAAATGATATTAACTGTAATTGAAGTAGAACACTATACGGATCGATTGTTTCGTATACGCACAGAACGACCGCGGAGTTTTCGCTTTACAGCAGGCGAGTTCACAATGATTGGACTGCCTGCCACGAACATCACCAGGGCATATAGTTTCACCTCTGGCCCTGGTGATGACTACCTAGAGTTTTATAGTATTAAAGTTGAGGACGGTCCTCTTACCAGCGAGTTACAGCATATCCAAGTGGGTGACAGTTTGGAAGTTAGTGAACGCACAACTGGTACACTTACACTTGCTAACATTGAACTAGGCGGTGATTTATGGTTACTTGCAACTGGCACTGGCATTGCTCCGTTCATTAGCATACTGCGTGATCCAAGCACATATGATTGTTTTGAAAATATACATGTTGCTTGGAGTGTGCGCACTAAAGAAGAACTAGTCAGTTACAGCGACTTTTTAAATGAAATGCCCGTTAACTTTACGCCCATTGTTACACAGGACAAGTCTTGGACAGGACTTAATAAACGCATTACAGTTAAAATGGGTGCTGGTGTACTACTGCCAGAACTTGATCCTTGCAAACATAAAGTAATGATTTGTGGAAGTTTAGACTTCAATAACAGTGTAAAAGAAATGTTAGTTGCTTGGGGATGGGAAGAAGGCAGTAAACGCACCGCAGGATCATTTGTGCAGGAAAAAGCCTTTGTCGAAAAATAAAGAAACATTTACAGTTGACAAACCCTGCACACTAAGTTGTCCAGATAAATCACATCCTCTGTTCACAGTAAAAATAACAGTAGACAAACCTTGGGCAGTATGCTATTATTGTAGTAAGGTATGGGTATTAAACAATGGCAATTCTAGGACTTAGCGCAGGGTTTCACGATGCTGGCGCAACACTAATCAGTAATCAAGGCAAAGTATTATTTGCCGGACATGCAGAGCGTTACAGCGGTATTAAAAATGATGCTAACTTGAATGATGCACTTATTGAAGATGCATGTAGATATGGTGAGCCTCATCACATAGCATGGTATGAAAACCATTGGCTTAAACGCACACGACAGTTATACAGTGGCGAGTGGCGTAAAGCACTGGACTTTAGCACAACACCCCAGCGTATTGCACGGCGTCATCATCTTTGGGCACCTATTACAAGTTATGGTCATCATCAGTGTCATGCTGCAGCAGGATTTCAAACCAGTCCTTTTGATCGTGCAAAAGTTATAGTAGTAGATGCTATTGGTGAATGGGATACCATAAGTGTTTGGGATGCTTGGTATGAACCACAGCGTCTAGGCAAAGGCATTGCATGTTATAAAAAGATTTGGAGTCAGCAGTATCCTCACAGCATTGGACTTTACTACAGTGCAGTAACAAAGTATGTTGGCTTAAAGCCCATGGAAGATGAATATATTTTAATGGGCATGGCAGCATATGGCAAAAGTTATTTGAGTGCATATGAAGAAAACTTAAAACTAGTTGACGATGATAAAGCTATAACATTCAAAGACAACTTGCACACAGGTATTGATGAGGATCATTTTGCAGGCACAGGTTTAACAGAATATGATGTTGCAGCTGGTGCACAACGAGTTACAGAACAACTGCTACGCAACCTATTTCAAAAGCACTGTAGTTTTGCAGACAATGTAGTGTTCATGGGCGGTGTTGCACTTAACTGTGTAGCAAACACTATGCTCAGTGGATATTGTCGCAACTTGTGGATTATGCCTAACCCAGGTGATTGCGGAAGTAGTTTAGGTGCTGCAGCATTGATGTATGGTAAACGGTTACAGTGGAATGGTCCTTATTTGGGACATGACATGGGCGGAGAATATCCTGTTGATGCAGTTATTGGCGAACTAATGACGAAAAAGATTGTGGGTGTAGCAACAGGTCGTGCAGAGTTTGGACCGAGAGCATTGGGCACTCGCAGTTTACTTGCTGATCCACGCGGTGAGGATATTAAAGATCGTGTAAATGAAATAAAGCGTAGACAAAAGTTCCGTCCATTTGCACCAATGGTACTAGAAGAACATGCCGAAGATGTTTTTAATATGCATGCCGGCACTAATCCATATATGCAGGGCGTATACTATGTAAAGCAACCTGAACTGTATCCTGCTATTTGTCATGCTGATGGAACTGCTCGTGTGCAAACTGTAGGCAAGAATGATCACCCGGGTGTAAGAGCGTTGCTTGAGAAGTGGTACTTTATGACAGGCTGTCCTCTGCTACTAAACACAAGTCTAAATATCAAAGGTGAGCCCATGGTAAACAATCGTGCAGATGCAGATAGATTTGAACAACGTTATGGTGTTAAGGTATGCAGTTAGAAGAACAAGTAATTGCAGCATTACGCAAAGTATATGATCCAGAGATAAGCATTAATGTTTATGATCTCGGACTAATATATAACCTCGATGTTAAAGGTGATTATGTACATGTGCAGCATACACTAACAAGTATGATGTGTCCATTTGCAGATCAAATCTGCCAGGACATTACTGATGCAGTAAAAGGTGTTGATGGTGTTACGACCATGGAGCGTGAACTTGTTTGGGATCCGCCGTTTGGGCCGGATATGATTCCTGAGGAAACAAAATTTGCACTAGGCTGGGATTAATGTTTGACATTTACTGTATGCAAATGGGCGGCAGTACACAACTGCCTGCACACACAGAATACACAAGATACAATAATACGCATCTGGCAACTATTAAACGCATAGTGGAAAAGGCCCGTACAGAATATGTATGGGTTGTAAGCGACTTGTGTGATTATACAGATTTTGATTTCTCTTGGCAACCTGTGCTTTGGGAAGCAGAGCAAATACACTGTTGGGCA
>Ga0206128_1002186_pt1 | contig 18013 bp, 17 predicted proteins | sample Helgoland_Spring_7_FD_148601 | JGI IMG/M metagenome (GOLD analysis project Ga0206128, IMG submission 148601) | Pelagic subsurface seawater microbial communities from Kabeltonne, Helgoland, North Sea - Helgoland_Spring_Bloom_20160426_1 | ecosystem: Environmental > Aquatic > Marine > Epipelagic ... | reverse complement strand
TTGATAATATATTTTTATAACTATAGTTTATTTCAATAAATTTAGATTGTGATAATATTTTTTTAAAATATTTATGATTTATATTTGAAGATATAAATATTATAGGATGATTTTGTTTATGAATATTTAATTTAGAAATATAATTTATTATATCATTTATAATTTGTTTATTATGTTTTAAAAATAATTCTAAATTATCAAATACAAGCGCATTATATTCATATGTTTTATCAAACATCATTAATATATTCTTTCTACCCAATGCTTCATCAATATATTGTTTTATATTTTGTTTTTCCTTGAAGAAGTCAATATTAATATGTATTATCTTATATTTATTTAAAATACATTCCGCCAAAGTTGTTTTCCCGGACGAATCGCGACCATGAATAAATAGAAATTGATTTTTATAATCTTTAGTTATCCACTCATTTATAGATTTAATATCTTTCCTAGTTAAAAAAAAATCATTAATATTCATATAATTTAATTAATATTTATCCTTTATACGTTATTGATTACATTTGTCATACCGCTTTAATATATATAATAATTAATTATACTATATACAATAAAATTTAAATATACATATATATATATATATAAATGTCTAAAAATTTATCACTCAGTCATAACTTCATCAAAAAATTAGATTAAAAAAAAAAAACGAAAAATAAAAATAAAAAAAAAAAATCAAAAATAAAAAATTTAATAGTTTCTTGGCGGGAATTAAATCTAAATCTAAATCCAAATCTAAATCTAAATCTAAATCTAAATCAAAAAAAGAATTAAATAAAAAACTTCAACAAGAAATTAATAAGCTTAAAAAATGATTCAATGATTACAATTCACTAATTAAAACTAGTACCAGACATATTATTTCTAGCTGTCAAATCTGAAGTATAATTATTTTTGTTATTTGCTTTGGGCATTTCCATAGGTAATGGCAATCGACTTGTATCATTCAAATAGTGTTGGTGCATTTCATAATTACTAAATATTTTACCCAAACTATATTGAACTACTAATCCATTTAATTTTTGGATTTGTAATTTAATCCTTTCTAATGTTTTATCTGCCGAATTACTATATTTTAAATAGATGCCTCTCATAATTGTTAATAATATTATATTAGATTGATTATCAATTCTATCATTTTTTTCTTTGTAAAATTCATATTTAATCAATTTTTGAATATTCATAACATTGTCATCAGAAAAAAAATATTTACTTAATAACGTTTCTTCTAATACTCCACTCAATATATCATCAGCACAACCCATCGATCTACTTCCTGGTTCAATTTTTATATCATTATTAACTAATATATTATCCATAGCACCATCATATTCATATATATCTGGCATCAATCCTTGACCATTTCCTGTTACATCATCTATTACTGTACCATCTAATCCACTAGTTCCTGTTATATTACTCATATATTATTATATATATATTTAAATTTATATTTTAATTAACATAATTTTTTAATATATCCTAACAATTCATCTAATTCTTCAAACCACATTGTTTTAATATCCTTATTTAATACTATATCTATTTCTCCTTTTATTTTATTTAATTCTTTATTTAATTCTTCTACTTTATCTAATGTCATTGAATATATTGGCATATTAATTAAATAATTATATCCATTATTAACAACCGTAAATTTACTTGCTTCTTTTATAACACTTGTTTGTGTATCATATAAATGATATTTACTATCAAATAATTGTTTTAATAAATCATTCTTACTACATTCGGACACTTTAATTATTTTTTGAATAACTTCATTTATAAATCTAATCTTATTATCTAAAATACATAATTTATTATTTAATTCATTCAAAATGTATTCTTTTCTTTTTATATATAAATTAGTTCTTACTTTATAATGTTCATCCATAATTTGATACGGAGAATCATACTTATTAATGACATTGTCTTTATTATATGCATGAACATTATTTAATGAAATACTTGTAACTAATTTTAGTTTCTTTTCAAATAAAGTATAACCATCTTTTTTCGTAAATAACTTATCTTCATATATAAAATCATCTGATAATACAATCTTAATATTAATATCTTTTTCAGTTGAATAATTATCAAAATCAACAATCATATCACATTTTTCTGATAATATATTATCTTCTAAGAAATGTATATATTTATCAGTCCATTCACCAATTGGTAATTCTGTAATTACTAATTCATTGTCATTTAATTCATATATGCCTTTTGTTATATAATTTTTATCTGATATTTTAATAATATTGCCTTTGAAACCTTTATAAAATGGACTCATTTCCTTATAGGTCCCTATTGTATTTTTTCTTTTGATATTTTTAATAATTTCAACAGGGTTATATTGTGGGATACTAGTACTCCATCCAGTTCCAATACCTACCATGCCATTTACTAATACCATTGGAATAATTGGTACATAATATTCAGGTTCTACTGGTAATCCATCATCATCTAAATATTTTAATAATGGTAAGTCATCTTTTCTAAAGATTAAATCCGTAATTGGATTAATTTCCGTATGAATATACCTAGAAGATGCCGCATCATTGCCACCCATAATTCTAGTTCCAAATTGACCATTCGGCATTAATAAATTAATATTATTTGATCCTACAAAATCTTGTGCCATACCAATAATTGCTCCTTGCAATGACGCTTCACCATGATGGTATGCCGCATGTTCACTAACATATCCCGACAGTTGTGCCACTCTAATTTCAGAATATAATTTTCTTTTAAAGCAAGAATATAAAATCTTTCTTTGAGATGTTTTTAATCCATCTATACTCGAACCTATTGATCTGCTTGTATCTGAATTAGAGAAATGAATTAATTCTTTATTCACAAAATCATCAATATTTGTTTTCTTAATATTATAATCTAGAATAATTTCTTTATCATATTTCTTTAACCATTCCTTACGATTATCTGCTAATTTTTTATTAAATGCTAAATTCACTGATTCATCCGTTTTATCAGTAACAGAATAATCATTTACCTTTAATTCTCTAAAGTATTGTTTTGCTTCTTGTGCTGTAGATGTTCCTAATCCTTTATAATATTTAATATTATACTTATTAGAATTCTTTGTGGTTTTCTTCCAATTCTCATAATCTGTTAATGTATAAAATGGTTTTATATCTTTCTTTAAAGATACTTTTACAATTGGTGTAGTCATATATGAAATGAAATCAAAATTTAATAATTCTGGCCATAAATAATGGAACATATTAATTAATAATCCTTTAATATGGAATCCATCATGATCTTGATCTGTCATAATCATTATTTTACCATATCTTAATGATTTAATATCCTTATATTTTTTATTACTTTCCAATGCCAAAATCTTTTTAATATTAATAATTTCAGCATTAGAATTAATTTGTTTAATAGCTGCTTCACGGACATTTAATACTTTACCTTTCAATGGAAATACACCATATTTATCTCTACCCACTTCAGATAATCCAGCAATCGCCATAGACTTTGCAGAATCTCCCTCAGTTAAGATTAGTGTACATTCATGTGATTTCTTTGTTCCTGCCCAATTGGCATCATCTAACTTGGGAACAATAATCTTATTTTTCTTTTTACCATCTGTTTTCTTTAAATCTTTATTATCATTTTTATTATTTGCTTCTAAAATCTTATCAATTAATCCATTATTTGAACAGATCTTTTTGATAAACTTAGCAGATATAAGTGGTTTTGAACCAAACTTACTTTGAGATGTAATACATCTTTCTTTAGTCTGAGAATCAAAAGATGGATTTTCAATAACACTATTAATATATAGTGACATATATCTGCGAATAACTTTATCTTTAACATCTTTCTTATGCTTTTTCTTTATGAAATCAATAATACCCGTGGATATTTGTTTAGCAATACATTCTACATGAGAACCTCCTTTGCTAGTACAAATACCATTTACAAATGATACTTGTTCAAATGTATCATTATGAGATACTGAGAAGATAACATCCCATCTATCTGAAATAATTTCTTGGAATAATGAATTTGGAGAATCATTATATAATTTAATATAATCTAAGAATGATTTAATTTTAATTTTTTCATCATTTAGAGATACTGTTATAGATTTATCAGTAATTCCAGCAATATCATAAATCCTACGATACATTAATTTAATCATATCATCTGAATATTTCTCTAATTCAAATCTTTTAAAATCACATTTCCAAGTAATTTTAGTATACGGTTTTCCTTGACATTTCTTAATAATTGGTTCATTACATTTAGTCATATTATTTTCCCAAGTTTGGGTATATTTTAATTTATTAATATGATCAACAGTTTCAATAGTAAATTCTTGTGAAAAGATATTCGCAAGTTTTGCTCCATATCCATTTTTACCACCAACAATTCTTTTTTCATCTTTTTTATAATTAGATGAAGTTAATAATTCTCCAAAGATTAATTGAGGAATATATATTTTTTCTTTTTCATGTTTTTTAATAGTAATACCATTTCCATCATTTAATACAGTTATTGAATTATCTTCGTTAAAGTTAATTTTTATTTGAGATACTTGTATAATATTAGGGTCTTCTTGACCTTGTAATCTAACAATTTGATCTCTCGCATTTACAAGAATCTCATTAAAGATATTGAGTAGTGCCGGGATATATTCAATTTCTTTAAAATTGATTTTATTATCGTTTAAAATGGGCAGAACTTCATTAATTTTATCGATGCCACCGACATATGTATCAGGTGTGTCATAGATATGTTGTCTGAGTTCTTTCTTTTCATATTGTTCTGCCATTTTAATAATATATAGTTATAATTTTTAAGTATAATATAATTCAAATTTTATAAATTATATTTTTATAAAAAATTTTAATAATTTAATTTAAAATATAGTTCTTTTAATAATTTAATTTAAATTATAGATATTTTTTAAATATTTGGGAAATTATAGTCATTTTTTAAAAATTTATAGATATTTTTGAATTTTTATTTGAATTAATTTGAATTAATTAATTAATTTCGCCAAAATTTTTTTCTATGTTATATTATAAAAACAAAAATGGGAGGAGGATTAATGCAATTAGTAGCTTATGGCGCACAAGATATTTACCTTACTGGCAACCCGCAAATTACTTTCTTTAAAGTCGTCTATCGCAGACACACTAACTTCTCAATGGAGGCTATTGAACAAACTTGGAATGGTGGCGCGGATTCTAATGGTCGCTGCACCGCCACTATTTCTCGCAATGGTGATTTAGTTCACAGAATGTATATTGAAGTATCAAACACCGCGAATAACATTAAGGCCGGCAGCAACATTAGTAATCCGGGAGCACATTTTATAACAGATATTGAAATAGAAATTGGAGGTCAAAAAATTGATAAACATACGGGTCAATGGATGGAAACATGGGCGGAGTTAACCGAACCCAATCCTACTGGACAAACAATGGGGCAGACCGCCACGGAATATGGTACGTTATTCCAAACAATGAGTTGTATGGGTGGCGTGGAGGTTGTGAAAGAAGGTACGCGCGCTTTTATCCCGCTTCAATTTTGGTTTTGTCGTAACCCTGGTCTTGCTTTACCCTTAATTGCCCTTCAATATCATGAAGTTAAAGTTGTATTAAATCATATTCTTACAACGACCTGGGCTGGAGACGGCACTCCGCCAGGTTTGACGCAAAAATTATGGTGCGATTACATTTACCTGGATACTGATGAACGCAGACGCTTTGCTCAAGTATCACACGAATATCTTATTGAACAAGTGCAGGAGGTAAGTACGACAGCGGCCACCGCTGATCTAAACTTTAATCACCCAGTAAAAGAATTAATTTGGACTGGTCCAAATTCAGTTTTCCACCATACTAGCAATGCCGGATCCGGAACCAATGATCCCAGTGAAGTGCTTACCGGGGTAGCTTATCTTCTTAAATTAAATGGACATGACCGTTTTGCGAAACGTGATTATCGTTATTTCACCAGAACACAAGTATGGCAACACCATTCTGGATCGGGTGGGGTGGGTAAAGCAAGTACCTTGGGTAATATCTCCTCAGGTGCCCCCGGTCAATTTAACGACTCAATAGCAGTTTACTCCTTTGCTCTTAAACCAGAAGAACACCAACCATCCGGAACCTGTAACTTTTCAAGAATTGATAATGCTCAGTTAGTGATGGACCACGCCGCAAATCTAACAATCTTCGCCGTCAACTACAACGTCCTCCGTATCATGAGTGGTATGGGTGGTTTAGCATACAGTAACTAAATTAAAATAATAATTTTTCTATAGATTTTAAATAATTAATATATTTTTCTAAATATTATAATCATTTTTAAAAGTTTTTAATTAATTTAAATTAATTAATTTCTCTAAAATTTTTTTCTATGTTATATTATAAAAACAAAAAAATGGGAGGAGGATTAATGCAATTAGTAGCTTATGGCGCACAAGATATTTACCTTACTGGTAACCCACAAATTACTTTCTTTAAAGTTGTCTACCGCAGACACACTAACTTCTCTATGGAGGCTATTGAGCAAACCTGGAATGGGACCTCCGAAGCACCTGGTCGTTGCACGGCAACTATTTCCCGTAATGGTGATTTAGTTCACAGAATGTATTTACAATTAAAACCCGCCACCGGCTCCACCCAGAATACAGGAAATCCTTCATCTGCAGGGATTACAGATATTGAACTTGAAATTGGTGGTCAAAAAATTGATAAACATACAGGCCAATGGATGGAAACCTGGGCTGAATTAACAGAACCAAATCCAACTGGTGTCACAGGATCAGGTGCATTATGTGAGTCTGCAGGGACCCTATTTCAAAAGATGAGTGGCATGGGTGGAATACCAGCCGCCTCGGATGAGACGGCAGATGCATATTTCTTTGTCCCTCTTCAATTTTGGTTCTGCCGTAATCCGGGACTCGCCTTACCCCTTATTGCCCTCCAGTACCATGAGGTGAAAGTTATTTTAAATCACAGCTTCACTATACCATTCAGTAAGGCCTTGAACAAATTGTCTGAAAATAAATTATATTGTGATTATATTTACCTTGATACAGATGAACGCCGTAGGTTTGCTCAGGTTTCACATGAATACCTTATTGAACAAGTACAAGAACAAACCTGGGCAACTGATTCCACTGATCTTAATTTTAATCATCCTGTTAAAGAATTAATTTGGGTAGGAAATATGTCGAGGACACCAGGCGGCGGTGTACTAACTGCTGCTGCTTCTGGGGTAAATACTTTCCAATTAAAATTAAATGGTCATGACCGTTTTGCTGCTCGTGATTATAGATATTTCACTAGAGCTCAAGTATGGCAACACCATAGTGGATATGGTGGTCTAGTAGCAGATTCAATTGCTGTTTATTCATTTGCACTTAAACCAGAAGAACACCAACCTTCGGGGACTTGTAACTTCTCCCGTATTGATAATGCTCAATTAATTTCGGCATCCACAGGTACTACTACAGTCTACGCCGTCAACTACAACGTCCTCCGTATCATGAGTGGTATGGGTGGTTTAGCATACAGTAACTAAATTAAAATAATCATTTTTAAATAATTTCTAATTTTTTTTTTTTTATTAATTTCTCTAAAATTTTTATCTATGTTATATTATAAAAATAAAAATGGGAGGAGGATTAATGCAATTAGTAGCTTATGGCGCACAAGATATTTACCTTACTGGTAACCCGCAAATTACTTTCTTCAAAGTTGTCTACCGCAGACACACTAACTTCTCTATGGAGGCTATTGTCCAAACATTCTCTGGACATCCTGGTTTCGGCAGCGATGTTGTTGCCACAATCTCCAGAAATGGTGATTTAGTTCACAAAATGTATTTGGAGCATGAATTAATAACCAAAACGGGCGAGGACTGTACATTAGTAGCAAATTATGGTAGTCGTTTAATGAAAGAATGTGAATTAGAAATCGGTGGTCAAAGAATTGATAAACATTATGGTCACTGGCATTCTGTTTATTCCCAGTTAACTGAATTTAACCCAAGTGGTTCTACAGAAACTTTATACAATAAGATGACCGGTAATGGATTGGGATTAAATACTAATGATGGCGATGCTCCAGTGCTCGCACCTGCTTGGAATGCATCAAAAACGGCCTCGTTGGTACCACAAATCCGTGGTAAAATTTGGGTACCTTTACTATTCTGGTTTTGTCGCAATCCAGGTCTCGCTTTGCCTCTAATTGCCCTCCAATATCATGAAGTAAAGGTAAAGATAAATTTTGAAGAACTAACTAGATTAATTTTAAAAGATGGCGATACTAGTGGCAATTTTGGGCAGGGGCTCACACAGTCCCCCAGCCTTCCCGAAGCAACATTTAATTTATGGTGTGATTATATCTACCTTGACACTGATGAAAGACGTAGATTTGCTCAAGTTTCACATGAATATTTAATTGAACAAGTACAATTTTCTGAATTTTCAGGCACCACAGCTGGTGCACCGGCAACCCTCGATTTAAATTTTAATCATCCAGTTAAAGAATTAATTTGGACAGGTGGAATTAGTAGCAAGTCCGGCGAAGGTATAAATCCTGCAGAAGGGCGGCACGACGGGCAAATTACCGCGATGAAGGGGAAAAATTCTGCTTATTTTACTGAACAAAATATAACTGGCGTCTGGCAATTAAAACTTAATGGTCACGATCGTTTTAAAGAAAGAGATTTTAAATATTTCACTAGAACACAAGTATGGCAACATCATACTGGTTATGGTGCAGTTAATAATCCAGATTCAATTGCGGTTTATTCTTTTGCCCTTAAACCAGAAGAGCACCAACCTTCAGGCACCTGTAACTTCTCTCGCATTGATAATGCTCAATTAACAGGATCTTATTCTTCCGAACAAAACAAAAACGGCTCCGGTGGGGAGGGGAATTTAGAAGATCAAGACGGAAATTTGGTCTTTGTCTACGCTGTCAACTACAATGTACTTCGTATTATGTCTGGTATGGGTGGTTTAGCTTACAGTAATTAAATAAATAAACTAAAAATTAAAATATATTTTCATAAATATTTTCAACAACTGGTTTACTAATTAATTGTTTATTCATAATATCTATAGAATTAAATTATTTTTAATAATTAAATTTTTTAAAAATTTTATAGAAGATTTTAATTTTATTTTTGAATTAATTAATTAATTAATTTCTTTAAAATTTTTTTCTATGTTATAGTATAAAAACAAAAAAATGGGAGGAGGATTAATGCAATTAGTAGCTTATGGCGCACAAGATATTTACCTTACTGGTAACCCACAAATTACTTTCTTTAAAGTTGTCTACCGCAGACACACTAACTTCTCTATGGAGTCTATCCAACAAACTTTCAGTGGTGGTGGAAATAATGTTGTTGCTACAATCTCCAGAAATGGTGATTTAGTTCATAAAATGTACCTTTGTCAATCTGCATCCGCTGCATTGACCGCGGCGGATACAGCAATTAATACAGTTGAATTAGAAATTGGTGGTCAAAGAATTGATAGACACTCTGGTCAATGGATGAACACCTGGAACGAACTTTCTACCTCAGAATCTAAAGCTATTGGTCTTAAAGCTATGACTGGTCAAATTGGCACAACCGGCGGCACCGCGACCTCCACCGGTGTAGGATTAGTACATATCCCACTTTTATTCTGGTTCTGCCGCAATCCAGGTCTTGCTTTACCCTTAATCGCTCTTCAATATCATGAAGTTAAAGTTAAGTTTGACTTAGCACAGCCAGCTAGCGCTACGAAATTTGAATTATATTGTGATTACATCTACCTTGATACTGATGAAAGACGTAGATTCGCTCAAGTATCACACGAATACCTTATTGAACAAGTTCAAGAACAATCTACAGCCACCAGCGCTGCCCAAAAACTCAACTTTAATCATCCTGTTAAAGAACTTATCTGGAGCACAACATCCGATGCCAAACCAACAAGTGTAGGATTAAAATTAAATGGACATGATCGTTTCAGTACAAGAGGAAGTGACTACTTTTATTTACAGCAACCATACGATTACCACACTGCTGTCCCCCGCCAGAATTTACCGAGTGCTGCTCAGCTGACTAGTAATTATTCTGATTTAACAGCAAAAACGATCGGCACGGCCGCCAACCCTGCACCGCTGTCATCAATTACCGGTACCGATGCCGGCTCAGGGTTGGATCCCGTCGGAGTCGGTAATATGCTCGTAGGTCACACTGAGGTGACCTCGACCGGTGCCAATGCAACATATTTAACATGGGATCCATCCAACGGTTTATTTGACACCACTGTCTCTCCTGCTGAATGTCTGACCTTTAACGAAATCGGCTTTGCTTTCACGGCAGCAGAAGCATCCGCGATGTTTACGGTAGGTAGTCTGTACCAAATAACAGCGTATGGGCCGCGTTGGTTAGACAGTTCAAGTGATTCGGAGCCCAATACAGCTACCACGCATACCGCAAGAGTAACTGGCATAAAAGATTCAGCTGGCGTACCGGCGGCCAAGGGGTTAGATGCTGCCGATACAGTTGTTTGGTTTGATAGAGTACTTCTCCAGGGCGACGGGGCCATCGTTGCGGACAACATTAATATAACTTCTATTAAAGAAGTTATAGCACAAACATCTTTAGTCAATCAGGCCCGCACCTCCAAAGACACCAGACCTATCGGTGTATACTCCTTCGCTCTCAAACCGGAAGAGCACCAACCATCTGGCACATGCAACTTCTCCAGAATTGACAATGCTGAATTAACTTTAACAGGTCCCGCGCAGTCTGGCACCACCGGCACCATCTACGCTGTCAACTACAATGTACTCCGCATTATGTCTGGTATGGGTGGTTTAGCATACAGTAACTAAATAAATTAATAAATAATCTAATCTATTTATATAGATTTTAAATAATTAATATGTTTTTCTAAATATTGTACTAATTTTTAAAAGAATTTAAATTAATTAATTTCTCTAAAATTTTTTTCTATGGTATAGTATAAAAACAAATGGGAGGAGGATTAATGCAATTAGTAGCTTATGGCGCACAAGATATTTACCTTACTGGTAACCCACAAATTACTTTCTTTAAAGTTGTCTATCGCAGACACACTAACTTCTCCATGGAGTCTATCCAACAAACTTTCAGTGGTGCTGGAAATAATGTTGTTGCTACAATCTCCAGAAATGGTGATTTAGTTCACAAAATGTACCTTGTAGGTCCCGAAGATGGCACCGCGCCAAATACTATCTTAAATGTTGAATTAGAAATTGGTGGTCAAAGAATTGATAGACAATCTGGTCAATGGATGGATACATGGAATGAACTTTCTACTTCAGAATCTAAAGCCATTGGTCTTAAAGCTATGACTGGTCAAATTGGTGTACTCGATACCGACGACGGCGGCGCGCGCACAGGTGTAAAGCAAGTCCACATTCCACTTCAATTTTGGTTCTGCCGCCACCCTGGTCTTGCTTTACCACTCATTGCTCTTCAATACCATGAAGTTAAAGTTAAATTTACATTAAGTGATAACAATAATTCAACTTTATTCTGTGATTACATATACCTTGACACTGATGAAAGACGTAGATTCGCTCAAGTATCTCACGAATACCTTATTGAACAAGTTCAAGAACAAACTGCCGTCGAGGACAAGAATAAACTCAACTTTAATCATCCAGTTAAAGAACTTATCTGGTCTACCGCCACCCAAGCCGCCGATGTAGGGTTAAAATTAAATGGTCATGATCGTTTCAGTACGAGACAAAAGGAACACTTTTATTTACAGCAACCATACGATTACCACACCGCTGTTCCCCGCCAGAACTTACCGAGTGCTGCTCAGCTTACTAACAGCAATGAAAGTGTGAACGCCGCAGAAGCTCCCGGTTCTCTTGCCACTGCGCTCAGTAGTGGAGGGGCGGCGGCCGTTGGGGCTGGTACTCAGAGTTCAATAGTCGCCGCGCCGGCCGACCCCTCCAACTATCAACTTGTGATCACAAACGTGACATCAGATGCTGCAGCAGCGAATCCGGCTGGATCAATAATCTCGGTGGACACGACGACAGGGTTCTCGACTAAGGGTGTACTGAGCACTACCAGCGACTTCTCACCAGAGATCTGGACTGCAGCGACAGCGTCCCGACGAGCGGCGATACAGCTCGCCGCCACGGCTGGCGTTAACTTTAGTACATTTGCAGGTAGAAAGGTCCGCATTTCAGGGGCAAATTTATTGGGTGGAACGAATCCTACGGGGCCTGGAATTTTAGATGCTGTTATTTTGGCTGCCTTCACCGTGACGGCGACTGACGACTCCGTCGCGGCCACCTTCGCAATCGACGACACCTCTGCACTCGTATATTTCGATCGCCCAGTATTTACAGTGGCAACAAATGGTACCTCGTCAACCACAATTACTGCTATCAACTTATTTGAAGCGAGCCTAGAACCAACGATCAATCCGCAAGCCCGCACCTCCCAAGACACCAAGCCTATCGGTGTATACTCATTTGCCCTCAAACCTGAAGAGCACCAACCATCTGGCACCTGCAACTTCTCCAGAATTGATAATGCTGAATTAACTCTTGGTGGGTCACCCGGCGGCGGCGTCATCTACGCTGTCAACTACAATGTCCTCAGAATCATGAGTGGTATGGGTGGTTTAGCATACAGTAACTAAATAATTTAAAGCCATTCCAATTCTGAACATTTTTTCTTTTTTATATTTACATATGTTAAAGAATCTTGACGATTACCAACAATTATTATAGATAATTTAATTAATTTATTATTATTTTTAATTTTATTTTTTATATTTTCATAAATATTTTCAACAACTGGTTTACTAATTAATTGTTTATTCATAATATCTATAGAATTAAATTATTTTTAATAATTAATTTTTTTTTTGATTTTTTTCTATGCCATAGTATAAAAACAAATGGGAGGAGGATTAATGCAATTAGTAGCTTATGGCGCACAAGATATTTACCTTACTGGTAACCCGCAAATTACTTTCTTTAAAGTTGTCTATCGTAGACACACTAACTTCTCTATGGAGTCTATCCAACAAACTTTCAACGGTCAAGCAGGACCGAGCGGCAACCCTGTATGCACTATTTCCAGAAATGGTGATTTAGTTTACAAGATGTATCTTGTTCAGACGACGACGGCGCCAGGGGGAATCACCAATGCTCATAACATTATTAAAGAAGTAGAATTAGAGATCGGTGGACAAAGAATTGATAAACAAACAATTGATTGGATGAATACCTGGAATGAACTTTCTACTCCAGAATCTAAAGCAATTGGTCTTAAATCTATGCAAGGTCTCATTGGAACTGCTGGGCTGGCGGAGGGAGGTACAGGTGTAAATTACATCAGTATCCCACTTTTATTTTGGTTCTGTCGAAATCCAGGTCTTGTTCTTCCATTAATAGCCCTTCAATACCATGAAGTTAAAGTTAAATTTTCATTAGGCGAGGGTGCTGACGCCGGACAAGGGTTAAATTTATTCTGTGATTACATCTACCTAGACACTGACGAAAGACGTAGATTCGCTCAAGTATCACACGAATACCTTATTGAACAAGTTCAAGAACAAAGTACATCTGAATTAGCAAATAAACTCAACTTCAATCATCCGGTTAAAGAACTTATCTGGAGTACGCCGGCATCAGTTGGCAAAGGCACCTTGAAATTAAATGGTCATGAACGTTTCAGTACGAGGGAAGCTGAATACTTTGAGTTACAGCAACCATACGATTACCACACCGCTGTTCCCCGCGCGAATTTACCGAGTGCTGCTCAGCTTACTAGTAATTATTCAGAGTTAGAGTCGCCCAGCTCCTTGGGATATGCGGGATTAAGGGAGGGCGAAGCCCCCAGCGACAATTCCGGCGCCGTCAATAACCCGCAGGGCAGCACGCGTTTTTCCCTTCTTGTTACCTCAGAAACCTTCTCTGTTGTTACAACCGCGACAGCAAAAGCAACAGTGGCAGGTGGGACTGAAGCGGTCGTGGGTGACGGCGCCACCGCAGCTGTAGCTGCGGGTGAGGGCCCCGCCAACACCACAGTTTTCACAACAGCAACCGGACTCGGCACAGCAGCTGTGCTGGTCACCACCGAGGACGCAGTGAATTGGAAACAATATGTAGGTAGATTAATAAGAGTTTCGGGTGAGGGTCTTCGAGCTGTAAATGGTGGTACTACTACTTCAGCGGATGTGGTGTTGCGGCGTGTTGTGGATGCGGGTGGCTCCGGCGACGGCGCCATCCTATCGGGAGCCAGTTTACTTTACTTTGATAAAAACTTTTTTGAGTTGAAGGGCGATGGTACGACGGAAACAGATATCACTGCAGTAAAAGCATATTTACCAAGTTCTATCTTACCAACTGAGGCCCGCACCTCCGCAAGCACCAAGAAGATCGGTGTATACTCCTTCGCCCTCAAACCTGAAGAGCATCAACCATCTGGCACCTGTAACTTCTCCAGAATTGATAATGCTGAATTAACTTTTAGCTCGAAGGCGTCGCCATCCGGCGTCATCTACGCTGTCAACTACAATGTCCTCAGAATCATGAGTGGTATGGGTGGTTTAGCATACAGTAACTAAATAATTTAAAGCCATTCCAATTCTCTTAATTCTAAATTATTAAAATATTTATAGTAGTTTTTTTTAGAGTAGATTTTTAAATTTAAAGATTTTATTTCTGATCCATTTTTTGTAAATTTCTCTTCATTATTAAATATATAGTCAATATATTTTATCCTATTTAAATATCCTCTTGCTCTTTTTAATTTCCATTCACATCTCATTGCTTCTTTTTTACAAATAAATCCATCAATAATACAAATAGGGTCCCATGGATATTTATTATTTCTTGTTGTATATTTCGCACCACCTTTTAAAATACAATTATGTTGTTTCCATCTTCTAAAAAAATCATTTGTATATCCAATATAAGATTTATTATCACTCTTTAACAAATATACCAAAAACATAAAATATTATATAATATATATATGAATAAGTTTTTAGATTTGTTATATTTTCATCGTTTTAATCTTATATTATTATTAATAATAGTTGGATCAATAATATTTAATATTGTATTGTATTATATAACACATTTTGAAAAAACTATTACAATAAAAGATAAATATACCAGATATAGAAGAAGTGGATCTAATTATAATATAGTAGATACTGATAATAATATATATCAATCAGGAAATGTATGGTTCAAATTAGATTTTAATAGAGCAGAGGAATATAATAAATTAGAGAAAGGTAAAAAATATACAGTAAAAGGTTATGGTATAAGAATACCTATGATAGATATGTATCAAAATATATATCAAGTTGATTAATGAAACCAGAAATACTTAAGATTAATTTATATATATATATTATAAAATGAAAATGTTAAAGTTGTTAGCAAATATGTTATTTATTAGTAATGTTCAAGGACAAATGTTGGCAGGTTCCCAAAGAGATGAACATGGTTGTGTATTGGATGGTGGATATTCATGGTGTGAGCAAACTAATTCATGTATAAGGCCATGGGAAACGGATTGTATTTCAGAAAAACCAGTATATCCATTAATTCAGAATATTGATTCAGAGAATGACTGTACATCGCGCCGGGTGTGTCCTCCAGCACCTCCTTGTCCTATGCCTTATATGGGTGATATAAATATGGACTCATGTAGGTTGGTAACACAAACTGATGAATGTGGATGCTTAACATCCTGTCCATCATATGATTGTAGTAATCAAGGTGATTGTAATCAGGATACTGATTGTAATAGTGGTCAATTTTGTAGAGATATGGGTTCTCAACCCTATCGACTAGGGGGGCGAAGATTACAACCACGAGAATGCATTGATAAATCAATTACTGGTGAGTCGTGTGGAGGATATACTCTTCCTGAATATCAAACCAGATGTATGGATGGATTAGAATGCGTAAATACAATGGGACCTATGATAGCAGATGCTCCTGGGACATGTTCAGAACCGTGTTCCCCTAATGAAAAAAGGGATGATCATGGGAAATGTGTTGGCAAAATACCAAGTAATTGTGCTTCATGGTATGATGGTTGTAATACTTGTTCAGTTAATAATGGAAAAATAGGGGAATGCACAAGGATGTATTGTTTTTCTCCTGGGGAATCTGAATGTACATCATATTATAAAAGATCTCCTTTGAATATTGGAGATATTTGCTATAGATTTTGTGAGGATAATTCTCAGGAACATATTGATAGAAAAAAAGAATGTCCTACTAATACTCAATGTGTTTCAGACTTTAATAAAAATAGTGTATCTATGGTAGCATATGATTCATGTGATGATAGAGCATGGACTTGTTCATTACCTATTCATTAATTCAGAAACTGCTGTAGATACATCTACACCAGGACAATCTTCTAATAAGTCGGTTAAAAATTGTTTTTCTTCGTTTATTTTCATCTGTTCGACATATTTTTTAATATCTTCTGTTGTAAAACAATTCATAGTTTTACGACAAAATTTAATACCTTCTTCATTAAATATTTCTTTTATTTTATAAATATACATAGTTGAAATACCAATCGATTTTAACCAATCAATTAATTTTGTTTCTTCAATACTCAACATATTTTTATTAACACAAATTGTAATATTCAAATTTATAAATAATTATCATAATAAGATATATTATTATTATTTATATTATTTTTCGATATCCAGACAATATTAATGATATTACCATATAAGAAATTTCATAAGCATGTATAAAATCTTCTCGTAATGTAGATTTCTTATTAAAAGATAGTACAAATATAAATGCCAGCAAATATATAACCATTAATATTATAATGGGTGTAATAGATAAACCAATCAAACCATATTTTAATGAATCTTTCATATAATATTTATATATAAAATTTTATAAGTATTTAAGATAATTATTATAATTATAATTATAATATAATATGATTCATTCATTAATAATTATCCCTGTTTTAGGAATGTGTAAAAATTATGTCAAATATAAAAGAATATCACTATTATTATTTTTGAGAACGCCTTTTATCTATATGATTTTATATACATATATGAAATATTTTCAATATAAAAATATAGTAAGTAATGTTATTATTAATGAGAGAGTTTTTATGTTTCTTTATAAAATATTTAGATCATTAATTACAGATTCATATCATAATAAAAAAATTAAGTATATAAAAAAATATCAAATATTATATAATAGTAATAAATGTTTAGGGGATTTCGATTAATACCGGTATTCGAAAAATGTGAAATTCGTCATTTCTCTAAATTATTTGTGAATAAAGATTTATATAAATCCATTAATAAAACCGTGTATCCGGAACTGCAAGTAAAAAAAAAAAAAAAAAATAAAAAAAAAAAAAAAAAAAAAAAAAAAATTAAAATAAATAAGAATAAAGAATAAAATATAAAAAAGAAAAAAAATATAAATTTGAAATCCCGATGTAATTTATTTACATAATAAGAATAAGATGGAATTGGCTGACAAATTGGGTCGCGATTGGTTTCGCGCCGGACAACTTAAAAATAAGGGGGCAGCAGATAAATGTATCAAGAATATAAAAGATAATGGGCCTGCTTATCTGGACATACTTTCTAAGTGTAATTGCTGTGAGCGTCATCAAACAGATAGACCCAGTAACATCAACGAACTCAAGGAATACCCTAGTAATGGTGGATCTAGTGTTGATAAGCATAGGAATATGTATGTGGATGGTATTTGTCAGTGCATGTGTCGGCACTATTGTCGCAGAATTGTTCTCTGGAGAGCCAACGGCAATTCTCAATCATCATCAAAGTGACACTCGCCTGCCTTGCACCTGGCCCATATGTGAACAATAACTAACATGTTTAGAAATCCAGAAAACCATGTCATTATCATATTTTTAATAATATAATCAATAT
>Ga0206128_1002168_pt1 | contig 18119 bp, 21 predicted proteins | sample Helgoland_Spring_7_FD_148601 | JGI IMG/M metagenome (GOLD analysis project Ga0206128, IMG submission 148601) | Pelagic subsurface seawater microbial communities from Kabeltonne, Helgoland, North Sea - Helgoland_Spring_Bloom_20160426_1 | ecosystem: Environmental > Aquatic > Marine > Epipelagic ... | reverse complement strand
TAGTGGATGTCGATACCGGCTTGGGTGCCATCCGCAAGACCAAGGCATCTGGACTTATGATCGGGCGGGGTGCCATCCGCAATCCATGGATCTTTGACCAGTTACGTGACTCGTTCTCAGGTCAGTCACCCCGTGAGCTCACCCGAGCTGACCTCTTCGCTTATATCGATTCTCTCTATCACGAAATCGCCTCCCATGCAGATGATTTTGACCCCAGCAAACACGTCAACAGAATGAAAAAATACATGCTCTATATCGTTCAAGGCATAGATGAAGCCTTTGAGCATCGTATCCGTCGAGTGACCACGCCCGAGGGCTTCCACAGCACCTGCCGAGATTTCTTAGATAACAACGAGCCCCTACCGGCTCGGCCGCCAGAAAAATCAAAACTCTTCTGCGGCTTCGATGCTTTGCGTTGATGTAGATCCTGTGATAGCCTCTCCCCTGTGCCAGCAAGTTCATCAGAAACACCACTGATCCGGGTCCGTAACCTGCATCAGAACTTCGGCGCAACTCGAGTTCTACGCGGTGTCGATGTCGATATTTATCCTAACGAGACGGTGTGTTTATTAGGCACATCGGGTGGAGGTAAAACCGTCCTGGTCAAACATATGATCGGTCTGATGAAACCAAGGCAAGGTAGCATCGAGGTAGATGGAGTGGACATCTCCAACATGAATGAGCGAGAGCTCGGCCCCATTCGAAAAAAAATGGGCATGATGTTTCAGAATGGCGCCTTGTTTGATTCATTGAACGTCGCCCAAAATATCGCCTTCCCGCTCCGTGAAGATGGCATCACAGACATCGACGAATTAAACCAGCGCGTCTCTGAGGTGTTGGAAATTGTGCGCTTACCCGGTCAAGAGGAGAAGATGCCCTCTGACCTATCCGGGGGTATGCAAAAGCGTGTCGCCCTTGCGCGCGCCATCGTCATTAAGCCCAAATGCATCTGCTATGATGAACCTCACGCCGGCCTTGATCCGATCACATCAGAGAGTATCGACAAGCTTATCAAATGCCTCCAGCAGGATCATGGCATCGCCAATATTGTCATCACCCACGAACTGCGTAGCGTGTTTCGCATTGCTGATCGCATCATCTTTATGAAGGACGGCAAGGTCTACTGGCAGGGAAGCCCTCATGAAATGAAAGCAAGCTCAGACCCCACTCTGAAAGACTTCATTAACGGCACCGATCGTCATAGTGATGATCAGCATACCAACTAAAAGCCACAGCATCCGATCGCGTTGAGGTCAATCCGGCGCCCTTTTTTTGCACCTTGCAAGAAACCACAATTCAAGAGAAACTGATCCCATGCCCGTTCGGGAAAAAAAACGAGAGCGACTCGCTGGCCTCTTTGTCCTTATCGGCCTGCTTCTGCTCGGTGTTCTTATTGTAGAATTCGGCCGCTTTGGTGATCGATTCCGCGGTCACTACCCTCTTTACGTCGAGTTCCCTGACACGGCGGGTATTATTAAAAACAGTGAGGTTCGGCTCCGCGGTGCAAAAATCGGCCGGGTTGCTACGAGGCCGGAGCTAATCGTCACACAAAAAACAAGCACAGTGCGCATGGAAATGCGTATCCGCAATGATGTGCAAGTGCCCCTCGGTTCTGTTTTTGAAATCAGCTCGACTGGTCTCCTTGGTGACAAATTCATAGAAATTATTCCGCCAGATCAGGAAACAGGCAATTATTATCAACACGGTGATAACATAGCCGGAAGAGGCGCTGGTGGATTTGACTCTCTTAAGTCAGACGCGGAAGACATCGCACGCGATACCAGCCAGTTGATTAAGGAGGCTACGGTGACCTTTGAGAAAATCGACAAAGCACTCGAGTCACTTCAACGCATTGGAGACAGCATGGATGTGACGATGTCGAAGATTAACGAAGAACTACTTTCCCAAAAGAATCTCGATCAGTTAACAAAAACCATTGCCAATTTTGAAAGCTCAAGCGGTAACATCAAAACACTATCCGCAGAGCTAAAGCCAACGATTAGCGAGGCCCGTGAAACCTTCGCAAGCATGAAAAAAACTTCGCAGAGCGTTCATGACCTGGTCGCCGATGCTCGCAGCGAAATCAAGCAGATCAATCCCGCCCTCAAAGATATCCCCAAAGCCATCCAAAGCATCAACAGTGCTGCAGCCAAGGCGGAACAAACGATGTCAGCGATGCAGAACAAAGACGGGCTTGTTGGCGCGATGGCTTACGATCAAGAAACAGGCACTAACGCCAAGGAGTTTGTAAAAAACTTGAAGCGCTACGGCATTCTACGCTATCGAGACGACGCCTCTCCTGAGGATAACGATCCTCGCAACAAATTCCGTGGTAGCCGCCGCTAAGCGCACTCCACTCTCCGCTTCAATCACCTAAACGCTATCGCTCATGTCTGATACCAGTGACGAACCCCGCATCTACCTTCTGCCCAACCTGATGACAGCGGGCAACCTCTGCTGCGGCTTCTTTGCCGTGCTGACCATTTTTAATGGTATGCAGGAACCCGATTTCACCGCCGCCTTTCCTTTTTATGAGAAGGCTATCTTGCTCATCTTTGGCTCTTGTCTGTTTGACTTACTGGACGGAAGACTCGCCCGTATGGGCGGCCAAGAATCTCCCTTTGGCCAAGAATTTGACTCGCTCGCCGATGTTGTTTCCTTTGGCATGGCACCTGCCTTGCTCGTTTCTAAAGCCGTGCTCTTCAACCTACCAAGCAAGATAGGATGGGCGATCGCCTTCATTTATTTACTCTGTGGTGCAATGCGCCTGGCACGTTTCAACTGCTTGGCCAACATGCCCAAGAAAAAAGGTCAGTCCATGGACTTCCGCGGCATCCCCATCCCCATGGCTGCTGGATTCATTGCTTCAGTGACTTATCTGCTCATTTACTTTTCAGAAACCGAACGTGAGCTCGGAAATTGGAACTGGGTACTCGCAGTCGGCATGCTCGCCATCTCTGGGCTAATGATCAGCAACCTCCGCTACCCAAGCTTTAAGAAAATCGATTTCCAAACTCGCGGCACCCCCTGGGGCATTCTCGGTGGCGCCCTGCTCATCCTGCTCCTCATCAACGAGCAAACACGCTGGTACACACCTACCGTTATTTTCTCTTTATACCTGATCTATGGACTGATCCGCCCCCTACTCTCAAAAAGGTGGCGGCATAGTTTTGAAGAGGCGGTTGATGGCAAGTCATCATACGATGAAAATGACGATGAAGCTCAATCGAGCTAAAGCCAGAACATCACTGCCTAATACATACCCTCACTTTTCGAAACACCATCTTATCCTCGTCGTTTTGTCTGCCCAACTAGAATCGAGTGGAGATATTTCTCCCAACAAACTCGTTGTTAACCGTCCTGTAAGCTGGTGCCGAAACCTGGTGCTCGCCATCGCTCTAATGGTCACATTTGTGGGCCAAGCAGACGCGAGAAAAGTATCTCGTGTCATCATCGACCCGGGACACGGAGGTAAGGACAAGGGGGCCAACAGGGGCACCGTCTACGAGAAAGACCTCGCTCTCAAAGTTGCTTTCTTGGTGGAAAAAATGCTCAAGGCAAAAGGCATGCCAGTAACAATGACACGCCGCAGTGATCAGTATATCTCGCTCAGGGGTCGCGCAGATATCGCCAATCGCTATAGCAATGCTATCTTCATCAGTATTCACTTCAACGCCCACACCGGCACCCGCCTCAATGGTGTTGAAACCTACTACCACAGCGAGCTGGGCCAGAAACTCGCAGCGCACGTGCACCTGAGAATGCTCAGCCAACTCCAACCGCGCAACGGCAACACACGACAGCGCAAGGATCTAGGAGTGCTGAAGGCGACACGCTGCCCAGCTATTCTGGTGGAATGCGGATACATCAGCAATCCAGACGAGCGCAAAAAATGCATCACTTCTGACTACCACCAAAAATGCGCACAGGCGATTGTGGATGGCATCTGGGCCTACAAAACCTACAACTAGTCAGCAAAGAGAATCGCTCTCAATTTTTCGCTCTCCGCAAGAGCCTCATCTAGTGTCGGCGCGACAAAATTAACATGGCCAAGCTTGCGTCGGCCCGCCTTCCACTGCTTTTCGTAAAAGTGCCATTTGGCAGTATTGAGACGAGAGATCTCTGGATTCGAAAAAGCATCCTGATCACTTTTCCAAATATCACTGAGGAGGTTTAACATCACCGTTGTTCCGTGTGGTCGCGGATCGCCCAAAGGCAAGCCACAGATGGCACGAACATGCTGCTCAAACTGTGACGTCACACAACCATCATTGGTAGCGTGGCCTGAATTGTGCGGCCGTGGCGCGATTTCGTTGACCAGCACTTCGCCGCTTTCGAGCACGAATAACTCCACGGCCAAGATTCCAACGTAGTCGAGTCCTTGCACCACATTCTCAGATAGGAGCTTGGCGCACTCGGCTACCGACTCATCTACTCGTCCGGGCAAAATAGAGACGTCCAGCACATGATGGCGATGGATGTTTTCCACCAATGGGAAAGCCTTCACCTCACCAGCTACATTGCGGGCAACGACAACAGAACACTCCATGACAAAGGGAACAAAACCCTCAACCACGAGACGACAGTCTCCATTCCAATCAGATTTACATGCTTCGAGATCTTCGGCTGTTTTCAAGCGCCACTGCCCTTTGCCGTCATAGCCATCAGTAGCTGTCTTAGCGACACAATTGCCCTCAAGTTGATGAAATGCCGTCTCCAATTCCTCAGGAGTATCGACCACACGAAATTCCGTTTGTGCCGCTCCTATCGATTCGAGAAACCCCCTCTCAAGCTCACGATTACCAGTGATTTCTACCGCCTTTGCATTAGGTCGCAGCTCTACTTTTGAGGAAATATCTTGAAGCAGTGCAGGTGGTAATTTTTCAGTTTCCACTGTGACCACATCAACCATTTCAAGGAACTTAGCCTTCGCCGCCTCATCGTCGTATGAGCCATCAATAACTAGATCGACTTCACGATCTACTGATGAGCTATCTGCTCCACCTGACCATGCCACCACTTTAAATCCAAGCGGCATTGCCGCCTGTGACATCATTCGCGCCAGCTGGCCAGAGCCTAGGATTCCAATCGTAGAGCCGGGAAGAAATACCTGATCAGACATGAACCTTTAATCTTCGAGCTTCATTTCGGCAACCATCTCTACCATCTCTCGGCGATAGGCCTTCAGCTTGACCGCGAGGTCAGGGTCTTTACCGGCGAGGATGCTCACTGCAAACAAGCCTGCATTGCCTGCACCCGCTGGGCCAATGGCAAAGGTTGCTACAGGAATGCCCTTAGGCATCTGCACAATAGAAAGAAGAGAGTCTTGACCATTGAGCGCACTCGATTGAACTGGGCAACCGAGCACTGGCAGAGTCGTGATCGCGGCAATCATTCCCGGTAGGTGAGCTGCCCCACCAGCACCAGCAATGATGATTTCAAAACCATTTGCCTCTGCGTTTTGCGCAAAATCAACCATGCCCAGAGGAGTGCGGTGCGCACTGACAACGCTAGCTTCATAGCCAATTCCAAACTTATCCAATGCCTCAGCAGCCAACTTCATTGTCGGCCAATCTGAGTTGCTCCCCATCACGATTGCTACTTTTTTATCTGACATTTGCTTGGTGCGTTGTTGAGTTCGCAGACTAGCCCCAGCTTCGAGAAATGCACGCCTTTTATAGGCATACCTACCTCAGCCAAGCTCATCCAATAACTTCTGGTGAATACCACCAAAGCCGCCGTTGCTAAGCACAGCGACGGTATCTCCCTCACGGCTTTCACTAGCAACGAGTGTGACGATTTCATCCACCGTTTCAATATGCCAGCAGGATGTGCCTGAAGCTTGGATATCACCAACCAGCTTATGAGGATCGAGCCGATCTTGCTCAGCTACTTTTTCTGGATCAGGCACTGCGGGAACAACTACGAGATCGGCTTTACTCAGAGCATTGGCGAGCTCACCCTGAAAGACGTTGCGCCGAGTGGTATTGGAACGCGGTTCAAAAATAACCCAGAGACGAGAATCAGGATACTGCTGGCGCAAACTATCAACCGCAAGCCCGATCGCTGTTGGGTGATGGGCGAAATCATCGATGACCCGAACGCCCCCAGCAATGCCACGCACCTCCTGACGGCGTGCAATGCCCTCGAAGCTGACAAGCCCCTGTCTAATTTGATCTGCACTGAAACCAGAAAATCTTGCCGCACAAATAGCCATCGCCGCATTGCGCACATTAAACTCGCCAGCCATCGGCAAGACATAATGCTCACCATCTAGCACAAAGCTGGTGTTCTCTTGGCCGTAATCAACATCGGTGATTTGCAGGTCACACTCAGCACCCAAGCCTACCGTAGTGATCGGAGCTGGCCCATCACTTGCCACGTCCATGGTATTGACACAGTCACCATTGACAAAGGCCATGCCATTTCTCGGCACGATATTAAGCAGCCTTTTGAAGGTAAGCTTGATCTCATCAAGCGAGTTGTAGATGTCAGCATGATCAAACTCGATGTTATTAATCACGACTACTTCTGGAAGATAATGCAGGAACTTGGATCGTTTATCAAAAAAGGCGGTATCGTATTCGTCCCCTTCAAGAACAACAAAATCAGAATCGGTAAAGGTAGCTCCTTGGCCAAGATTACGCGGAATGCCACCGATCATATAGCTTGGGTCGACACCGGCTGACTTAAGTAACCAAGCAAGGATCGAGCTCGTTGTTGTCTTGCCATGCGTGCCGCTGACTACCAGATTTCTGCGACCGCGAAGGAAGTGCTCCTTGAGAATTTCGGGCAGCGATACGTAAAGAAGCTTACGCTCCAGTGCGGCTTCAGCCTCCTCGTTACCACGGCTAATGGCATTACCCACTACGATCACCTCTGCTGTTTCCGGGATGTTCTGGGCTTTATATCCAGGGAAAATCTGAATGCCCTGCTGCTCTAAAAAGGTGGACATGGGCGGGTAGACATTTTCGTCCGATCCCGTGACCGTGAAACCCTTTGCATGCATAGCGGCTGCTACTGAGCCCATGGCGGTTCCGCATATACCAATAAAATGAATGTGTTGCATCAGTGACAATGAAGTGAGTAATAAAAAGAGGCTGTTATCCCATCAGAAATAATAGCGGCTAAAAACCAGGCGCAGCAACCGTGCCGCTCTGCACCTCATCCAGCTGACGTAGTAAGATCGAGTCGGCGACTTCACTCACCATGTGCTCAAGCAGTAGCCGCAAGTGGCTCCCTTCACAGTAATCAGCCGGAGCAATGTGTTTCACCCGGTCCGCTCTGGCACAGAGTTGATAGCATTTCCTAAAGCTGTTCCTCGTTGGGTCATCTGGGTTATACACCGCAATGGCATTACCCCCGTTTTTACGCATGACCGTAAAACAAGGCACATCCGTAGGCCCATCACCAACGTAGATCATATTCTCAAAAGGAATAGGACGCAGACCGGGATTCATATGATCATTCACATCATCCTTAAAGTCTAATAGGCCTTTGTTAATGCGGAACAGGAATTGAGTTTTGGTCGTATGGGATATTGTTCTTTTAGCATGGCGTATGTGCCCTTGCTCATCCTCTCCAAACTCACAACCGTAAATCGCACGGAAATTATCTTTGATACTGCAACCATCGAGCAGCGCCTTCAAACCGGAGGAAACAATGTAATACTCAATGGTAATATCCTGAGCCTCATGCTCGGGACCGAGGCAGCGTTTACGTAGCTGCTCAAAGATATCAGGAACACCCGGGAAGTAGCTCAAATTGGCACCTAGCTCAACGAGACGCGCATTAGTCACTTGATCCATTTCAAGATAACCAAGGAGACAGTGCATGTAAGCCAACTCACCATCCCACCCCTGCTCCTTTACGAGCCGGTTACACTTTTTCCAGAATGATTCAGGATTGATCCCAAATTCTGGGAAAATAACGTCATCCTGCATATAACTTGGACTCAGGGTCTGGTCATAATCAAAGACAAGCGCGATAGTATTCTGTGCAATGGCCATGGGCATGGTGTTTGACGCCACTCCATGAGGCGATCAACTCTGCACAGCAAACCAACAGAGAAGCATAACAGCAAGCGTGAAAACCAATCTGTAAAAACGATCAGCAACTGCATATCTCAGTATGGGGTGGTAATCTTATTTTTTGGTGGCAATCACCCAAAGCTGTTTTATTATTTCTTCATGATGAATTTTAAATTAGCTAGTCCTCCTCTCGTTTGTGCACTTGCCTGCTCACTCACCCTCAGTTCATGCCAAACCACCAACCCCTACACCGGCGAACAACAAAATAGCCGTTCGACATCAGGTGCCGTTATTGGCGGCCTCATTGGTGCTGGTTTAGGTTCCCTGACCGGATCTGGAAGCACGGACAGAAGACAAAAAGCCATGGTGGGCGCAGGTATTGGCGCTCTCGCTGGCGGTCTTATCGGTGACTATATGGACAAGCAAGAAGCCGAGCTACGCCGTCATCTTGAAGGCACTGGTGTTAGCGTATCGCGCTACGGCGATAACTTAGTACTCAACATGCCCGGAGACATTACCTTTGCTACCGATAGCTCGTCCGTAAATGACCGTGCCCGCAACACCCTGGATGGAGTTGGCATTATTCTGGCAAAGTATAAACGCACCATGGTCGATATCACCGGACACACGGACAACGTCGGAAATCGCAGTTACAACTATCAACTCTCTGAAAAGCGCGCCCGCTCAGTGGCTGGATACCTTAAAGATGGCGGCGTAATGGATCAGCGCATTCTCATCAATGGACGTGGCCCAGATCAGCCGACAGCATCCAACAACACAGCGGAGGGTCGCCAAGCAAACCGCCGTGTGACCATTGAGTTGGTCCCCCACCAGTCCTGATTAACGGCCTGATTAACGGCTTAAGGCCGACGATCAATCACTCTAAAAAAAGACCATCTCCCGCAAACGCAGGAGATGGTCTTTTGGTTTGATTTGACTGAATCGCTTAGTCCGTCAGGTCCTTGCAGCTGCTGTGAGAGTTCCTGCCCACTGAATCGATTCCGTTTTTCAGGCCTGAGTCACTTTTATACATCTGGCTCTGGCCGATCACTTGGCCGTTACCCGATTTAAGCACAAAGTATTTTTTGCCATTGCTGGAGTCTTTGATATGAAACTTTGACTCATCTGCTCCATTTTTCACCACTGAGGCTATGCCGTTTTCACAGCTGGCCTTGTCCTTGTAGGCTTGCCCACTGAGGATAATCTCGCCATTTCTGGCCTTGAGACGAAAGTGATACTTCCGCGTCTTTTCACTTTGGTATATTTCAAACATAATACATTTAGAGGTTAATGTTATTTAACACCTAAACCTATCAAGCCCGTGCAGTATAAACAAGGAGAGAGTTGTCTTGCTTGCGCCTTACTGAGAGGCACCCAGCACCGCGTTCCACTTTGTCAGGTTAGCCTGCTGAGCAGCAAACAACGCATCCGTCGAGTCTAGCACCTTGATGGACTTGATCGTGTCCCCCATCATGATGGCATTGACTACATCCAGCCCTTTCGTGACCTTACCGAACACACTATGCCGACCATCTAGCCATGAAGTGTCCTTGTGCGTGACAAAAAACTGGGAACCGTTCGTACCGGGCCCCGAATTTGCCATGGAAAATACCCCAGGACCATCGTGCTTGAGTGACGGGTCAAACTCATCAGCGAAGCGATATCCAGGACCTCCCCTACCCGTGCCCTGAGGATCTCCTCCTTGGATCATGAAATTGGGAATCACACGGTGAAACTTCAAACCATCATAGTAACCTCTTTTTGCCAAATTAAGATAGTTAGCGGCCGTCATTGGCACCTTCGATGCGTAGATCGTTGCCTCAATCGTTCCCTTACTCGTATTGAGCTCGATGCGTATATCTTTCACTTCGCCGGCCGCCTCGGTCTTGGCAGCATCTCCGGACGTCACGTCCTTACTTCCTTCTGCCTTCTTCTCTTCAGCACAAGATGTCAGACATCCAGCTAAAGCCATCATTAGTGTCAACCCATAGGTTTTGATTGTTGGTTTCATCAAAGAATGAATTAAGCCCGTATCGAGCCGACTGCAAGCAGAGAGAACCAGAAAAATCATGCCCGGTGCATGCATCAGAATAAAAAATGAGCTCCTCAGGCTTACTTGCCTTTAAAGGTGATACTGGTTTTTTCCGCGCTGTGCTTAGCAGAATCAAAATCACTCTTACGGGATCTGATAAAATACCCTTTCGACAGTGCATCGTCACCGTATTTCCAGCACATAAGCCGAGTGTTTCTGTCTGAGCCTTTATCAAATAGGATCTTGGTATTAGTGATGGCGGGCATACTTACTTCGTACTTATCATGCGAAACCGTGCTATTAATCCGGTGTTTTTTAAGGTAATCGTATTTATCAGACCCCACCTTCAGTCTCATTTTGTCTAAATCTTTTTGGTCATCCGTGAGCTGTAATACTTGGCCCAGACGATGCGTCATCATGTGGCTCATTACCTCTGGAGGATCAGAGCCATGCTCACTTTGCATCCATGTGGTAATACCTTTTGCGTTAAATTCATAGATGAGCTCACACTTGATGCCTCCACCGAGCATCACTGATAGCATGACCTGATCTGGATTCTCAACCGGCTCTCCATGTTTGAGCATCTCCACTATCTTTAAGCCGCTAACCGTTCCCAGCTTGTTCTTTCTGTAGGCAACGGGCTCAACAACCATTTTCCAGCCATCAAGTAGCCCGCTCGCCTTCTCCTCATCCTTGAGGTAAAGCTCCATGATGGCATTAGCCTTAATCCGAGCAACATAGTGTTCACCCTCAAAGTAGGCAAAGCATCCTGCTCCCGGGCCGACGTGTAGTACCGGTAAGCCGCCTCCTTTTTTCTTTTTCGTATTAACTTTATCCTGCCCCTTATCACTTGCAGGCTTATCAAGTTGCCTTAAGTAGGCTTGATCCGCATCACTCAGTTGCTTGATCGCTAGCGTAATCTCTTTCCCTGATGCTTGTCTGAGGGTCAGATGAGTGTCCGTCTTACTGACCAGCTCTGCCTTCAAGGTAGTTCCCTTGCTACTCGTCCACTGACGTGCTTCGGCTGCATTCAAGGGGATGGAGACCACAGCAAAAAAAAGCGCCGCTGAGGTGATAATATATTTCCATTTCTTCATCATTTTACTTTGTGGGCTAATTGATTTTGATGTGCCTTTAAGGAGATCTTCACGAAAGAGGACTCCACGACATCCGAAACCCCGTAAGGAAAACCCCCAGAAAAGGGTAACAAACAATTAAAGCACCAAAGACTTGTTCTTGATTCTCTCAACCTTCTCGCCGTCCTTCCACATAATCTGCGTCTTTACCTTGCCATCCGCAGTCAAATATGTCGCTAGCCCGTGCCGCTTGTCGTCCTTGTATTCCATTTCATATAGCTTCTGCCCGTTCTCATACCACTTAGTCTCTAGCCCGTGCAGCTTGTCGGCCACGTAGTTGGCTGTTCTGGCCTTCTGCCCGTTCTCATGCCACTCTGTAGTCAAGCCGTGCTGCTGGTCGTCCTTGTAGTTAGCTTCCATTCCCTTCTGCCCGTTCTTGTGCCACCACGTCGCTAGCCCGTGCCACTCGTCGGCCACGTAGCTGGTTTCACTCAGCTTCTTCCCGTCCTCACCCCACATTGTCGCCAGCCCGTGGAACTTGCCGTCCACGTAGTTGGCTTCAGACTTCTTGTTTCCGTTCTCATCATACAAAACCGATAGCCCGTTCCCGTCGACAAGTGTGGTCTCAGGACACTCTGAGCCATCAGGCAACCAACTTGATGCATTCATGGCCTTGTCATCCACGCAATTGATTTCCGACATCTTCTGACCGTTCTCATACCAGAGCGTGATCAGCCCGTGCTGCATGCCGTCCTTGTAGTTGATCTCAGTATTCTTCTGGCCGTTCTCATACCACTTGGTTAGCAGCCCGTGCTTCTTGTCGTCCTTGTAGTTGATTTCGCTACTCTTCTGCCCGTTCTCATAAAATTTAGTTTTCGTTTCAGCATTACACACTCCAACGAACAACAGGGCAAAAACACACAGCAGGGAAGAAATCATTTTCATAGCACAACACCTACACCAACCCGCCCGCATAGCTCAAGGCGTATCTTGGCAAGATGTGAGCGTGTCGCGTTCGCTTCGGAAGGGTTCTCATACCCCCTCCTCAAGGGTTGAACCACCATTTAAGGTCACATCACCTGAAAACAAAAAAACCACCCGTTAAAGGTGGTGATGGAGGCGGAGGCGGGAATCGAACCCGCGAATGTCGGTTTTGCAAACCGATGCCTTACCACTTGGCCACTCCGCCTTGATGAAACATCATCATGCGCTGCGAAAATGCTCCCGCAAAGCGGCTTGGTGGTAGTGGCGATACTGAACCTTGTCAACTGTACAATTGTCGAATTGTTGCTCGATGGAGTTACTTGCCAAAGATTTATTTTCTGACTATGAAGCGCACATCTCAGTGCTCGATGTGCTTCAATTAGTGGATAGCAGGGCCTGAAAGTATTATTTTTTAAAGCGATGGAAGGAATAGCAATAATGACCTCAGGCGGAGATGCCGCAGGCATGAATCCGGCAATCAAATGCACGGTAGATTACTCACGCATGCTCGGCTATAAGCCATATCTTGTGCACAACGGCCTACGAGGACTCATCGACGACAATATTGAGGAAGCAAAATCCAGTGATGTGTCAGGCATTCTTCACCGCGGCGGCACGATTCTGCGTTCATCACGGTCTAAGCGCTTTTTTGAATATGAGCACCGGCAGCAGGCTTATGAAAATCTGCAGAAGCACGGCATCTCCAAGTTAATCGTGATTGGTGGTGATGGATCGTTCCGAGCACTGAACCAGTTTTATTCTGATTTCAAGGTGCCTTTTGCAGGTATTCCTGCAACCATTGATAATGATATTCCGGGCACTGACTACTGTCTAGGGGTGGACACCGCCCTCAACATGATCCGTCAAAATGTGGATAGCATAAGGGACACGGCTAGCTCCTTCAGCCGTGCGTTCGTCATTGAGACGATGGGCCGGCACTGTGGCTACCTCGCGATGGCGTCAGCCGTGACCAGCGGTGCTGAGGTTTGTCTGGTTCCTGAGCTTGAGTATGATCTCGAGGCTATTCAGAAAAGGCTGCAAAAGGATATCGATAATGGTCGCCAGTTTCTCATCGCGATTGTCGCCGAGGGATGCCAGATGGGTGATTACCTGACCAGATGGATTAAGGATAAACTAAAAATGGATGCTCGCCTAACTATCCTAGGACACATCCAGCGCGGTGGTTCTCCCACCGTGCGGGACCGCCTCATGGCCTTTAAATTTGGCATTGCTGCGGTTGACTCACTGCACCGAGGAGAAACCAATAAGATCATGGTCTACAAGTCAGGCAGTTACTCTACCGTGCCGATCCATGAGCTCGCCGGTCAAACAGCGGGCATTGACCCCGTCCTAGTAGAGATCTGCAAGCCACTTTGCCGCTAAACACGCAGCTCAATCTTTGGCTCAATCTTGAGCTCAATCCTTATCTGTTAATATTCACGCTCCAGGAGGTAGCGTGCGATCTGCTCAAGCCGTTTGCCCTTGCTGCCAAAAACACTGAGCGCACTGAGTGCTTTTTTAGTGAGTCTGGCGGCCTCTTTTCTAGAGGCCTCGAGACCAAGGACTGCTGGGTAGGTTGACTTATCCACCGCCTCGTCCTTGCCTGCTGTTTTACCCAGCATTTCTGTTGTCTGGGTGACATCAAGAATGTCGTCGATGACCTGAAAGGCGAGGCCGAGGTTATAACCAAAGGTAGTGAGTGCCTCGAGCTTGCGAGGGGTAGCATTGGCAGACATCGCACCAAGACGCGCGGAGGTGGTCAGAAGTGCTGCGGTCTTCGCTTCGTGAATTTTGACGAGGTCTTTCTTGCCGAGTTTTTTGCCTTCCCCTTCGAGATCAAGCACCTGACCTCCAATGAGCTTTCGGCTACCACCCGTGAGGGCTATTTCTTCGACATATTCCTTCACTCCATATCGCTTTGTCGCTGGAGTCTGGGCAATAATGGCAAAAACTTCGGTTAAAAGCGCATCACCGGTGAGCACCGCCATGCCCTCACCAAATACCTTGTGAGAAGTAGGCCGGCCACGGCGTAAATCATCATCATCCATACTGGGCAGGTCATCATGTACTAGTGAATAGGTATGCATGAGCTCGGTGGCACATGCTGGGGCCAGCGCGTCATCTGTATTACCACCGCAGGCTTCAGCCGCAGCAAGACATAGAATAGGACGCAAACGTTTGCCGCCAGCAAAGATGCTGTAGCGCATCGCCTTATGAATCGTTTGGGGCTTGGTACTCTCACGCGGCAAAAATCTACCCAACGCGGAATCCACTTCTTTCTGCTTGGCCCTGAGCCACGGTTTGAGATCGTCCATCGGACTGGTGATAGCGGTTTAGCCTCTATTAGACAAGCTCGGCAATCTGAACCGCATTGAGTGCTGCTCCCTTGCGGACTTGGTCTCCCACCACCCACAAGGCGAGGGCGTTATCAAACACCATGTCCTTACGGATGCGACCTACAAGACAGTTGTCCTTCTTAGTGGTGTCCAGTGGCACAGGATAAAGGCTATTCTCCGGGTCGTCCTTCGCGTCTACCCCAGGACAAGCGGCATAGGCAGCACGAGCCTCGGCGACATCAACAGGGCGTTCAAATTGAGCCGTAACACTGACGGAATGAGATCGGTGCACTGGAACACGCACGCAGGTGCATGTGACTCTGAGATCGGGAAGGTTGAGAATTTTACGACTCTCGTTGAGCATTTTCAGCTCTTCCTTAGTGTAGCCATTCTCAGTGAAGGCATCCACATGCGGAATGACGTTGGAGGCAATCTGGTGAGGGTAAACATTTTTCATGTCCTCGGTGACCTCTCCACCAGCACCCAATACTTTAATTTGCTCGTCGAGCTCGATGATGCCCTGGGCTCCACTTCCGGAGACTGCCTGGTAACTAGAAGCAATAATACTGCGCAGGCCGTAGAGCTTATGCAGCGGACTCAAGGCCATCAGGGTAATGATGGTGGTGCAATTAGGATTGGCAATGATGCCTTTTGGCCTGTCCTTGATCGCCTCTGGATTGACCTCAGGAACAACCAGAGGCACTTGATCATCCATGCGGAAAGCCGATGAGTTATCAATCACGACAGCCCCTGCTGCTGCAGCACTGGAGGCGTATTCTAGAGATAAGTCGCCACCTGCACTAAATAGGGCGATATCCACTCCCTCGAAGCTATCATGTGTTAATTCCTTAACTTTGATTAAATTCCCTCTGAATGGAATCTCTTTGCCGGCAGATCTGGCGGAAGCTAGTAGGGTTAGTTCACTAATTGGGAAATTACGCTCATCCAAACAATCCAGCATTTCCTGCCCGACTGCACCCGTAGCCCCCACGATTGCTACATGTTTTGCTTCTGAAATGGTCATGACAGATGCTGACATCGCTGAAATACAAGGCCCTGTCAACTCTGTCATCCTGTCAATTTGTCATTTCTCACAGGCAAAAAAAACTGCGATTTTCTGCTTTTTCTTATTTTCATTTAGCACAAACGCAATAGTGTGGTATGATTTGCCCATGGCTATTACGAAAAGAACTCGTTTCTCTCGCCGCGTCCCAGATCACGTGACTGATGAAATCGTCAATGTATTGGGGGATGATGACAGCTTCTTCGGATTCAATGATTTATTTGAAGCTGTTTACGCGCGACTTAAGGAACGCAACGCCGTCAGCGGTGGAGAAGAAATGCTCCGCCTCCGCGCATACGAAAAACTACAAAACCTTGTCACCCGTGGGATGATCGAGAAAGAAGGCAAAGAGTATAAAGGATTAGCTAAGCTATCTGAAGCTCACAGTGACTTCTTGGCCGCTCAAGATTCTGCCTAGGTTCGCCCTAGCGATTTAAGATCCCTCAACAAAATTTCGTGCTGGTTATTACCATGCGAACTGTTTTAAAAACCCGCATCACCAAATCACTAGGTGGTGCGGGTTTTCTCTTTAGCTGCACTGCTTAACACCACAAATCAGTAACACTGTACATTCAAAACGATGATTGAGAATTACTTACCCGTTATCATGCAGGCCATGGTTGCTATTGGATTTTGTGCCAGCATGCTCATCATGAGCCTTCTTTTAGGTAAAAAGGGCAGCAAAAACTCATTCAAGGACACTCCTTATGAGTGCGGTATGCTTCCCATTGGCGACGGTGCACCTCGATTTAGTGTTAAGTTTTACCTCGTGGCGATGTTGTTTGTCATTTTTGATATCGAGGTTGTGTTCCTTTATCCATGGGCCGTTCAATTCCGTGAGCTTACCGCCACAGGAAATATGGCATTTTACAGCGTTTGTGGATTTGTAGGCATACTCACCGTAGCCTATGTCTATGCCCTCAAAAAAGGGGCCCTCGACTGGAAAGCCTGATCTGCCCAAGATCTTATCTGCCTCTCACCGTGATGCCAAAAGACATGAGACGCCGTTTCATGCATACTGCGTCTGATGTGACATTGATCGCTTATGTCATCCCCGCGCCATACATTGAATCAGGTATACAGCTCCCCGTCCTGAACAATTTTCCCCCATTGACTCGTTGCAACTCTAAGACTATTATTTCTAGCTGAGATAGAAGTTCATTAATTAGATGCAAACACCAGGATCCTATAATGAAAATGCGCCCGTTAAGCAATCGGCCGGCGATCCACCTTCTAGGCCAACGTTCCTTATTGCATGCTGGCTTCTTGCCCTGCTCGCCTTTGCTCAACTCATCGCCGTAGGTGCCGCCTTCACATCAGGCAGAACGGTAGCAGATGTCCCGGAAGCTATCCCAAAAACTATCAGTGCACCCCTAAGAGTGCGCAAGCCTGTGGCCCTTGAGCCCAGGACTATTGAGCAAATCCTCGCTAGTGTTGGACCTCACTCCACGTCAACCGCAAAGGTCAATGGTTCAAACTCAACAACTCAAGTAGTCACGGTGCCAGCGACCACCGGAGGCACCAAATCAAACACAACGTTTCCCGTGATCCCCTCAGCTTATGGCTCTACCATAATTGCTGACCCCGTAGCCGAACGATTGGTTAACGAATCCCGCGCGCTTCAGCTAGATGGCGATATGATGCGCGCCATGCTCAAGCTTGACGAAGCCGCACGCCGCGCACCCTCTGAAGCGGCGGTCATATACCATAAGGGCTTACTCTTTGAAGAAATGGGTTTATACACCAAAGCCGCTGACCAATACCAGCAAGTGCAACAAATGGGCATCAAGGCCGGAGCCTATTTTAGACTCTCCGCCAAAAAATTAACCAAGGGCATGGATGTTGCCCACGCGCACAGGCCCGTCATATCGATTGGTCCCATGAATGCTCGCCCTAGCAATGGTGCGCTGGCTGACGAGCAGACAAACGTGGCGATCACCATTCTTGCCAGACCAGACAAAGCCATCAATCCCGCAGATGTACATGTGCAGGTTCATTTTTATGATAAGCTCAATGGTGGCGAAATTAAAAAGGCCAGCTCTCTTGCCAAAATCGATTACTTTTGGGATGAGCCCGCGGATTGGAAGGGAGCAAGTCGTGAAGAGACAGTGCATTTTTCCTATGCGGTTCCAAAGACGGATCTTGCCGAGGCACATTTATTCGGTCGGCGAGAGTTTTTTGGTTATGTCGTAGAGCTCGTCTACAAGGGAGAGGTGATCGATCAACAGGCTTCTCCGCGCAGATTGAATAGTATTCACGGCAACCATATTTCTCCTCAATACAATCATCCCCTGCCTTGGCTCCCAGGAGATCAAAACTCATTACTGCCCAGCAAAGATAGTTTTGATTACGATGATGACCTGCCTCAACGTTGATTTGTTGGGAGGTCATTGAATGGCCCTCTTTTTAACCGCCCTCTCGATCAGGAGTATTTAACATGGTGCGCGGCCAGCTTCATTTCGGTGGCTAAGGCGATCGTAATGAACCCTACCATGCGGTCAGATACATCGCCGAGCAATAACCCCTTGAGGTTCTCGATAAAACTTCCATTCGCAATTACTTTCATGTAACCATCTAGCACCTATAAAATGGATACTC
>Ga0206128_1002157_pt1 | contig 18176 bp, 19 predicted proteins | sample Helgoland_Spring_7_FD_148601 | JGI IMG/M metagenome (GOLD analysis project Ga0206128, IMG submission 148601) | Pelagic subsurface seawater microbial communities from Kabeltonne, Helgoland, North Sea - Helgoland_Spring_Bloom_20160426_1 | ecosystem: Environmental > Aquatic > Marine > Epipelagic ... | reverse complement strand
CTCAATCTTGGCCTGGACAAATGAGAACAGTGTATGGTGATCATCAAAGATTTATTGATACTTATTTTTCTCAGTTCGATGGAAAATATTTCACAGGTGATGGTGCTAAAAGAGACAAGGATGGCTATTACTGGATAACTGGCCGTGTAGATGATGTAATTATTGTCTCTGGTCATAACCTTGGAACTGCCGAGATAGAAAGTGCTTTTGTTGCTCATCCAAAAGTTGCTGAAGCTGCTGTGGTTGGATATCCACATGATATTAAAGGTAACGGCCTATATTGTTATGTAACTCTAAATGTTGGAGAGAAATCAGATTTAGATCTTGAAAGAGATTTAAAGCTTTGGGTAAGAAAGCAAATTGGAGCACTAGCGACACCTGACATTATTCATTTCTCACCTGGTCTTCCAAAAACAAGGTCTGGAAAAATTATGAGAAGAATTTTAAGAAAAATTGCAGCTAATGAACATGACCAATTAGGGGATACAACAACTTTAGCTGATCCAAGCGTTGTGCAAAGCTTAGTTGATAATAGAAAAAATATCTAAAAATTAATTAATTCTTTAAATTCTTTTTCAATATTATCCCACTTTAATATCATAGAATTTAATACTATCTTTCTATCTAAAGTTTTTAATTCATCAGCAACTGGAGACCAGTGATATAGGGCTAAAGCACTATCATTGAATGGTAAAGATTTGTGATGAGTTAGCCAATTGATCTTATTCAATCGTTCAGCAAAATCTTTCTCAGCTTTTTCTCTAATATCTAAGGGAAGTTTGTTTTCACCTTCTGCATCTAAAATTTCCTTAAAAATTTCTTTTACTTTTTCTGTTGCATCAAATATTTGGGCTGCTTTTAAATAAGATAGGACAAATAAAGTGAGGTCTTGAATGGACACCATATAAATATTCCATTTTGCTTTATCAACTGATTTTAAAAAAATTTCACTTTCAAACATTAAAATATATTTTGCTCCCATTCTGGTTTTTAGATAACCATAAAGTGTCATTTGAGTTATCCAGGCAGATTTTTTGTGAATGAAATCTTGTAAATCGCTAATGTTTGAAATTTTTTTCTTAGGTTTAAATAGATTAAATAATGGTGCAAAATATTCTTTAAAATATCCAAGTTTCAAATCTTTTAGTTTTAATCTTTCTTTTGTAGGCATTTTTTCTAATTATAGTTGTTTTATAGTTAAAAAATAGCCCCAATACGGTCTTTTTTGGGGCTTCACTTCTATTTGTATTTTAAGTATGGTTTTTCTTTAAACTATAGGGAGAAAAAATATGTCAAACAAAGAAAAGCATTGGGATAAAACCAGAGGGCTTATGTTTATTACATTAGCTTTGTGGTTTTTCTTCGGTTACGTCATTTTCATGTTTGGTGAAAGTTTAAACTCTGCAAGTTTCTTGGGATACCCTTTAGCATACTATATGTGTGCACAAGGTTCTCTACTTGCATTCGTTATTATTCTGTTTTGGTTTGCAAACAAACAGGAAGCTATTGACGAAGAGTTTGGTTTTGCCGAAAGGGAGGACAAATAATGAAGGGAAAATTTATAGATAATTTACCTAAAATCTACGGTCTTTATACAGGTGGTTTTGCTGCATTCATCATTTTGATGGCTATAGCTGAACAAGCTGGGATGACGGCTAAGACGATAGGTATTATGTTTGTAGCTTTTACGGTTTTTATTTACGCTCTTATTGGGTGGTTATCTAGAACTGTACAAGTAGATGCATATTATGTTGCTGGACGTCAAGTGCCAACAGTATTTAATGGTATGGCGACTGCAGCTGACTGGATGTCAGGTGCTTCGTTTGTTGCTATGGCTGGTGGTATTTACTTTGGTGGTTATACTTATATGGCATTCTTAGTCGGTTGGACTGGGGGTTACATTTTAGTATCTTCACTACTAGCACCATACTTACGTAAATTCGGTTGTTATACTGTGCCAGACTTTATTGGAACAAGATATGGTGGAAACCTTGCAAGGTTTTGTGCTGTAGTTGTTCTAGTATTAGCATCTTTCACTTATGTGACAGCTCAAATTAACGCTACAGGAACTATTGCTTCTAGAGCACTTGGAGTACCTTTTGAATTAGGTGTCTGGGTTGGTCTAATAAGTATTTTAATGTGTTCAATGTTAGGTGGTATGAGAGCGGTTACCTGGACTCAGGTTGCTCAGTACATCGTATTGATCGTTGCGTACTTATTGCCTGTTTTCTGGATGGGTGCCAAGTTAGGCAATCCATTTCCTCACTTAATGTTAGGTGATGAAGTTGCCAGATTAGGTGAACTTGAAGCACAATTTGGTTTAGTTAAAAACGCTGCTGCAGACCTAAAAGCTGCTGGTGTACCGGGAGGATTAAGTTCAATTTCTAATTCTCACGCTGGTGTACCTGCTGGTGGAATGGCTGCATGGAAGTTTATTTCATTAGTTATTTGTATGATGGTAGGAACAGCTTCTTTACCTCATATTCTAATGAGATACTTTACAACGCCGTCAGTTAAGTCTGCAAGAAAATCAGTAGCTTGGTCGCTATTTTTTATCTTCTTACTTTACTCTTCAGCGCCAATGTTAGCGACGCTATCCAAGTTACAATTAATGGATCCAAACTTAGCTACTAGTATTATTGGTAAGTCAATTGCCGATGTACAAGCTATTCAATGGGTTCAGGATTGGACTGCTGCCAAACAAGTATTCATAGCTGACTTTAACGGAGATGGAATTCTTCAGTTAAATGAATGGTTTATGAGAACTGGAGTAGTAGTATTAGCAACTCCTGAAGTTGCTGGTCTACCATATGTTATCTCTGGACTTGTTGCTGCGGGTGGTATGGCTGCTGCTATGTCAACTGCAGATGGTTTGGTTCTTGCGATTGCGAATGCTTTATCACATGATTTATACTTTAAAATCATTGATCCAAAAGCAGACGTTCAAAAGAGACTGATCGTAGCACGTGCACTTCTAATCGTAATTGGAGCAGCTGGAGCATTTGTTGCCTCAATGAGATTAACTAGTATCCTTGGTGCCGTTGCTTGGGCCTTTGATTTCGCAATGTCTGGATTGTTCTTCCCACTTGTACTTGGTGTATGGTGGAAAAAAGCAACAAGACAAGGTGCAATTGCTGGTATGATCGGTGGTCTTGCTGCAGGTACAGCTTATCTAATCTATGTTGGGCCTAAGTTTATGGCTCAAACACCTTGGTTAGGTATTGATCACTTACGTTTTGGAATCATTGGAGCACCTGTTTGTCTAATACTTATGGTTATAGTAAGTATGATGACTTACAAAAATGATGCTGAAGCAAAAGCGATTAGCGCTATGCTTGACGAGACACGTATACCAGTTGGTAAAACCGTTCTTGGTCAAAAATAATAATTAATTTAAGGGGGCAATTTTTATTGCCCCCTTATTATCCTTAAAAAAATTCTAAAAATGGAAATACCTACTTACATCTATGTTATTGATTATGCGCTAGGATTAGTGATGTATACACTGATCGGTAGATCTGCAATGAACCTTTTTCAAAGGGAAGATTCTGAGTTTTTTTTCATGAAAATTTTCGTAAAGTTAACTAATCCAGTTTTAAATTTATTTAAATTTATTACCCCCTCTTTTCTAATTCCAATTTTTATTCCACTTTATGTGGCATGGTTTATATTTATGGTGAGATTTTATCTAATGCCCCTAGTTCTTGGATATGGAGAAATGGGAATGCTTTCTTTTCCACTAGATAGTGAAATTTCTAGGTTAATATACGACCTATTTGGTAAAAAATAATTTTATTTTTATTTAAAATTGATACTAGTAAACTAGTAATCAATGAAAAAAATACAAATATCTCCTTCAATTTTATCTGCTGACTTTAGTCAATTAGGAAATGAAATAAAAAGACTTGAAGAAGGTGGTGCAGATATGATCCATGTGGATGTGATGGATGGTCATTTTGTTCCTAATTTAACCATGGGTCCACCAATCATAAAATCATTAAGAAAATTTACAAAACTACCATTTGATGTTCATTTAATGATTTCACCCGTGCATAAGTATATTAAAGATTATGCAGACGCAGGTGCAGATATTATTACTATACACCCAGAAGCAACTGAAAATTTAGCAGTCTCTATTGAACATATTAAAAGTTTAGGAAAAAAAGTGGGGGTTTCTTTAAATCCAGAAAGTAAAATTAATTTAATAACTGACTTATTAAATGAGATAGATTTAGTTCTAATTATGAGCGTAAACCCTGGATTTGGAGGACAAAAGTTTATGCCAGAAGTTTTAGAAAAAATTAAAGAATTAAAAAAAATAAGAGATCAAAAGAATATGGATTTTGATATCGAGATTGATGGTGGAATTAATTTTGATAATAATAAACTAGCAATAGAAGCTGGTGCAAATATTTTAGTTTCTGGGACAACTATATTTAAAAATAACAATGGAGATATAAAAAAAAATATAGACCTTTTAAAATCAAGTTAGAATAATGATTTTAAACAATTCATTTAGGCTTATTAAAAAAAAAATTCGTCACTTTTATTTAAACTCCTATCTATATAATAAAAAAATTACACCCTCTTCTATTGAGTTACTAGAATATCAGCCAAGCCCTAGCTTGTTAGATGGCCTTATAAAATATGATAAAAAAAAGATTAACATAGAAAATTATTCGTTAAATGAAATTTGGGATAATCCAAATTTAAAAGAAAAAGACCAACAAAATTTAAACAGTTTTTTTTGGCTATTTAGCCTAGATCTTAGATCTTCAAAAAAAGATACTCAAAATGTCATTAATCAATGGATTAATACAAATGACAGGTACAACTCTAAAAATTGGAAAATTGATATAATTGGAAAAAGAATAATAGCTTGGATTTCAAATTCTAGGCTTACCTATGAAGATGGCAATATAGATTATAAAGACAAGTTTAACGGCACTATAAAGAAGCAGATCAATCACCTTATTAATGAAATTGAAACCTCTGAATTAATCGATAATAAAATTATAGGGTGTGCAGCTATCATTTTAACTGGTCTATCGTACCCTCAAAATAATAATTATTTAAATACTGGGTTAAGTTTACTAAAAAAATTAGCTAAATATTCATTGGATAATGATGGCTTTCCAAAATCAAGAAATATTAGACAGTTAAGTTTTTACTTAAAATATTTTATATTAATTAGAGAGTGGTTCAAAGAATCTCAAAATGAAATACCAGATTTTATAAATGAAAATATATATTATTTAGGTCAGGCTTACGCTTTTATTTGGCAAAACAATAAAATAGATTTTCTCTTTAATGGTAATCATAAAACAAATAATCATAATTTTGACCTTTATTTAAAAAGACTTGGATATAATTTTAAAAATCAAAATAATGAGCTGGGTGGCTATGTCGTCCTTAATAATAAAAAAAATTCTTTAATAATGGATGTTGGATCGAGCCCAAATAAAAAATTATCTTCAGATTATCAAGCTGGTGCTTTATCTTTTGAGATTATATCAAATAATAAAAAATTAATTAGTAATTGTGGTTATTTTCAAAAAATTGATCATCAATTAAATGAGATATCTAAGTCAAGCGCAGTCCATAGCACACTAATTTTAGATGATAAATCCTCTTGTAATTTTAACAAAGTAAGAGGTAAAAAATCTAAAATTAATCAAGAATTAAGAATATTAAAAAAAAAAGTAGTATTTGAAAAAAATTATTGGAAAATTAATGCTTCTCATGATGGCTATTCAAAACCACTTGGTATTGTTCATGATCGAGAAATAGAATTTTACCCAGAACAATTAAAATTCATTGGCCATGATAAAATTATTTCTAACAAGGGTATTAAAAACTTAAAATTTGATATTAGATTTCACTTGGAGCCAAATATTCGATTAATGAAAACTCAAGATGAAAAATCAATACTTATTGATCTTGATGGAGAAGGTTGGAAATTTAGCTCAGAAAATTCTAAGATAAATATTGAAGAAGGGTTATATTTTGGAGAAAAAAATTCTTTTACAAATAATCAAAATATATTTATTTCAGGAATGACTAATGAAGAAAATCAAACTATAAGATGGGAAATCACAAAATTATAATGAAAAAAATAAAAAAAGCTCTTATTTCAGTATCTGATAAAAAAGATTTAGGCAGTCTTTTAAGAGTTTTAGCGAAATACAAAATTGAATTAATTAGCTCTGGAGGCACCTTTAAAGAAATAAAGAAACTTAAATTTAAATGCCAAGAAGTTTCAGAGTATACTGGTTCACCAGAAATTCTTGGTGGAAGAGTTAAAACGCTACACCCAAAAATTCATGCTGGTATATTAAGTAAAAGAAACGACAAATCTCACACTAAAGAACTAAAAGCTAATCAATATGATGAAATTGACCTTGTTATTGTTAACTTTTATCCTTTTGAAAAAACTTTAGATCAAACAACCAATCATTCAAAAATAATAGAGAATATTGATGTTGGAGGTCCCACTATGGTTAGGGCAGCTGCCAAAAACTATAACGATGTTACTGTTATTACATCCTCAGATCAATATGAAACCTTAATTAATGAATTAGAAAATAATAAAGGATCAACATCTATTGAATTTAGAGAAAAGATGTCTTTAGAGGCCTTTTCTGAAACAGCTTATTATGATGCTGTAATTTCTAACTATTTTAATAAAATTAAAAAAAACAATTTTCCCAAAAAAAAAATTATTTATGGAAATTTAATTGAAAAATTAAGATACGGTGAAAATCCACATCAAGAAGCTGCAATTTATTCTAAAACTCAAAATCTTAATATTAAACAAATTCATGGTAAGCAGTTAAGTTATAATAATTATAATGATATTTTTTCTGCATTAACAATATCAAAATCTTTACCAAAAAACTCCGGAACCGTTATAGTTAAACACGCTAATCCTTGTGGTGTTTCGATTAATAAAAATAGTTTGAAAAGTTATAAATTGGCTCTTGCTTCTGATCCAGTTAGCGCTTTTGGAGGAATAGTTTCTTGTAATTTCAAAATAAATAAAACTCTAGCATTGGAGCTTAATAAAATTTTCTTAGAGGTTATCATTGCTAATGGTTTTCAAGCTGATGCTTTAAAAATTTTAAAAAAGAAAAAAAATATAAGAATTATTGATGCATCAGAATTTATGATGAAAGATTTAATTAGATTTGGCTCTGTGAATGAATCTATATTAACACAATCTGAGGATTTAAAAGTTTTTGAACCTAAAGATTTCAAAGTTGTTTCAAAACTAATACCAAATAAATCTCAATTAAAAAATTTAATTTTTGCATTTAATGTTTGTAGATATGTAAAATCAAATGCAATTGTTCTTGCAAGCCAAGAAGCAACCGTTGGTATTGGCTCAGGGCAACCTAGTAGACTTGATAGCTGTCAAATTGCTATAGATAAAATGAATAAATTTCAAAACTTAAAAGAAGATATTGTGGCAGCCTCTGATGCATTTTTTCCATTTGTTGATGGTATTGAAAAATTAGTACAATCAGGAGTTTCAGCTGTAATACAGCCTTCTGGATCAATTAGAGATAAGGAGATAATAAAATTTGCAAACCAAACTGGTACTATTTTAGTTTTCTCTAAAACAAGACATTTTAGACATTAAAAATTTGATCAATTTTTGCTGCTAAAATAAAATCATTTTCTGACAATCCTTCAATAGCATGAGTAGTAATTATAATTTTAGCATATCCCCAACCAAAAGAAATATCTGGATGATGATTTTCATTTTCAGATATTTCACCAACTTTATTTATAAAATTTTGACTATTAACAAAATTCTTAAAAATAAAATTTTTCTCTAAAAAATATATTTCTTTTGTATTTTTTTTAACATCCCAACCATCAACTTTTTTTTGATATTTATGAATTTCACTAATATCAAAAGGTAAAATTCCACCCTCACATGGTACACATTTTTTATTAAGTAAATCACTCATTGATTAATATGTTTTAAAATTTTGGAGCGGGTCAAGGGAATCGAACCCTCTACCTAATCGTTGGCAACGATTCGCTCTACCAATGAGCTAGACCCGCTTATAAAAGACACTATAAATAGATGGTTTTTTTAGTTCAATCAATAATAAAGTGTTTCATTGGTATATAGATTTTCAAAAATTTGCTAAAAGAAAGAATGAAAAAACAAGATTTACCAAAAACTATCCCTGTATTTCCATTAAGTAACTTTATTATATTTCCTCATACAACAGTTCCATTAAATATATTTGAACCAAGATATATTGAAATGATTAATGATAGTATGAAAACAAACAAGATGATTGGTTTGATTCAACCAAAAAATAATGATGATAGTTCAATCCCTGGTCTTCATAAGGTTGGCTGTTTAGGTAAAATAACCAATTTTAAAGATACATCAGATGGTAGATATATGATTGATCTAAATGGTATAACGCGGTTTGAAGTAACTAAAGAAATTAAAAGTTCAAAACCTTATCGTATTTGCGAAACTACTTATGATAATTTTGAGCTAGATTTAACTTCTGAAAAAAAGAAATTAAAACTTTCTGATCTAGAGCCAATATTTAAAGATTTAAAATTATTATTTGAAAAAAAAGGATATATTATAAATTGGAAATCTTTAGAGAAACAAGATTTGAATGAAACGATAAATGCTCTAGCAATGGCATCTCCTTTTTCACTAGAAGAAAAACAAATTTTATTAGAAAGTAAAAATTTAGAAGCAAGAAAAGATAGAATTTCAGAAATATTAAGTACTTATAGTTTTGATGATTTTCACAATACAACTATTCAGTAAACTTAAAAATTTATTCCTGCATCCGCTAGTTTAATAAAATAATTATTTAGATTTTTGTTTTTTCCAATTCTTTTAAGAATTTTGCTAAAGCTTTTATTTTGAACTTTTTTATCTAAATTAAAAGATTCATAAATTAAGTCTATGGCTTTAGAAAAAACAAAGTTTTTATCTTTTGTTTTTTTTTCAAATTCATCAAATATCTGTGAATCTAACTGCATACCCAATTCAATTTTGTCTTCAATAATTTTAGTTAGAATTCTAAGATCTCGTATTGTCATATTAAATCCTTGTCCTGCTAATGGGTGCACTCTGTGAAGCATGTCTCCAAAAGCTAAGATATTTTTATGATAATAGTTTCTTAAATTTGAAGAACTCAACTCAAAACTATTTAATTTATCAATTTTGTTAATTAGATATTTGGGGTTATTTTTATTAATTAAATCTATTACATCGCTATTATCAAATTTTTTATTCTTAATATCCATTGAGTATACTACAGATGTTTCGGTGCTAGAGATTGGTAAAAATGCAATTGGACCTTGCTTTGTAAAAATTTGAGTTGCTGTATTATTCTCTATTTTTTTATGTTTTAAAATAGTGGTATAAGCAAGATTATAATAATTTTTACTAATTTTTTTTGTAAAGTACTTTTTCGCTAAAAAATTATTTGCATCACAATTTATTATTAAATCATATCCTTTTTTATTTAAAAACTCCTCATTTATATTTTTGCTTAATATTATTTTTTTAAAAAATTTATTTTTAATAAGGTTACTATTTAACGATTTTAGAAGCTCATCATTTTTTATAATATAAAATAGATCATTTTTATCATTTTCAAATTTTAATAAATTTTCTGTATCAATTTTATCAGTATAAATTTCTATTCTATTTATTTTCCAGTAATTATTTTTTGAAATTTGAAAAATTTTTTCTTTGAAAAATTCAAAATTACTTTTAGATATTCCTATTGTTCTATTGGAGGAAAAATTACTATTTCTACTTTTATAATAATAATGAACATTTATTTTTTTATTTATAAGGCTTTTAGCTAAAGATAGAGCAGTTAGACCTTCACCAATAATACAAACATTCATAATAATTTTAATTTTAACAATAAAAATTAGATGATACAAAGTGATTAATTAGACTCATTTATTTATGGAATTTAAAAAATTAGCCAACAATACAATTAATTTTGGTATAAATAGAATTATAGAAATTGCCGGAATTGCTTTTGTTATAATTGGTCTTCTTTTGCTAGTTTCACTTATAACTTTTTCTCCTGATGACCCTAATTTTATTTTCCCAGACAATACAGAAATTAAAAATTTGCTTGGTTTTAATGGAAGTTACACAGCTGATCTTTTTTTTCAAACCTTTGGACTCATTTCTTTATTAATTCCATTTACGCTCATATTTTCTGGCATAAATATAGTTCTGAATAAGAAAATTTTTTTGATATTTGAAAGTATTTTTTATTCAGTTCTTTATTCTTCATTTGGTTCTTTATTTTTTTCTTTTTTTTACCCTACTGCCTTCAACCTTTATATTAATGGAAATGGTGGTTTTATTGGAAAATATTTAGAAACAACTTTTTTAACTTCTTTAATTAATATTAATTCTCAAATTTCTTATTACTTTTTAATTTTAATTATTTTAATTTTATTTTTAATTAGTATCCATTTTAAAATTATTTATTTTTATAAATTAATAAAAAAACTTTTTAAATTAATCTTTATAAAAAAAGAAAAGAGTTATACTAATGAAAATGAGATAATTAGTGAATTTATACCACAAGAAGAAATTACAAATTTAATTCAAGAAGATTTACCTTTTATAAAAAGTGAAAATAAATCTCCTAGTAAAAAAATTCGCTTCAAACTACCTACTATCGACTTACTTAAAATCCCAACACAAAAAGATAGGGAAAAACTAAAAGATGAAGATTATATTGATAGTGAATTTTTAGAAAAAATCTTATTAGATTTTGGGGTTAGTGGGAATATAAAAAAGGTTAGTCATGGCCCTGTAGTAACACTAAATGAATTTGAGCCGGCAGCAGGAGTTAAAGTATCAAAAATTATTAATCTCTCAGATGATATTGCTCGAAATACTAGCTCTGAATCTGCAAGAATTGCTACTATTCCAGGACGTAGCACCATCGGTATAGAGCTTCCAAATTCTAGTCGTGAGAATGTTTATTTAAGTGAAATACTCTCTAACTCTGATTTTAATAAAAAAGATATTCGATTACCAATTGCACTTGGTAAGAACATTTCCGGTGTTCCTATTGTTGGAGACTTAGCTTCTATGCCTCACTTATTAATTGCTGGAACTACTGGATCAGGTAAATCTGTTTGTATAAATACTATTATCTTGTCTTTACTCTACAGGCACACACCAGACAAATGTAAGTTCATACTAATCGATCCTAAAATGCTTGAACTATCAACCTATGAAGGCATACCTCACTTATTGTGTCCTGTGATTACTGAGGCAAAAAAAGCTGCTTCTGTCTTAGGTTGGGTTGTTAAAGAGATGGAAAATAGATACCGACTTATGACTAAAGAAGGAGTCCGTAATATTGATGGCTATAATGCTAAGCACACTTTGGCTATGCCCTATATTGTTGTTGTAGTAGATGAAATGTCTGACCTAATGCTTGTTGCTGGTAAAGAGATAGAAAATTATATTCAAAAATTATCACAAATGGCAAGAGCTGCTGGAATTCACATTATAATGGCCACACAAAGACCAAGTGTTGATGTTATTACAGGAACTATTAAAGCAAATTTTCCAACCAGAATATCTTTTCAGGTAACCTCAAAAATAGATAGTAGAACAATTTTAGGCGAACAAGGTGCAGAGCAACTACTTGGTAAGGGAGATATGCTTTATATGTCTTCAGCAAATAAGATCGTTAGAATTCATGCTCCATTTGTATCTGAAACTGAAATTGAAAAAGTTAATAATTATTTAAGAAGTCAAGCAGAGCCAGATTATATAGATGAAATCCTAAATTTTGCAGATGAGAAAGAATTGAGCGGAGAAACTTCTAGCTCTGGAGATAAAGATGAATTGTACCAGGCTGCACTTGATATTATTAAATCAGAGGGCAAGGCATCTACTTCATTTTTACAAAGAAAATTGCAAATAGGGTATAATAGAGCTGCAAGAATTATTGATATGATGGAAGCTGACGGGGTTGTGAGTAAAGCTAATCATGTTGGTAAAAGAGATGTTCTTTAATGCTTAAAGTAATAATCATCTTATTGTTTATCAGTTTTTATCTTCCGGCCAACTCATCACCAAAAGAAAAAATAATTTCGCAAATGAAACTTACAAATAATTTAAGTTTCAATTTTATACAAACAATTAATGATAAAAGTGAAGATGGAAAATGTATCATTGAATATCCTAAAAAAATTTTTTGTGATTACATTAATCCTAATAAAAAGAATTTAGTATCTAATGGAAAATCTTTAGTTATTAAAACCAGTAACAAGGGAAGCTATTATCGTTACCCACTTAACAAAACTCCTTTAGAATTTTTACTAGATAAAGAATATCTAATTTCTAAAATAGAAGAACTTGAGCCAAGGGATATTGATAATAAGTATTTAAATTTTAAAATTTTTGAGAATAATAATGAAATTAATATTTTTTTTGATAAGAAAGATTTAAATTTAATTGGATGGCAAACTGAAGATATTTATCAAAATTTATCAATAACATTTATTTCTTCTATCAAAAAAAACCAAGAGATAGATGGAAATATTTTTAAATTACCTGAAAATAATTAATCATCTAATTAAGGTTTCAGACTTAAAATTTTTCATACCTCTAGCTAGATAATTTTTTAACGCATTTTTGTGATCTAGAGAACAAGTGTGAAGCCAAACTCTTACACCACCCATATTAAATGAGCATTTAATTGCCTCACTTAATAAATATCCTCCTAATTTTTTTCCAAAATATTCTTCTAAAATTCCAAAATAAGCAATTTCAGCTTCTTTGCTTTGTTTATTAAATAATAGTTCAAAATAGCCAGCTATTTCACCTTTATCTTTAAGAATGTATGTAAATAACTGGTCATTAGAAACGTAATCTGTCCATTTTAAGTCTGTCCAAATAAGTCTATCAATCCATTGACAGTTCTTACCAATAGATTTGTAAAAAAATTTATTTAATTGAAAATCTTTTGGTTCTACAAGCTCTACAGAATAATTCTCTGCAGGCCTCTTAACTTCTTTTAATTCATCTAGAGATCTTATCTCTAAATAACTTCGATAAATTTTTTCTGTCACTCAACCATTTTTCCAACTTTTTCTCCTCCAAATAAATGGAAGTGTAAATGTGGAACCTCTTGACCGCCATCTTCACTCAAATTTGTTAAAGCTCTATAACCTTTACCTGTGTCTGTTGAGATATTTAGTATTTTCGAAACTTCTGAAATAGCTTTACTTAATGCAACTATCTCTTGATCTGAAGCTCTAGCATTAAAATCATCTAAATCAATGTACTCACCTTTTGGAATAACTAGTGCATGTATTTTTTTTTGAGGACTTATATCATGAAAAGAAAGGACATATTCATTTTCAAATATTTTTTTACAAGGAATTTCTTTTCTCAAAATTTTTGCAAAAATATTATTTTTGTCGTAACTCATTATCTATTATTCTTTTCTTCAATACCTGATTGTTTTTTTCTGCCTTCCAACTCTTTTAAGACGTCTTCAAACTTAATATCAGCAGCCTCAAGTGTGACCAATATATGATAAATTGTATCTGCTGCTTCGTGGACTATATTAGATTTATCATTTAGGGCCTCTTTTAGTTCATCAAATTCTTCTTCCATTTTATCTATACATTTTGACAGGCCACCTGATAATAATGATGAAGTATAAGATTTATCTTCATCCTTATTTTTTCTGTCTCTAATTGTATTTACTAAATTTAATAGATTTTCTGACATCTCTAAATCCTAACGGGAATTCCTTTTGAATTCAAATATTGTTTAGCTTCATTAATTGAATGTGTTCCGTAATGAAAGATTGAAGCTGCTAGTACAGCGCTAGCATTGCCAAGCCTAATACCATCCACAAGGTGATCCAGGTTACCTACTCCACCTGATGCAATTATGGGTATGTTAACCGTTGAAGATATTTTAAACATTAAATCATTATCATAACCAATTTGGGTGCCATCTCTATCCATAGAAGTAACTAATAATTCTCCTGCTCCATTATCTTCCATTTTTTTTGCAAATTCTATTGCATCTATATTTGTGTTGTTTCTTCCACCATGAGTAAAAACCTCCCATTTATCGCCATTTTTTTTAGCATCTATTGCAACAACAATGCACTGTGATCCAAATTTTTTTGAACTTTCAATTATCATTTCAGGGTTTTGAACTGCCGCAGTATTGATTGAAACTTTATCTGCACCACAATTTAATAATTTATTAATATCTTCAACTCCTCTAACCCCACCCCCAACCGTTAACGGCACAAAACATTTTTTAGACGTTCTTTCAACCACATCATATATTGTGTCTCTATTTTCATTGGAAGCAGTAATGTCTAAAAAACAAATCTCATCAGCACCACCATCACTATAAATTTTAGCTTGCTCAACTGGATCACCGGCATCCTTTAAATCTACAAAGTTAATTCCTTTAACAACTCTCCCATTTTTAACATCTAAACAGGGTATAATTCTATTTTTAAGCATCTAATTCTTTTACTAATTCTTCCAATTTAATATCACCATCATAAATAGCCTTACCAACTATTATTCCTTCAATATTTTTTAAACCTTTTGCTTTTTTAATGTCGTCAATTGAAGACACCCCTCCTGAAATAATTACCGGGCAATTAGATACATTTGCAACATTGGTTGTTTCTTCAAAATTAGGACTTTCTTTAGTGCCATCTCTATTTATGTCTGTATAGATTAATCTGCTTGCACCATAATCGTTTACTTCTTTTAAAAAATCTAAAGTCAATTGATTAGAATTTTCCTTCCATCCTGAAACTGACAAGTATCCATCTTTAGCATCTAGACCTAAGGCAATTTTGTTTGGAAATTTTTGACATGCTTCTTTTAAAAAATTTTTATCTTTTATAGCTGCGCTTCCTAAAATAACTTTTTCAACTCCTGCATCTAAGTATTTTTCAATACTATCAATGCTTCTAACGCCTCCACCTACTTCAATTTTTAAATCAAATTTATGAACTATTTCTTTAATAATATCCAGGTTAACTGTCTCTCCTGTTAAGGCGCCATCTAAATCAACAATATGTAAATTTTTAAAGCCATGATCTTTGTATTTACCAGCTTGATCAACCGGTGATATTTCATATTCAGTTTTATTATTAAAGTCCCCTTTAATTAATCTTACACATTTCTTATCTTTAATATCTATAGCTGGAAATATTTTCATATTTATAAATTTAAAAAATTTTCTATAATTTTAAGTCCTAATTTATCACTCTTTTCAGGGTGAAACTGGGTTCCAAAGATATTTTCTTTTTCAACTGAACAAACAATATTTGATGAATAATTTGTTGTTGAAGAAATTACACTTTTATCATCTGGAATAAATTCGTAGCTGTGTACAAAATACATATGTGACTTATTTTCTATGTTCTTAAAAATCTTACTTTCTTTAACAATATTAATTTCATTCCAACCAATGTGTGGAAGTTTGAATTTATTATTTTGATTATCAATCTTTGAAACTTTTCCTGAAATCCAACCAAGCCCTTTTGTTTCAGTTTCTTCATATCCAAGATCTGCAAACATCTGTAAACCAACACAAATTCCAAGAAGAGGTTTTTTATTAGTAACTGTAAACTCATTTAGTGTTTCTACTAAGCCATTTATGGCATTTAGTGCATCAACGCAGCTCTTAAACGATCCCTGTCCCGGTAAAACTACCTTGTCACTTGATCTAATCTTGTTTAAGTCTGATGTTACTTCAATATTAACTTTATCTTTAGCGACTTCTTTAAAGGAATTTATTACAGAGCTGATATTTCCTGAATTATAATCAACAATTGTGACATTCATTAAACTTATAATGAGCCTTTAGTTGATGGAATGCTCTTCTTATTTCTAGGGTCTATCTCTAAAGCTGTTCTTAATGACCTTGCTAGAGCCTTATAACAAGACTCAATTATATGATGACTATTATCTCCATAAATATTTTCCATGTGCAAAGTTATTCCTGCTGATTGAGAGAAAGCTTGAAACCATTCTTTAAAAAGTTCTGTGTCCATCTCTCCAAGTCTTTCTACTTTTAATTTAACTTTCCATATTAAATAAGGTCTATTTGAAACATCAATTGCAACTCTTGTTAATGTTTCATCCATTGGGATCATTGCATGAGCGTATCTCTTAATTCCTTTAAAATCTTTCAATGCTTTTTTTAAAGCCTCACCTATAGCAATTCCAGTATCTTCTGTTGTGTGGTGAAGATCTATATGAGTGTCACCTTTTGCTTTAACTTTTAAATCAATCAGTGAATGCTTTGATAATTGTTCGAGCATATGATCTAAAAAACCTATTCCAGTATCAATTTTATATTGACCTTTGCCATCAATATTAACTTCAACACTAATACTGGTTTCTTTTGTTTTTCTGGAAACTTTTCCAATTCTGCTCATAATATATAATATGTATATAGGGATTAATTAACTATATCAATATTTGCAATCTACTACTTGAAGAATAAAAATTAATATCCATTTATAATCTATGACTACAATAGTGCTTATTAGAAAAAACAATGAAGTAGTGGTTGCTGGAGACGGGCAAGTTAGTATGGGCAATACTGTTATAAAAAGCACTGCTGCAAAAGTTAGAAAAATTGAAAAAAGAAATGTAATAGCTGGATTTGCTGGGTCAACTGCAGATGCATTAACTTTGTTTGAAAGACTAGAAGCAAAACTTGAAAAACATGCTGGTAATCTTCCAAGAGCAGCTGTCGAGTTAGCAAAAGACTGGAGAACTGACAAATATTTGAGAAGACTTGAGGCTTTAATGGCTATTGGTGATAAAGAGAATAGCTTTATAATTTCAGGAACTGGTGATGTGTTAGAACCAGAGGGTGATGCCATAGGTATAGGATCAGGTGGAAATTATGCTTTGGCTGCTGCAAAAGTTTTATTGGATACAGATTTGAGTGCTGAAGAAGTTGCAAGAAAAGCAATTCAAGTTGCGTCTGAAATTTGTGTATTCACTAATAATAATATTAAAATTGAAAAAATTTAATGAAAGACACAAACGTTACACCTTTTCCAAAAGAAAAAACTGAAAAGAAAGATAACTCTTTAGTCAGTTCTTTATCACCTAGAGAAATAGTTTCTGAATTAGATAGATATGTTGTTGGACAAAATAAAGCTAAAAAAGCAGTGGCTATTGCTTTAAGAAATAGATGGAGAAGACAAGCTTTAAAAGGTGAAATGAAGAATGAAGTTTTACCTAAAAATATTTTAATGATTGGGCCAACTGGGGTTGGTAAAACAGAAATTTCTAGAAGACTATCTAAGTTAGCTGAAGCTCCTTTTGTAAAGGTAGAAGCCACAAGATTTACTGAGGTTGGGTATGTAGGGAGAGATGTTGAACAAATTATAAGAGATCTTCTTGAAATTGCAATTGCAATGGAGAAAGTAAAAAAAAGAAAAGAAGTTCATGCAAAGGCACAAAAGTTAGCAGAAGAAAAAGTTTTAGATGCTCTAGTTGGAGATAAAGCAAGTCTTGCTACTAGAGAAAGTTTTAGAAAAAGATTAAGAGATGGTGATTTAGATGAGAACGAAATTGAAATTGAAGTAAATAATAGTGGCTCTCAAGCTGCATTTGAAATTCCTGGAATGCCTGGAGCAAACATTGGAATGATAAATATTGGAGAGATGATTGGAAAATCTGTTGGTAATAAACAGAAAAAGAAGAAAATGACTGTCAAAGAATCTCATGAAATTTTAATTAATGATGAAGCAGATAAATTAATAGAAGAAGATAAAATTATAAAATCAGCAAAAGATTCAACGGAAAATAATGGAATAGTTTTTTTAGATGAAATAGATAAAATTTCAGGAAGAACAGATAGATCTGGCGGAGATGTTTCTAGAGAAGGAGTTCAAAGAGACCTGCTTCCTCTAATTGAAGGAACAACAGTTAGCACAAAGTACGGTACAATTAAAACTGATCATATCTTATTTATTGCCTCTGGGGCCTTCCAGCTTGCTAAACCTTCAGACTTACTTCCAGAATTACAAGGTAGACTTCCAATAAGAGTTGAACTTGAAGCTTTAACCAGTGATGACTTTAAAAGAATTCTTAAAGAACCAGACTATAGT
>Ga0206128_1002152_pt1 | contig 18183 bp, 20 predicted proteins | sample Helgoland_Spring_7_FD_148601 | JGI IMG/M metagenome (GOLD analysis project Ga0206128, IMG submission 148601) | Pelagic subsurface seawater microbial communities from Kabeltonne, Helgoland, North Sea - Helgoland_Spring_Bloom_20160426_1 | ecosystem: Environmental > Aquatic > Marine > Epipelagic ... | reverse complement strand
AAAATAGCGGGTTTTAATGCAGCTTTAGCATCAACTGGCTCCAAGACTTTCGTACTTGATCGAAGTCAGGCTTATATTGGCGTGATGATAGATGACTTAATAACCAAAGGAGTAACTGAACCATATAGAATGTTTACATCGCGCGCAGAATATAGGTTAATTCTAAGGTCTGATAACGCAGATCAAAGACTGACGCCTCTTGCTGATGCCATTGGGGGTATTTCAAAATTAAGAAAAGCCAAATACGCAATGAAAATCAATAAAATTAGGGAAACCGTTAAGCAAGTAAGCGATCTATCTGAAACACCAAATATACTGAAAAAACAGGGACTTAATGTTAATCAAGATGGTATCAGAAGGTCGGTTATGGATTTATTAGCATATCCAAATATCACAAAAACCCAACTATTAAACGTATGGCCAGTATTAAAGAGTATTCCAAATTTTGCATGGGAATATTTAGAAACAGAAGCGTTATATTCTGGTTATATTGAGCGGCAAGCTAAGGATATTGCGGCCTTTCGAAGGGATGAGGGCTTAAGAATACCAGAGGGATTTAATTATAAAACAATTGGGGGCCTTTCTAATGAGGTTATAAGTAAATTAGAAAAAGTAAGGCCTTTAACTTTGGGGCAAGCCTCCAGGATAGAGGGCGTTACACCTGGTTCACTAACAGCAGTTCTTGCTCATGTGCGCAAAGCCATATAATGGTTTATAGTGTAGATAATTTCATGCAGGATACATATGTTTCACGTGAAACTTTAGATGATTACATATATTGGTATGAAACACTATGTCATTGGAATAAAGAGAAAATTAACTTGGTATCTCGCTCAACAATAAATAGTTTTTGGGAGCGCCATGCTTATGACTCCTGGCAATTGGTGCCGCATATTCCCAAAAAAGCAAATACATTTCTTGACCTGGGCTCTGGTGCCGGATTTCCTGGTCTTTCTATCGCAATAAACTGTAAACAAAATGCAAGAGGCAGGGTGTTATTGGTTGATTCAGTGGGTAAAAAAGGTACTTTTTTAAAGAAAATTATAAGAGATAGGGCGTTGCCCGCAGTTGTTTCAACGAAAAGGTTAGAAAGAATTGATAATGAGGTTTATGATGTTATCAGCGCGCGTGCTTTTGCTCCTTTGCCACTATTACTGGATTATGCACAGAGATTTTGGGGAAAAAATACGATTGGTTTATTTTTAAAAGGCGAAAGTGTCGAAGAAGAGTTGACTACGGCAAGAAAAAAGTGGAGTTTCAATATGGAAAAAATCAAAAGTAGATCAAATTCCACGGGATACTTGCTTAAAGTCACCAGTGGAGTTTCAATGTGGAAAAAATCAAAAGTAGATCAAATTCCACGGGATACTTGCTTAAAATCACCGAACTTAACGCTCGGTAATTAAAATTAGGGTTAATATGGCCAAGCAACGTATAATAGCGATTGTTAATCAAAAGGGCGGGGTTGGTAAAACGACCACTACTATAAACATGGCCTCCGCTCTTACTTTGAGGGATCAAAAAGTTTTGCTGATAGACCTTGATCCTCAAGGAAATGCGGCAACCGGACTTGGAATATCGAAAGCCACATGTAAGACAACTATTTATGATGTCTTTTTAGATAATGTTCCCATTTCATCATCAATCATACCTACTATTGTGCCTGGTTTGGACATAGTTCCTTCACATATTGATTTATCTGGAGCTGAACTACAAATTGGTAACCGTAAAGGACGCACTACAATTCTAAGAGATTCTATAAAAGGAATGGAATATGACTATATACTCATTGATTGTCCGCCATCTTTAAATTTGTTGACCGTTAATGCTTTAGCGGCAGCTAAATCAGTTTTAGTCCCACTTCAGTGTGAATTTTTTGCTTTGGAGGGATTAAGTCAACTTCTACAAACTGTTGAAATGGCAAAGACTAATATTAACCCTGACCTTATTATTGATGGAGTAATGCTTACAATGCATGATAAAAGAAATAAACTATCAGACCAAGTTGCCACTGATGTGAAAAAGCACCTGGGTAGGGCTGTATTTAAAACCATTATCCCTAGAAATGTTCGAGTAGCTGAAGCTCCTTCATTTGGAAAGCCAGTAATTATGTATGACCCAAAATGTGCTGGCTCAAAGGCATATATGCGTTTGGGAGATGAAATTCTAGAAAGACATTCAAATTAAAAAAACAATATAAACAATAGGTTATAAAGATGTCAGATAAAAAAATTAAAGAGCGTGGTTTGGGTAGGGGATTATCTGCTTTAATGTCTGATATCGGCATTCCAGGAATTGTGGATGACTCAAACAGAGCAGTTATTAAAAAAAATAACGCCAGTGGTTCGAATAAAGATGTGAGACCTAAAAGTGGGGTAACAATGGTTGGCATCAATCAACTTGTTCGTAACCCAGATCAACCCAGAAAATATTTTGATAAAGAAAAATTGCAAGAACTAACCGACTCTATAAGAGACAAAGGGGTGCTACAACCTATACTCGTTAGGCCAATCTCAATAAACAACAGACAAAGTGAAAGTTTATACCAAATTGTAGCAGGAGAAAGACGCTGGCAGGCATCATTGAGCGCTAAACTTGATGCAATGCCGGTCTTGATAAGAGACCTCACCGACCAAGAGGTTTTAGAGATTGGCGTTGTCGAAAATGTGCAGCGAGCTGACTTAAACCCGATTGAAGAGGCGCATGCTTATAAGGCATTATCAGAACAATTCTCAAGAACTCAACAAGATATAGCTAAATCTGTGGGAAAGTCGCGTCCACATATAGCAAATATGTTGAGACTTTTAACTTTACCATTAATCGCTCAAGAATATTTAGCTAAAGGGAGTATAAGTGCTGGTCATGCTAGAGCAATAATCGCTGCACCCGATCCAGCAGAGCTTGCAGATGCGATTGTAGATAAGGGCTTGTCTGTTCGCGAAGCAGAAGATTGGGTACGTAGAATAAAGGCCGGTGATGGCAAAAACAGCATTCCTGCTCAAAAAGATGCCAACGTTCGAAAGGTTGAAAATGAGCTCTCAGACCATCTAGGTCTTATAGTAAACTTACGACACAAGAGTCCAGGGGGTGAGTTAAGGATTAAATATAAAACAGGTGAACAATTAGAGGGCCTGATTAAAAGACTTAAATCATAAACCCATAAGCAACTGTTTTTATTTAGTTTTTAGGGATTCAACCGTGAGGTTGTCATTGGTAAAAACACATAGTTTATTAGCAATAGACATTGATTTTTTAGCCAATACCTCTGCGTCTTTCTCGTAATCATCCATTGCTAAAGCTGCAGACAGTGCAAAGTTTCCACCGCTACCAATGGCTATAATTCTGCTACCGCTTGATAACTTATCAGGTTCAACTACATCCCCATTTCCTGTAAGAACGAAGGTATCGCTATTGTCTGCAACTATCATCATTGCTTGTAACTGTCTTAAGTACTTGTCCGTTCTCCAATCTTTAGCTAGCTCAACACAAGCTCTGGCTAGCTGTGTGGGATATTGCTCTAATTTGGCCTCTAGTCGTTCGAGCAATGCAAATGCATCGGCGGTTGCGCCGGCAAATCCTGTTATGACATTTCCCCCCGCAAGGGTCCGTACTTTTTTTGCGCTTGCTTTCATGACAGTGTTTCCGGCGCTTACTTGCCCGTCACCTACAACAACAATTTTCCCATTTTTTCTGACTGATAAAATCGTCGTTCCGCGCCACTTGCTTGCATCAGCGTAATCCAATGTAGACATATAAACTCCTTATTGTTTACAGGTGGTAGGTATTTATAAAATGTCAAGTCATTCTAACTTACGCGCTTTGTCAATGAGTAATATAGGAATACCGTCTTTGATAGGATATGCTAGCTTTGCTTTTTTACTTATGAGCTCATTTGTTTTACTATCAAACGTAAGCGGTCCTCTTGTTTTGGGCATACCAATATATTAAGCATTTTCGGATCAATTATCACTTTGTTTTTTCGTCCATTTTTAAGCCCGAAACCTCATTATTGCGATTTACTTGAATCTTGATTTATATCTTTGCTGGCGTAAAGGTGCATCAAGCCGATAAGTAATTTTCTTCTATCATCTGTAGATACTGCTTCTATCAAAGATTGTTTATCTTCTGACGCGAAAGGGCTTATCATTGCAGCCTGATTTATTAAAATTGGCAATGGTATTTCGCCTAAGCTTTTCCAATCAATTTGAACATTTAGCGTTTTTGCAAGAGCCTTCATAGCTATTGTTAAGGTAGTTCTTTCCCCAGATTTTCCTGAAAGAGCCTCAGAAGTTTGACTTGCATTATGCACATCAGCGTCGCTTTCAAACCCTTGGTAGCTAACTTTAGCTTTACGGTAAGGAGTTTTAACAGTTTCTTCAGATACGACTTTAAAACGTTTAAGGCCTTTCAAAACAATTATGTATCTACCATCTTCTGCTTCAGAGAACTGGGTTATTCTTCCAAGACCGCCGATTTTGGCTAATTTATCATTTTGATTCTGTACCATTCCAATTAATCGATCATTTTTTAGTGCATCGTCGATCATATTTAAATAACGGGGTTCAAAAATATTCAAGGGCAAGTCGCAGGCTGGTAGTAAAACTGCCCCATTCAAAGGAAATATTGGAACCACTTCAGGGTTTGTTCGGCGGGTAAGGGACTTATAGTGAGAACTCATATCATTCCTACGGGGGTTTAAGCAAAAAGGATGGAAGACAGAGCCCTGCGTCCATTTATCGATATTTCGGAAGTAGCACCTTCAGCTTCAAATATTGTAAGTAAGAAAAGCCTCGCGGCTTCATTATTATAACTGCGGTTTTTAGCGATAGAATATAATAAATGCTCTATTGCTTCTTCATTCCTACCACTCCCTGCCAGAGCTTTTGCTGCGGTTAAGCGCATATCTAGATTCTCGGGATTAGCTTTAACTTTTGCAAGCAAATCAAGAGTGATGTCAGGCTCTTCCGGTTTGGTTATCAACGACAACTTTGATTGTACAGCCTTCATTTCTGGATGTTCTAATATACTCTCATGTGCTGAGGCTAATAAATCTTTAGCAGCTTCTTCGTTCCCACCATCAATATATAGTCGTATTAGGCCCGCCATTGCTTCAGGGCTGTTAGGATCGAGCGATAGGGCTTGCGCATAATCTTGCGCAGCGCCCCCTGGATCCCCTGCAGCCAGACTATCTTTGGCACGGACCGCTAGTGCCTTCGCTTCCTCAGCAGGATCTGTTTCCCCTGCTAGCCTACTAACAAACTTTTTAATTTCTGATTCTGGTTGTTCGCCCTGAAAGGCATCAACGGGCTTTCCATTTTTGAAAGCATAAACAGCAGGAATTGATCTAACCCCAAGCTGTCCCGCAATCCCTGGGTTTTCATCGATATTAATTTTTACCATTTTTACTTTACCGTTTGCGGCTTTTACAATTCTTTCCAGAACTGGCATTAATTGCTTACATGGGCCGCACCAAGGTGCCCAGAAGTCTACAATTACAGGTGTTTCTTGACTGACTGTAACAACATCCTTCATGAAGCTCATGTCTGAGCCATCGATGACTACTTCACTACTTTCATTCATAACTTTACCTTCTTATTCAAGTTTCGCAAAATCGACAATTAAGGGTTCGTGCTTAGTTGATTTCGCAAATTTTATCATATCTGAACTAGAAATGGCGGTTGTTGCATCATTTAACAAGGGGTGAAAGTTAACGATTTTATAATCCATTAAAAATTTATCAATCACAAGAGTTACGTTAAGCGCGGTGTCATTTATAATTGAAAATAAAGTTACTGAGCCAGGGGTAATTCCCAGGGCACTTTTTAAAACATCAGTTTTCCCAAAAGACAGACGTTTGCAACCAAGAACCTGGTGCAGTCTATTGACATTAATCTTTGTATCACTGACGGCACATACTAAAAAAAGCTCTCCTTTTTTATCTTTTAAAAAAAGGTTTTTAGTATTTGCCCCATCCATAGTTTTTTTAAGTGATAGGCTGTCCTCAACCTTAAATATAGGTTTATGCTTTATAGTGCTGTGTTTGATATTGAGATCATTTAAGTATAAAAATAAATCTTCACGGCTAATAGGCATATTTTTCTTTCTAACTTTATCCTTAGCTAGCCATTAAACTAATAAAAAAAAATTTCAAAGCTTCTTGATTATAATTAATCTTTAGGCCATATAGCGCCGTCTATCACAGATAGAATTTTATTCTATCTAGTATACGTGAAAATGAGCGGGCGTAGCTCAGTGGTAGAGCATCACCTTGCCAAGGTGAGGGTCGTGGGTTCGAATCTCATCGCCCGCTCCAGTTTTTTCTATGTCAATGAGTGCGCTATAGATAATAAAAAAATAAGTTAACTATTTACATTAAACTTAAACTAAGTGACTGAGACGAATAATGAATATCAATGCGAGACTTAGGCTCAAACTATTAGCGGGCGCTGCATTTTTTGCGTTAGTGGGTTGCGGACGTGGTAAAGAATTACCACTAAGTTCTGCAGCAGTAGTTCCCTTGCTTCCTCCTTCACCCTCACCCCCAACTGCAGCCGATGGCGCCCTTAAGGGGCAATATGAATCAAATTTTTTAGTAGGGGCGGCCATTGGCCTTGCACAAAAAATTCAAGCTGAGACAGAAGATGCAGATATTCTCGTAAAGCAGTTTTCATCCATTACTGCAGAAAACATCATGAAACCTCAAAGCTTATCTCCTGCGGAAGGGGTTTATAATTTTGCAGATGCAGACGCCCTTGTAAACTTTTCAGAGGCTAACGGGATTGCTATTCGTGGTCACACCCTTTTATGGCACCGACAAACACCAGATTATTTTTTTCAAGGTACACCAATTGAGGTAAAGGACCGACTTCAAAAATATATAACTGATGTTGTAACTCATTTTAAAGGCAAAGTTTATGCTTGGGATGTCGTCAATGAAGTAGTAACTGACAACGGATCTGATATAACAGCCCCTTACCGAAACAGTCGATGGTATCAAGCCGCAGGAAACAGCAAAGATTACATTGATTGGGCATTTGAAGCCGCCCGTGCCGCTGACCCTGACACAAAGCTTTTTTTAAATGATTATAATACTGAAACTTCGGGTAAGCGCACAAGGTTGCTAGCTGTCGTTAAAGATCTTATAGATCGAGGGATACCCATCGATGGTGTGGGGCATCAACATCACCTTCAATTAAGCAGTAATGTGGACCAAGCTTTGAAAGCAATTGATGATGTTGATGCTTTGTTTTCTGGCCTTATCAACCATATTACGGAGCTAGATATATCGGTTTATTCGGATCCTGGAGAATGCTTTTCCTCGGGTGAAAATTGCGCCACTAGCTATGGGGATAATGTCCCTGAGAGTGTTATTAATGACCAAGCCCAAATGTATAGGGACTTGTTTACTGGATTTGCTGCTCGACCCTCAGTAAAATCTGTATCGCTTTGGGGTTTAACCGATGACGCTTCTTGGCTAAATGGCTTCCCTGTGGAACGGCCTAATTATCCACTACTTTATGACAAAGACCGCAAAGTTAAAAAAGCCTTTCAAGCCGTGAGTGACCTTAATTTTGTAATTTAGATAAAAAAAGGCATGGTTCTACTTAGAAAGGTCTCATAGAATAGAAATTGAAGCTCAGGTAATTATAAATAAAATTACGTTTTATTTTGCGGTTTAGAAAAGGTAAATTGACAAACTAATACTGCTGATACTGCCCCAAATAATTGTGCCAATATAAATCCAATAAGGTTATTAGGATTTATTCCAGTAAAAGTATTTGTTAAGGCCCGTCCTATTGTTATCGCCGGATTTGCAAAGCTAGTTGAGGATGTCCACCAATACCCTGCCAGAATAGTTAAGGCCACAGCTGCAGGTACAGATTTTGGAGCATATCTAACAGCTCCAAATATTGCAAAAACCAATGCAAAAGTTGCTATGCTTTCTGACAGTAAAAAATGATTGCCAGACCTGGCTGTTGTGGCCACCTGAAGAATAGCTTTATCAAACATGGCGTGGGCAAGCCAAACACCGGGGATTTTGGGGCATATCTAACAGCTCCAAATATTGCAAAAACCAATGTAAAAGTTGCTATGCTTTCTGACAGTAAAAAATGATTTCCAGACCTGGCTGTTGTGGCCACCTGAAGAATAGCTTTATCAAACATGGCGTGTGCAAGCCAAACACCTAATATACAACCTAATACTTGTAAGATTATATAATAAACAGCACTAGATACTTTTATTTTCTTATCAATATAAAATGCAACCGTAACAGCGGGGTTAAAGTGAGCTCCAGATATTGGCCCTAATATGGCAACAAGTACCCAGAGTATAGCTGCAGTTGCTATTGAGTTACCCAATAATGTAACTGCTATATTGCCTCCGCTTAGATCGGATGCCATTATTCCTGAACCCACAACAACTCCGCACAAAAAAGCACTGCCAATAAATTCTGCTAATAGTGCATTTGGTTTGATTCTAGTCATTTGTGATTCCAAAATAATAAAGTATATTCAGCATTTTAATATGCCATTTTCATTACAAACATAAGAATAATTACAAGTAAAAAAGCAAGTTTTTCTGGTGATTTTTAGTTAAAAACTCTTAATTGTCACAAAACCTTCAAAAAAATATTACAAAGATGTCATATAAAATATAAATAACCGTCATAATTCTAGTTTAATTTTTTATTACAAACTAAATTTATTAAAAAGGTTAGAATAAGAAAATGTCATATAAATTAATTAAGGGTGCAGGGGTTTCTTTTGCTACAATGGCAATGGTACTTTGTGAGACATCATGGGCTGCTGATAAAACAATAAAGGTTGGAGGCCGCGTACAGGTTGATTACACAACTGCTGATATTGATACACCAGATACAAATATTAATGACACGGAAATCCGAAGAGCGAGATTAAATGTTTCTGGCAAGTATGGTTCAAATATCAAGTATAAATTTGAGATCAATAAGGCATCTGGAAAATCAGTTAAAGTAGAAGATGCTTATATACAATTTGTACCTAGCAATAGTAAAGTTAAGGTAAAATTAGGGCAATTTAAAACGCATAATTCTTTGGATGAACAAACTTCATCCCGTTTTATATCAACTCTTGAGCGCTCTGCATTTACAGATGCTTTTGCATTTGACCGGCGTGTTGGGGCCTCTGTAGGAACTTCTGGAGATAATTTTACATTTGATGCTGGAGTTTTTACTACAAATTTAGAGAATGATGGCGGTGCAGATGAAGGCCATGCAATCTCAGCAAGAGGAACATTTAACCCAATTAAAACAGATCAAACTCTGGTACATTTGGGAACATCCTGGCGTTATCGTAAAAAGGGTGAGACGGAAAGTGATATCAGGTATCGACAACGCCCTTTCACTCACGTGGCTCCAAATCGTATTGTTGATACTGGGCGCTTTGCCGGAAAAGATAACTTTATAGGGGCTGAGGCTGCTATTATTCACAATAATCTATGGGCTAGTGGCGAATATGCAGTTCTGAACGCTAAAGGAAACAACTTAAATGAAAACGCTGATTTCTCAGGTTTCTATGGTGAGATTGGAATGTTTTTTGGAGGTAAAAAGACTTATAAGGGTGGAAAATTTAACCGCCCAAAGATTGCTAATTCTCTAGGCGAAGGTGGTATGGGAGCTGTTTCTTTGGTTGCACGCTATGTGTTTTTTGGAGGTAAAAAGACTTATAAGGGTGGAAAATTTAACCGCCCAAAGATTGCTAATTCTCTAGGCGACGGTGGTATGGGAGCTGTTTCTTTGGTTGTACGCTATGACAGTTTAGATCTTGAGGATGGGCCTTATTCTGGAGAACTTAGAACACTGGCAATTGGAGCCGATTGGTGGCCAACAAAATATACTCGCCTAGGGGTAAACTATTTTGATGCTGATGCTGATAATGGCACGGCTGAAAATGCAAGCGGACTAGTCGCCCGTTTGCAGTTTGACTTTTAATATAACTGGAAACTAATACAATGCTAAAAAAATCTTTATTATTATCTTTGATGACCTTCGGACTTACCGCTTGTGGAGGTGGAGACATAAAGCCCGACTCAATAAAATCAGAAGTGCCTGCTTCTACTGAATCTAGAGACCAAATAAAAATCGTAGGGTCTTCAACGGTATACCCCTTTGCTACAACTGTTGCAGAAAACTTTGGGCGGTCTACATCATTTAAAACGCCAATAGTAGAAAGCACAGGATCAGGAGGCGGGCTGAAACTTTTTTGTTCTGGCTTAGGTGATAATCACCCTGATATTACCAATGCATCTCGGCGGATTAAGGCATCAGAAGTGGAGCGTTGCGCTGAAAATGAAATTTTCGACATAGTCGAGGTTAAAGTAGGTTACGACGGTATCGTCATGGCAAACTCTCGTAAGTCAAACCAGATGAACCTAAGCCTTAAGGATGTATTTTTAGCTTTAGCTAAGGATGTTCCTGACGGCAGCGGCGGCCTAAAGCCCAATAGTTATAAAACCTGGAATGATGTAAACCCTGCTTTATCAACTAACAAAATTGAAGTTATGGGCCCCCCTCCAACATCAGGAACGCGAGACGCCTTTGTTGAGCTTGCCATGGAAGGAGGCTGTAAGACCTTTGACTGGATTAAAGCATTAAAAAAGACAGATAAAAAAGCTTATAAGTCTCTATGCCATACAATTCGTGAGGACGAGCATTTCATAGAAGCAGGTGAGAATGATAACTTAATCGTACAAAAACTTAATGCAAACCCTAATGCCTTGGGTATTTTTGGGTTTAGTTTTTTGGAGCAAAATGCTGATAGTGTTCAAGGCAGCACAATAGATGCTATGCCGCCTACTTTTGAAAATATTGCTGAGGGATCATACCCTGTATCTCGGTCCCTCTATTTTTATGTTAAAAAAGATAATGTGAATAAAATTCCAGGAATATATGAATATTTAGCTGAGTTTATGAGCGATCGAGCAAGTGGACCAGATGGGTACTTGGCGGAAAAAGGGCTTATACCAATGAACTTAGACGAACATTCAGAATGGAAGGCTAGCGTACTTGGCTTAGAGCCTCTTATGTTGAATTAGTGAGGCCCCAAATTCAAAATGAATTACGGCGAAGGAATCGCCGTAATCAAATTAAAGAGTTTGTTATTCAGGGTGTCCTGATTGCAAGCTCTTTTGTTGCTATATTAACTACGATTGGAATTGTGGCATCTTTAGTTTTTGAGGCCTTCCGATTTTTTGAAAAAATCCCGTTAACAGAGTTTTTATTTAGCCTTGAGTGGAGTCCTCAAACAGCGATACGCGCGGATCAAGTCGGGGCGAGTGGAAAATTTGGTGTTATTCCTCTTCTTACAGGAACACTCTTAATTAGTTTTATTGCGATGTTAGTCGCAACCCCACTAGGGCTCTTATCGGCTATATACTTGGCCGAGTTTGCTAAGGCTAAAACTAGAGATATTGTTAAGCCTTTACTTGAGTTGCTGGCGGGGATTCCAACAGTTGTATATGGTTTTTTTGCAGCTTTAGTTGTGGCGCCTATTATACGAGCTACCGGATCAGGCGCAGGCTTTGACATCTCCTCTGAAAGTGCATTGGCAGCGGGATTGGTTATGGGTGTGATGCTTATACCATTTATTTCATCTCTATCGGATGATGTTATAAATGCAGTTCCTCAAGCATTAAGGGACGCTTCTTTTGGAATGGGAGCAACACACGAGGAAACTGTAACAAAAGTGATTATACCTGCCGCAACACCAGGAATTATAGGTAGTCTGTTACTTGCTATATCTCGTGCAATTGGAGAGACTATGATTGTGGTTATGGCAGCTGGCTTGGCGGCTAATTTAACACTTAACCCGTTTGAGGCTGTAACAACAATGACGGTTCAGATTGTTACTTTGCTCACGGGAGACCAGGAGTTTGATAGTGCTAAAACTTTAGCAGCTTTCGCTATTGCATTATTTTTACTCATTCTCACCCTGGGCTTAAACATTATAGCCCTTCGTATTGTAGATAAATATAAGAAAAAATATGCCTAACTATATTCTCAGTACATCTAGACAGATGGCAAAGCGACATGCCCGTGAAAAGCGGTTTAAGTGGTATGGTAGAATAGCGATATTTATATCGATCGCTTTTTTAGTATTCATGTTTTCTGCTATAATATTCAGAGGAGCAAGCGCTTTTCAACAAACAAAAATTTCTCTCGATATAAATTTTTCAGAATCTATTCTAGACCCTTCATCATCCCGTGACCCCGACTTATTAAAAAGAGCAAACTATAAGCCCATAGTGGTGGAAAGTTTATTAAGTGTAATTCCTGAGGTAACTGAGCGGCGAGACAGAAACCGTCTATATAAATTACTTAGTACAGGAGCTGTCTTTGACCTTAGTGAAAAAGTTGCTGACGACCCTAGTATTTTGGGTAAAAGTAAAAAGGTCTGGTTGTTGGCATCCTCCGAGGTTGACCTATTTATGAAGGGCAAGATAGACCCAAATGTTAGTGAGGATTTAAGGCGTTTAAAGGACAGGGATATAGAATGGATAGAAATACTAAAGTCAGAAGGAAGAATTAAAAAGAAGTTTAATAAAACTTTATTTACTAATGGGGATTCTAGGGAGCCAGAAATGGCGGGAATTTTAGGAGCTGCAATTGGTTCTTTTTTTAGCTTACTTGTTTGTTTCCTAATCGCTTTCCCTTTAGGTATTTTGACTGCGGTATATTTGGAGGAGTATGCAAAGAAAAATTTTATAACTGACTTTATAGAGGTTAATATTAACAACCTTGCAGCTGTTCCGTCAATTGTATTTGGACTCTTAGGCCTCTCAATCTTTTTAAATTTCTTTCACCTTCCTCGCTCTACGCCGCTCGTAGGAGGAATAGTCTTGGCTCTAATGACCTTACCAACAATTATTATAGCGTCGCGTTCTATTTTACGATCGATACCTCAAAGCATAAGAGATGCAGCATTGGGGTTAGGCGCGAGTAAAACACAAACTACATTTCATCATGTTGTTCCCTTAGCTATGCCTGGCATGTTAACAGGAACTATATTGGGTATGGCGAGAGCTTTAGGAGAAACTGCCCCACTACTAATGATTGGAATGGTAGCATTTATTGTAGACATACCTAAGGGGGTTACTGATGTCGCCACATCCTTACCTGTGCAAATTTTCTTGTGGGCGGATAGTCCCGAGAAGGGTTTTGTCGAGCGCACCTCAGCAGCTATAATGGTTTTGCTTGCTTTCTTGATACTAATGAACATATGTGCTGTATACTTACGTAAACGATTAGAAAGACGCTGGTGATATAGCTAATATGATTATTGAAACAAAGACATCACAGGCAATACAATCTAACACGCCCACAATAATGACCGCTAACAATGTTGATGTTTTCTATGGAAAAAAACAAGCTATCTGCAATGTAAGTTTGAATATCCCAGAAAATCAGATAACAGCTTTGATAGGGCCATCAGGTTGCGGAAAGTCAACCTTTTTACGCTGCTTCAATCGCATGAATGATACTATAAATATATGCCGCGTTAGCGGCGAAATAAAATTTTCAGGACAAAATATTTACGACCCAAAAGTGGATGTTGTGGCTCTTAGGTCTCGTATTGGGATGGTGTTTCAAAAAGCAAACCCTTTTCCTAAATCAATTTTTGAAAATGTAGCTTACGGTCCGCGCATTCATGGACTTGCAGAATCTAAAGACGAGCTGGAAAGCATTGTTATTCGATCACTAAAACGTGCCGGGTTATATGACGAAGTTTCTGATCGATTAAGTGAACCAGGTACTAGCCTTTCGGGCGGTCAACAACAGCGCCTATGTATTGCAAGAGCGATCGCAGTTGACCCGCAAGTCATTCTAATGGATGAGCCCTGCTCTGCTCTTGACCCAATAGCAACCGCAATCATGGGGTATTGCAAGAGCGATCGCAGTTGACCCGCAAGTCATTCTAATGGATGAGCCCTGCTCTGCTCTTGACCCAATAGCAACCGCAATCATTGAAGACCTGATGGAAACGATGAAAGAAAAATATACTATTGTTATTGTTACCCACTCTATGCAACAGGCTGCTAGAGTTTCACAGCAAACAGCTTTTTTTCATTTGGGCGAATTGGTAGAAAGCGGAGATACTCAGGCTATCTTTACAAACCCTATTCAAGAAAGAACTCAAAACTATATATCAGGACGGATTGGATAAATAATGAGTGAAAACCATATTGTAGCATCTTTTGATAATGATATGAGTTGTTTGAATCTCTTTTTCAGGAGATGGGGGATATAGTTTTGGTGCAACTCAAAGATGCCACCCGGGCACTCCGAAAGGAAGATCGCGACCTTGCCAAAAAAGTTGTTAAGGGAGACAAGCAGCTTAATGAGCTCGAAAGAGACCTCAATGATCTAGCGATTAAAATTTTAGCCTTGCGGCAACCATTTGCTATAGACTTGCGTTATGTTCTTACAACGCTCAAGAGCGCTGGTCACTTAGAACGCATGGGCGACCTAACAAGGAATATGGCCCAGAGAACGAGGACAATTGCAAAAGCTGAAGCCGAAACTGGTCCAATTGAAACTTTAATTCGAATGAGTAAACTTGTTCAAGGCATGACGGAAACTATTTTGGAGGCTTATAAGTCCCGTGATGGTGAACTAGCAAAAAAGGTGCGCGCGCAGGACGAAAAAGTAGACATGGCTCATAATTCACTTTTTCGCGAACTCGTAACATATATGATGGAAGACGCCAGTAACATATCTGCATGTATGCATGTTTTATTTATTGCAAAAAATATTGAAAGAATGGGCGATAATATTGCCGATATTGCCAAAGAGATAATTTATATGACAACGGGTGACTGGCCTGAGGGCAAACGGGCTAAAAGTGATAAAACCAGTAAAATTATTTTTAGCTAGTAATTTTAGTAGCTTCACTAATACCTTTAAAACAATCAGTAATTAACCTTAATTAAGTTAGGGCAAAATTCTAACAGGATTTTAGAGAGCGTGAAATTATGCAACAAAGAGAATCACAAAAAGAACTGGTTAAAGAGTGGTACAGAGCTTTAGCAGCTAGCGATGCCGATGCAATGCTTGCTGTTCAGCAAGACGATGTTATTTATAATGTTCATGGAACAACCCCTGTTTCAGGTCGTTTTCAAGGAAAAGATATTCTAGTAAATGATATTTTTCCTAAAGTTATGGGAATGCTACAGATGGATACTTTCAAGTTTTGTACAAAATTAAAAATTGTATGCGCTGACGAACACAGAGTTGTGACAATTATGCAAGCCGATGGCTACGCATTAAACGGAGTGCGCTATAATCAAACTTATTGTCATATGTTTGGGTTTAAAGACGGACTAATAGCAGAGGTATGGGAATTTTTTGATTCAGTGCTAGCTGAAGCAGCTTTAAATAATAACCCATTAACCAAACCCAGTGAAGCGCCTGCTATAGCGTTTGATTTTTGATGGCCTAAAAACTATTATCTTTTATAGACTCCATCGCCACAAATGTAGATGTGCTTGATACATTCGGAAGAGATGAAATCACCTCACCTAAAATATACCTGTAAGCCTGTATATCTTTTGTTCTTGTTTTTAATAGGTAGTCAAAAGAACTAGCTATCATGTGGCACTGTTCAATTTCTGGTATTTCGACAACAGCACTATTAAATTCATTAAGAGCTTTTTCTCTTGTGTCTGAAAGCTTAACTTCAGTAAAAGCAATATGCTGTTTTTCAAGTTTTTTTGGATTAAGAACTGCTCGAAACCCTAAAATATATTTTTCTTCTTGTAGTCTTTTTAATCTAACCTGGACTGGTGTTTTAGACGCCCCTATGCGTCTTGCGATATCTGCCACAGACAGCCGACCATTTTTTGAAAGATGTTTTATAATCGCTTTATCAAGTCGGTCTATTTTATTTTTTTTATTCATAATTTTATTCATAAGTTCTTTTATTTAATAATATTAAATTAAATTAGCATCTAATAGTTCATTTTAAAGTCTAAACGTCTTTCAATAAAATGCTACTAAAACCTTAGATTTAATCAGTTAGGCCCAATATGGATGATTTATTGGTATTGAGAAAAAAGATTTTAATTCTTTCAAGAACTGATGAGGCCTATGTAATAAATCAATTACGGAAGAGATTTTTAATAAATAAAACGCTGAGAAAAAAAGCTAAATCACGAGCCTATGAACTAGTTAGTTATTTGAGAACAGATGGAAAAATAGGATTGATGGAAATTCTATTGAGTGAATATGGTTTATCAAATGATGAGGGACTGGCCCTTATGTGTTTGGCTGAAGCGTTGCTTCGAATTCCTGATAAGGCGACAGTTGACGACCTCATAAGTGATAAAGTAGCACCATCTGATTGGGAAAGACATCTCTGGAAATCTAACTCATTAGCGCTAATTTTCTAACTCATTAGCGCTAAATGCTTCTTCATTTGCTTTAATGCTTTCGGGGAAAATTTTAAATGAAAAAAAATCATCAAGTTTAGTAGATTTATTAAGTGCTGCCGTCAGTCGATTAGGCGAGCCAGTAATCCGAGTTGCTATATCGCGGGCTATGAAATTAATGGGAAAGCAATTTGTTCTTGGCGAAAGCATTGATAAAGCCATTAGTAGTTCAAAATCTAACCAGAAAAAAGGAACTTTATATTCATTTGATATGCTTGGCGAAGCAGCCATAACCGAAGAGGACGCTGAAAAGTACTTTAATAGTTATAAAGCAGCCATAGAAAGATTAGGCTTAGAAGCTCACAATGATGACATTCTTTTAAATCCTGGAATTTCACTAAAGCTTTCTGCACTTCACTCACGTTATGAAGTTCGCAAGTCAAAAAGAGTAATGACCGAGCTTGTGGAGAGAGCATTAGCATTAATAGTAATGGCTAGGGAATTAAATATAGCTGTTACTATTGATGCTGAAGAGGCCGATAGATTAGAGCTTTCATTAGATGTAATTGAGGCACTAATAGGCGATCCAAAGTTATCCAGATGGGATGGCTTGGGTGTAGTTGTGCAATCCTATAATAAATCTGCATCGGCGGTAATTGACTGGCTCTCAGCTTTATCATGTAAGTACAATAGAAAAATAATGGTAAGACTAGTGAAGGGAGCTTATTGGGACACAGAAATTAAAACAGCGCAAGTTAACGGAACTAGTTATTATCCTGTATTTACAACTAAGGCCGCAACAGACGTATCCTACATATGCTGCGCCAAACAATTGCTCGATGATGGACAACACTTATTTCCACAATTTGCAACGCATAACGCGCACACAATGGCGAGTGTTTTAGAGTTATGTGAAAATAGAAAATCCTTTGAATTTCAAAGGTTGCACGGGATGGGCGCCGCCCTTCACAAAAAAGTCATGACAACAAATCAAACATCATGCAGGGTTTATGCACCGGTAGGTAAGCATGAAGATTTGTTAGCATACCTTGTTCGAAGACTTTTAGAAAATGGAGCGAACTCTTCTTTTGTTAATCAGGTCTTAGATAAGAACAACCTAATCGATGATATTATAAGAGACCCTTTTGACGAACTAGACGGTTTAGAAGGCTTGTCACCAAGCATACAGCTACCTGTAAATATATATTCACCAAATAGGAAGAATGCAAAAGGGTGGAACCTAAATGATTTTACTGACCTTTTCATAATTGATAATGAAAGAGCTCCATTTAAAGCAATTGAGTGGAATGTTAGTTCTTTTATAGATGGGACGGTTAAGGGTAAAAATATATATAATATATATAATCCCTCTAATCCAAGTGAGCGAGTGGGAAGTGCTGCAGAAGCATCAATGGAAGATGTAAACTTAGCTATAAAGAATGCTAAATCATGGCAAAATATTCCAGCGGAAGAAAGGTCAAATATTTTAAATAAAGCTGCTGATCTTTATGAAAAAAATGCAGGCCAAATAATTGCTATATTAACCCGTGAGGCGGGAAAAGTTATTTTAGATGCTGTAGCAGAATTACGGGAAGCGGTAGATTTTCTACGTTATTATGCTTCAGAGTGTGTGAGAATAAACCAAAAGGAAACGAGGGTAGCAAGGGGTATAATAACATGTATTTCCCCCTGGAATTTTCCTTTAGCGATTTTTACAGGACAAATTTCTGGGGCCCTTTCTGCCGGCAACGCTGTTCTTGCTAAACCAGCAGAACAAAC
>Ga0206128_1002129_pt1 | contig 18318 bp, 12 predicted proteins | sample Helgoland_Spring_7_FD_148601 | JGI IMG/M metagenome (GOLD analysis project Ga0206128, IMG submission 148601) | Pelagic subsurface seawater microbial communities from Kabeltonne, Helgoland, North Sea - Helgoland_Spring_Bloom_20160426_1 | ecosystem: Environmental > Aquatic > Marine > Epipelagic ... | reverse complement strand
TACCTTCTCCATCTTTTTTTGCTATGGTGTCTAAATCTTGCCACTCAAGTGGTGCAGCTTTTAAAGCTATTCCTTGGTGTACAGCATTCCTTGGTATGTTTTTAATAAGAGCTTGAGTTAAAACAATCTTAGGTCTGCATGCTCCTTCAGGTATGTCATAGCGATTGACTGATTGTTCTGTTAGCAATATTTCGTGAACAGTACGTCTTGGGTTAGCCAAAACAGCTTTACAGGCATGTGCTCCCCAAATCCATCCAGTCCCGCCTTCATGCCCTTTGCCATTTTTTTGTGCTCTACCATGGTCGAGTAAATTTGGAGATCTGGGTCGAGTCGTGGAGCTGTGTGTTTTTATGCCATAGGCTTTTTTTAAGCTATTTTGCCCCTTTGGCCGCATTTCATCCAATTTAATATCATTTTTATCTGATTTTCGATGAAATCTGCTATTGCGTGAATTCTTTGACATCTCTATACACCCGCTAGAATTTTAATTAACAGCCTCTGTTCGTTACACAGTTACCACGTTAGCTTGATGACATACAGGGTCTTTTTTGTTGGAGGCAACACTTTAAAAGTTTTAGCTAAGGTCGCAGTTAAAACATATTAGATGGGAGAGGTGGCCGAGTGGTTAAAGGCGTCAGACTGTAAATCTGATCACTATGTGTACGTTGGTTCGAATCCAACCCTCTCCACCATTAAATAAATAGAAGACGTAAAAGTTTTCGGCGGATATGGTGAAATGGTATCATAAGAGCCTTCCAAGCTTAAGGTGCGGGTTCGATTCCCGCTATCCGCTCCAAATTTCTCAGAAATGAGAAAAACTTTAACCCGGTCGATCGATAATGACCACAACATGTGAGAATTAAAATGGCAAAAGAAAAGTTTGAACGCAACAAGCCGCATGCGAATATAGGTACGATTGGTCACGTTGATCATGGTAAGACAACGCTGACTGCAGCTATCACTAAATACTTTGGTGATTTTCAGGCATATGATGAGATTGATGGCGCTCCTGAAGAGAAGGCCCGTGGTATAACAATCTCAACAGCACACGTTGAGTATGAGACGGAAAACCGTCACTATGCTCACGTTGATTGTCCAGGGCACGCTGACTATGTTAAGAATATGATCACGGGTGCTGCTCAAATGGACGGCGGTATCTTGGTTGTTAATGCAGCTGATGGCCCAATGCCTCAAACACGTGAGCACATTTTGCTTGCGCGCCAAGTTGGTGTTCCGGCTCTAGTTGTTTACATGAATAAGGTTGACCAGGTTGACGATGATGAGCTTTTAGAGCTCGTTGAGATGGAAATACGTGAACTTCTTAGTTCATATGATTTCCCTGGTGATGATATTCCTGTGATTGCTGGTTCAGCTCTTGCTGCTATGGAAGGTAAAAATCCAGAAATTGGTGAAGAATCTATCAGAAAGCTTATGGCTGCAGTGGATGAGTATATTCCACAGCCACCGCGTGCAATTGATGAGCCGTTCCTTCTTCCTATTGAAGATGTATTCTCTATATCTGGTCGTGGTACTGTTGTGACCGGTCGTGTTGAACGTGGCGCGGTTAATGTTGGTGATGAAATCGAGATTGTTGGTATTAAAGATACTCAAAAGACAACATGTACGGGTGTTGAGATGTTCCGCAAATTACTTGATCGTGGTGAAGCAGGTGACAACATCGGTGCTCTTATACGTGGTATCGATCGTGAAAAGGTTGAGCGCGGTCAAGTTCTTTGTAAGCCTGGTTCAGTTACACCGCATAAGAAGTTTGTTGGTGAAGCTTACATCCTGACTAAGGATGAGGGTGGTCGTCATACTCCATTCTTTAATAACTACCGTCCACAGTTTTACTTCCGTACAACAGATGTTACGGGCGTTGTGACATTGGATGCTGGTACAGAGATGGTTATGCCAGGTGATAATGTAAATATTAATGTTGAGCTTATTGTGCCAATCGCAATGGAAGAGAAGCTTCGCTTTGCTATCCGTGAAGGTGGTCGTACTGTAGGTGCTGGCGTTGTTGGTAAAATTATTGAGTAATTAAGGGTGAAAGAGTTTAAGTTATTGCATATCAGTTAATTGTAGAGGTGTAGCTCAGTTGGTAGAGCATCGGTCTCCAAAACCGAGGGTCGGGGGTTCGAGTCCCTCCGCCTCTGCCATTAAAGGTTGTAGTTCTAGAATAAACTGCTAAGTGGTTCGCAAATAGTACTAGTTTTAACAATCTAGTGTGTTGGAGTTTAATCAAAATGGCTGATATAAAGCCCGCAAAAAATAAAGTAAGTCCGGTAAAGTATGTTGGACAAGTTCGTCAAGAAGCCCGTAAGGTCGTTTGGCCAACCTCGCGTGAGACTATCACTACCACAATACTGGTTATGGTCATGGTAATACTAATGGGTATATTCTTTTTTATTGTCGACTGGGCGTTGGCAACAATCATTAAATTATTCTTGGGTCTTGGAGGTTCTGCATAATGGCAGCTAAGTGGTATATCATACAGGCCTATTCAAACTTTGAAAAGAGAGTGAAGGAAACCCTAGAGCGTGAGTCTGAGGAAAAGGGTTTGTCTCATCTTTTTGAGGAAATTTTAGTACCTACTGAGAATATAGTAGAAGTTAGAAAAGGACGAAAAGTAGAAAGTGAAAGAAAGTTTTTCCCTGGTTATGTTCTAGCTAAGGTTGATTTAACTGATGCCGCTTATCACCTTGTTAAAAATACGCCAAAAGTTACTGGTTTTTTGGGATCAGCCAATAAGCCGATGCCCGTTTCGGATGCAGAAGTGGCTAGAATTGTAGGTCAGATTCAAGAAGGTGTTGAAACTGGTCGTCCAACAATTGTATTTGATATAGGCGAAACCGTTAAGGTCATTGATGGGCCTTTCCAAAGTTTTAATGGAACAGTCGAGAGTGTTGATGAAGAAGCGGCGCGTTTGAAGGTTCTAATAAATATCTTCGGGCAAGGGACGCCTGTTGAATTGAATTACTTACAAGTCGAAAAACAGACTTAGTTCGTACTATATCTGTGGGAGGTTGTGCTAAGTCCAGCATTATAACCGTACCACAGACCCACAGATGTCATTACCGTGAGGGTGATGGCCAAATTAACCGAGGCAAAAGCCTCAAATGGAGTGGAAAATGGCAAAGAAGATTTCTGGCTATATTAAGCTTATGATTCCTGCTGGATCTGCAAATCCTTCACCGCCTTTAGGGCCTGCACTAGGTCAAAGAGGTGTTAATATAATGGAATTTGCAAAGGCGTTTAATGCAAAAACTGAAGCGCTTGAAAAAGGTGTGCCTACACCAACCGTAATTACTGTTTATGGTGATAAATCATTTACGTTTGTTACAAAGAGCGCTCCTGCATCTTATTACCTCAAGAAAATGGCAGGAAAGAAAATGGGCTCTAATCATCCGGGCCGTGAAATTGCTGGAACAGTAACTATGGCTCAATGCAGAGAAATCGCTGAAATTAAATTGGCAGACTTGTCGGCGAATGATGTAGATCAAGGAGCGCTTATTATTGCTGGATCAGCCCGTTCAATGGGCTACGAAGTAACAGGAGAGTAGTTATGGCTGGAAAAAGAATAAAATCTGCTTACGCTGCATTTGACAAAAGTAAGGATCACACAGTTCTTGATGCTGTCAGTATTATTAAAAGTAATTCAAATGTTAAGTTCGATGAAACCATAGAACTTGCAATTAACCTTGGAGTTGACCCGCGCCACGCTGATCAAATGGTCAGAGGTGTGTGTAATCTCCCTAATGGTACAGGGCGAAGCGTCCGAGTAGCTGTATTTGCCAAAGATGCAAAAGCTGAAGAAGCAAAAAAAGCTGGTGCCGATGTTGTAGGTGCTGAAGATTTAATGGAGCAAATTCAGAGCGGTGATATGCCATTTGAACGTGTTATTGCTACTCCCGACATGATGCCATTGGTAGGGCGTTTGGGTAAAGTTCTAGGGCCAAAAGGTATGATGCCTAATCCAAAGGTGGGTACTGTAACTATGGATGTAACCAAGGCGATTACTGATGCAAAAGGCGGTGCGGTAGAGTTTCGGGCTGAAAAAGCTGGAATAATTCACGCTGGAGTTGGCAAGGCTAGTTTTGCTGAAGATAAATTAGCGGAAAATGTTAACGCATTTCTTACAGCTATAGCTAAGGCGCGCCCATCGGGTGCAAAGGGTACATTTATGAAGAGTATTACGCTCACCTCAACAATGGGCCCGGGAATAAAAATTGATGCTGCTGAGGTTACGTCCTAAGGGTGGCTTTTAAAGAATTTATACAGGTTTACCTGTATATTTACCAGTCAGCTTTTGGCTGATTGGTCTGTCCAAGACTATCGGTGCTACTGATTGCAGTAGCTTAATAGCCGATATAGGCAGAGTTAAGACTGATTTTCCTCACTTTATGTGAGCACGTCAGTTCGATCCTCTGTTAATCCCTTTGGGGGGCAGAAGAAAGCCAATTGCTATATATAGCTATTGGTAAATAGAAGATCTTCGCATGGTGTGAGGGTCATTAACAGGGAGACCGCAAATGGATCGTTCTCAAAAAGAGGAACAGGTTAAAGAGATCTCAGAGATCTTTGATAGTTCCGGATCCGTAGTGATGGCTGAATACTCGGGCATGACTGTTGCGGAAATGACGGATCTTCGTGCTAAACTGCGTGAGCAGGGTGCGTCTATTCGTGTTGTAAAAAATCGTCTGGCGAAAATTGCTTTAAAGGGTAAGCCTTTTGAAGCTGCTGGTGACATGTTCACTGGGCCCGTAGCAATTGCTTGGGCTGAGGATATGATCAGTGCGCCAAAGGTGACAGTCGAGTTCGCCAAAGATAGTAAAGCATTTGCTATCAAAGGTGGGTTCATGGGTGATGAAGTATTCGATACCTCAGGTATTGTTGGTTTATCCAAGCTGCCATCTCGCGAAGAGTTAATTGGAATGGTTGCACAGCGATTGCTAGGGCAGGCTTCTCAAGTTGCTCAACGTCTTATGTCACAAGGCTCGGCTCTTTCCGGCGCTATTAAAGTGATTGAAGAGAAAGCGGCGGCATAATTATAACTATCATTCTCGCAAAATCGAACTGAAACTAACTTAAGGAAGCTAAAATGGCTGATGTAAAAAAACTCGCTGATGAGCTGATGGCTTTAACCATCCTCGAAGCAAAAGAACTAAATGACATTCTTGAAGAGAATGGCATTAAAGCTGCAGCTGCTGTTGCTGTTGCTGGCCCTGCGGCTGGTGATGATGCAGGTGGAGCTGAGGCAAAAACTGACTTTGATGTTGTGATGACTTCATTTGGCGGAAATAAAATTTCTGTTATTAAAGAGGTTCGTGCCATAACTGGTCTTGGTCTCAAAGAGGCAAAAGAACTAGTTGAGTCTGCACCTAAAGCTGTCAAAGAAGGCGTGCCTGAAGCAGAAGCAAATGAGATTAAAGAGAAACTTGAAGCGGCTGGTGCCTCTGTAGAGTTAAAGTAATCTTTTTGGTTATTGCTGGGTGAGACTTATGTTTCACCCAGCATCCTCATTTCGCCAGAGGTTAAAGGTGAAACCGGTGGGTACGGTATAAAATAGCCCAAAGGATTAAAAGAATAGTTGGAATTGCAGACCAACTTTCAAACAAAAAGGTGTCACAGATGTCGCTGACGTTTACTGGTAAAAAACGGATTCGTAAGAGCTTTGGAAGAATTCCAGAGGTAATTAGAATGCCCAATCTCATTGAAGTTCAAAAGAGCTCATACAATCAATTCTTACAAAAATCTATTCCACATGAAGAAAGGGAAATAGATGAAGGAATGCATGGAGTTTTTCATTCTGTCTTTCCTGTTCGTGATTTCTCCGAGCGTGCTGTCTTAGAATATGTATCTTTTGTATTTGAGCCACCAAAGTTTGATGAGGAAGAATGTCAGCAAAGGGATATTACTTACGCTGCACCTTTAAAGGTGAAGATGAGGCTTGTAGTATTTGATGTTGATGATGATACTGGAGCCAAATCTGTCAAAGATATTAAAGAGCAAGACGTCTACATGGGTGATATCCCGTTAATGACAGAAAAGGGAACATTTATTATCAATGGTACAGAGCGTGTAATTGTTTCTCAAATGCATCGTTCACCTGGGGTCTTTTTTGATCATGATAAAGGTAAAGGCCATAGCTCGGGTAAGTTTTTATTCTCTGCAAGAATAATACCATACCGTGGTTCATGGTTGGATTTTGAATTTGATGCTAAAGATATACTTTATGCAAGAATAGATAGGCGCCGCAAATTGCCAGCAACTTCAGTCTTGTATGCGTTGGGTATGTCCAAAGAGGATATACTTGAGCATTACTATAAAAAAATAACTTTTAAACGTAACAAAAACAAAGATGGTTGGACAAGGCCATTTAATCCTGATGATTACAGGGGAGCTAAGCTCTCAAGGGATATGGTAGATTCTAAAACTGGCGAAGTTGTTGCGCCTGCGGGTAGAAAACTTACCAAGCGTGGTGCTACAAAGTTGTCAGATGATGGATTAAAAAATCTATTGATTTCTAATGAAGAAATGGCTGAAAGATTTGCAGCTGAAGATATTGTAAACATGACCACCGGTCAAATTTATGCTGAAGCTGGTGATGAATTATCTATAGAGACAATCGAACTTATAAATGAAGCGGGAATTAGTGAGTTATCTGTCTTGAACATAGATTTTGTAAACGTTGGTCCTTATATTCGTAATACACTTGCTGCCGATAAAAATGAAAGTCGTGATGGTGCTCTTGTAGATATTTATAGAGTCATGCGACCGGGTGAACCTCCAACCACAGAAGCTGCAGAGGACTTATTTAATTCTTTGTTCTTTGACAGTGAAAGATATGATCTTTCTGCAGTTGGTAGAGTCAAAATGAATTTAAGAATGGGTCTTGATTGCTCTGATGAGATACGAGTTTTACGAAGCGAAGATATGCTAGCGGTAGTTGATACTTTAGTTAAGCTTAAGGATGGAATTGGGCAGGTTGACGATATAGATAACCTTGGAAATCGTCGAGTTCGTTCTGTAGGAGAGTTGATGCAGAACCAGTATAGAATTGGTTTGTTGCGAATGGAACGTGCAATCAAAGAGCGAATGCAGTCAGTTGATATAGAAACAGTAATGCCGCATGACTTAATAAATGCTAAGCCTGCTGCTGCGGTCGTGAGAGAGTTCTTTGGTTCTTCGCAATTATCCCAGTTTATGGATCAGACCAATCCTTTATCGGAAATTACTCATAAGCGTCGTCTTTCAGCCTTAGGCCCAGGCGGCCTAACTAGAGAGAGGGCTGGTTTTGAGGTAAGAGATGTACATCCCACACATTATGGACGTATTTGTCCAATTGAAACGCCAGAAGGTCCAAATATTGGATTAATAAACTCCCTAGCTACACACGCGCGGGTAAATAAGTATGGCTTTATTGAAAGTCCTTACCGCAAGATTACTGATGGCAAACTTCAGGGTGATGTTGTTTATATATCGGCTATGGAGGAAGCTCGTTTTTCTATCGCGCAGGCTAATGCTGAAATAAACTCTAATGGAGAGTTAGCTAATGAATACATTACTTGCCGTGTGAATGGTGATGTTACTTTAGTTGCACGCGAGGATGTGGATTTTATTGATGTTAGTCCTAAACAGTTGGTTTCTGTTGCCGCGGCTTTAATTCCGTTTTTAGAAAATGATGACGCAAATAGAGCTTTAATGGGTTCTAACATGATGCGGCAGGCAGTACCGTTGTTGAAGGCGGAGGCCCCTCTTGTTGGAACTGGTATGGAGTCAGTAGTTGCGCTTGATTCAGGTGCTACTGTTGCTGCTAAAAGAGAAGGTATAGTTGAGCAGGTTGATGCTAAAAGAATAGTAGTTCGTGCAACTAGCGAAACTAATTTAGCAAAATCAGGTGTAGATATATATAATCTTTTAAAATTTCAACGTTCAAATCAATCAACCTGTATTAATCAACGTCCATTAGTAAAGGTTGGCGATATAGTTCACATAGGTGACATAATAGCTGATGGGCCCTCTACTGACTTAGGCGAGTTAGCTCTAGGCAAAAATGTATTAGTGGCCTTTATGCCCTGGAATGGCTATAACTTTGAGGACTCAATATTAATTTCAGAGCGAATTGTTCGTGACGATGTTTACACCTCGTTACATATTGAAGAGTTTTCTGTTATGGCTCGAGATACTAAGCTGGGCCCTGAAGAAATTACTAGAGATATCCCAAATGTTGGTGAAGAATCCCTGAGGAATTTAGATGAAGCTGGCATTGTTGCTGTAGGAGCCGAAATTCACGCTGGAGATATTCTTGTTGGTAAGGTTACCCCAAAAGGTGAGAGTCCTATGACGCCTGAAGAAAAGCTCTTGCGTGCTATTTTTGGTGAAAAAGCTTCTGATGTGCGTGATACTTCTCTCAAGCTTCCTCCTGGTGCCTCAGGTACGGTTGTTGAGGTTCGTGTTTTTAATCGTCATGGTGTTGATAAGGATGAAAGGGCTTTACAGATTGAAAGAGAGGAAATCGAATTCTTAGGTAAAGATAGGGATGATGAGCTTACTATTTTAGAAAGATCAATTTATGACTCAGTTAAGAAGACTTTAATCGGAAAAGTTGCTGTATCAGGACCTCGTGGCTTTAAAAAAGGACCAGTAAGTGATGAAACTTTAAGTGATATACCTCGATCAGATTGGTGGAGAATTGGAATCGATGATGAAAAAGCTATCAGCGAACTCGAAGCTTTAAAGGAACAATATGATACCTCTAAAAAGCGTCTAGATGATAGATTTGAGGACAAAGTTGATAAGTTACAAAGAGGTGATGAGTTACCACCTGGTGTGATGAAGATGGTTAAAGTATTTGTAGCCGTTAAGAGAAAACTACAGCCGGGTGATAAAATGGCTGGTCGTCACGGTAATAAAGGTGTTATATCTAAAATTAACCCTGTTGAAGATATGCCTTACCTCGAAACTGGTCAGCCAGTAGATATAGTGCTTAATCCATTGGGCGTTCCTTCTAGAATGAATGTTGGGCAAATATTAGAAACCCACCTTGGTTGGGCTTGTGCTGGAGTTGGTAAGCTTATAGACGATGCGCTTGAAAATTATCGTTCTGATAATGATATTTCTGCACTCAAGAGTGCTTTAACAAATGTTTATGGAGATGAGATTTCATTACCCGACAAAAATGATGATATTTTGGAGCTTGCATCCAATGTTACTGGAGGCGTACCTATAGCCACCCCAGTGTTTGATGGTGCAAGGGAGCCTGATATTGTCAAGATGTTAGAAAAAGCAGGCTTGCATAGCTCCGGTCAAATGGTGCTGAATGACGGGCGTACTGGAGAAAGGTTTACCCGTCCGGTAACAGTCGGTTACAAATACTTGCTTAAGCTTCATCATTTGGTTGATGACAAAATTCATGCTCGCTCTATTGGGCCTTACTCATTAGTAACTCAACAGCCATTAGGTGGTAAAGCACAATTTGGTGGTCAGCGTTTCGGCGAAATGGAAGTATGGGCATTAGAGGCTTACGGTGCTGCTTATACGCTCCAAGAGATGTTAACAGTAAAATCTGATGATGTTGCGGGTAGAACAAAAGTCTATGAATCTATAGTTCGTGGTGATGATGCATTTGAAGCAGGTATTCCTGAAAGCTTTAATGTGCTGATTAAAGAAATACGTTCACTTGGTTTAAATATAGAATTGACTAATGGCTAATAATTCCAACCACTTTATAGGTTGGGCGAGTAGATAAATATTAACGGCTTAGGTTTAATACCGGTGCCAAATTAGAGGAAAAAGTTATGAACCAAGAGGTGATGAACATTTTCAATCCAGCGCAAGAAGGTCCTACCTTTGACCGCATTCGTATATCCCTGGCATCTCCAGAAAAAATACAAAGTTGGTCTTTTGGAGAAATCAGAAAACCAGAAACCATTAATTACCGCACATTTAAGCCTGAGAAGGATGGTCTTTTCTGTGCCCGTATATTTGGACCCGTTAAAGACTACGAATGCCTCTGCGGAAAATATAAGCGAATGAAATATAAAGGCGTTGTATGTGAGAAGTGTGGAGTCGAAGTAACTGTTACTCGAGTGCGTAGAGAGAGAATGGGGCATATCGAACTAGCAGCTCCATGTGCGCATATTTGGTTTTTAAAATCATTACCTTCCCGTATTTCATCTATGTTAAACATGACCTTAAAAGAGGTTGAGAGAGTACTATATTTTGAGAGTTATATTGTCACTGAGCCTGGTTTAACTTCTCTCTCCGAGCGTCAAATTTTATCAGAAGATGAATACCTAGATGCTCAAGCAGAATTTGGTGAAGATAGTTTCACTGCAGGGATTGGAGCTGAAGCTGTTCGTGATATGTTGATGAATTTGGATTTAGAGGCTGAAGTCGAACGAACTCGTTTTGATATGACAGAAACCGGTTCTGAATTGAAGCTTAAAAAACTATCAAAAAGATTAAAGTTACTGGAAGCATTTATTACATCTGGGAATAGGCCTGAATGGATGGTGCTTACCATAGTACCGGTAATTCCGCCAGAGCTACGGCCTCTTGTACCACTTGATGGTGGTAGGTTTGCAACTTCTGACCTTAACGATCTTTATCGTCGTGTAATTAACAGAAATAATAGGTTAAAGAGATTAATTGAACTTCGTGCCCCTGATATTATTATTCGAAATGAAAAGAGGATGCTCCAAGAGTCTGTTGATGCGTTATTTGATAACGGGCGACGCGGAAGAGTTATAACTGGTGCTAATAAACGCCCACTTAAGTCGATGTCTGATATGCTTAAGGGAAAGCAGGGACGTTTTCGTCAGAACTTACTAGGTAAGCGGGTAGATTACTCAGGTCGGTCAGTCATAGTTGTTGGTCCTGAATTAAAACTTCATGAATGCGGTCTTCCAAAGAAAATGGCTTTAGAGTTATTTAAGCCATTCATATACGCGCGTTTGGATGCTAAAGGTTTGTCTGGAACAGTTAAGCAATCAAAAAAACTTGTAGAAAAAGAACGACCAGAGGTTTGGGATATTCTTGATGAGGTTATAAAAGAACATCCAGTTTTATTAAACCGAGCACCTACTTTACATAGACTGGGAATTCAAGCATTCGAACCAAAATTGACAGAAGGAAAAGCAATCCGTCTTCATCCACTTGTTTGTGCTGCATTTAATGCTGATTTTGATGGTGACCAGATGGCTGTTCATGTGCCTTTGTCTATCGAAGCTCAGCTTGAAGCACGTGTCTTAATGATGTCAACTAACAACATATTATCTCCTGCTAATGGCAAACCGATTATAGTACCATCCCAAGATATAGTGCTGGGACTTTATTATATGTCGCTAATGCGAGATGGAGAAAAAGGTGAAGGTATGATGTTTGCTAATATTGATGAGGTTGAAGCTGCCTTAGACAATGGTTACGTTACAGTTCACTCAAAGGTAAAGGGTCGTTTTCCAGTAACTGCTGAAGATGGTACGATTACTTATGAAGTTGCTGAAACTTCGCCTGGTAGGCTTAAGCTTGCTGAGTATCTTCCATCTCATCCTATGGTTAAATATGAGATTATTAATAAGATTCTAACTAAAAAAGAAATAGGGAAACTTATCGATACTGTCTATCGTCACGCAGGGCAGAAAGCTACTGTAATTTTTGCGGATAAAATGATGTCCTTGGGTTTTAGAGAGGCCTGTAATGCGGGTATTTCATTTGGTAAGGACGATATGGTTATACCTGAAACTAAATATACCCTAGTTAATGAAACTCAGGGATTAGTCTCTGATTTTGAGCAGCAATATGCCGATGGTTTAATAACAAAGGGCGAAAAATACAACAAAGTTGTAGATGCTTGGTCTAAATGTACAGATAAAGTTGCTGATGCTATGATGGATGAGGCTGCCCGTCCACGTAAGCGTATAAACTCTATATTTATGATGGCTGATTCAGGTGCGCGTGGTTCAAAAAACCAGATGAAACAACTTGCAGGTATGAGAGGCTTGATGGCTAAACCCTCAGGAGAAATCATTGAGACTCCTATTACGGCTAACTTCAAAGAGGGGTTAACTGTTATGGATTACTTTAACTCAACCCATGGAGCGCGTAAGGGTCTTGCTGATACAGCACTCAAAACAGCTAATTCGGGATATCTAACGCGTCGCCTAGTTGACGTTGCACAAGACTGTATAGTTACCGAACAGGATTGTGGTACTCAAAATGGTATTGAATTGAAGCCAGTAGTGGACTCGGGCGAGGTTGTTGTTTCGCTTGGTGAACGAGTTCTCGGAAGAGTTCTTGCTGAAGATATCCAAGATCCCCGCAATGGTGAACTTTTGTATCCAGCTAATACTTATGTTGATGAAGATATAGCAGCTGAAATTGATTTGTCGGGATTGCAAAATCTTCGAGCTAGAAGTCCATTGACTTGTGATACTGTTACGGGGATTTGTGCAACTTGCTATGGTAGAGATTTAGCTCGAGGAATAAAAGTTAATATGGGCGAAGCAGTTGGAGTGATCGCTGCTCAGTCGATTGGTGAGCCAGGTACACAGCTTACTATGCGAACTTTCCATATTGGGGGAACAGCTTCAGTCTCAGATAAATCTGTAACTGAAAGCTCTAACCAAGGTTTTATCAAGTACGATTCAAAAGAAGTTATTGATACTGGTTCTAGTTTTATGGTCAGGTCTCGTAAGATTGAGTTTTCAGTTGTAGATAAAGATGGCAAGGAGCTTGAGACTCATAAAGTCGATTATGGTTCACGTATTTTAGTAAAGTCAGGTGTTAAGGTGAAGCGCGGCGACCGCCTAGCAGAGTGGGATCCATATGCAACTCCAATTCTGACGGAAACGGGTGGCAAGGTTCGTCTACTAGATTTAGTGGATGGAGTTTCTGCTAAAGACGAAACTGATGAAGAAACAGGTATCTCTTCAAAAGTTATTGTTGATTGGCGTGCTTCTTCTAAGTCTGGTGATATCCAGCCCGTTGCTGTTATAGAAGATGAAAATGGCGAACCAGTAAAATTTGATAATGGAAACATAGCCCGATACATGTTAGCTGTTGGAGCAATACTTTCTGTTAATGACGGTGATGTTGTCAAACCTGGTGATGTTCTAGCCAGAATTGCTAAAGGTGGTGCAACTCAGCGCGATATTACTGGTGGTCTACCACGTGTGGCCGAACTGTTTGAAGCCCGCCGTCCAAAAGACGATGCTGTAATAGCTGATATTGATGGAAAAATTGAATTTACACGTGATTATAAAAACAAACGAAAAATTCAGATATTACCTGGAGATGAAAATATAGAGCCATCATCATACTTAATTGCAAAAGGCAAGCATATGTTAGTTCAGGATGGCGACAGTGTTAAAAAGGGTGACTACATTATTGATGGAAACCCTGCACCACATGACATTCTCTCAATCATGGGTGTCGAGGCTTTAGCTGAATATCTTGTGGATGAAGTTCAGGGTGTATATCGACTACAAGGGGTTCCAATTAATGATAAACATATCGAAGTAATAGTCCGTCAAATGCTTCAAAAAGTTGAAGTTACTGATCCTGGAGATACTACTTTGCTTCGAAATGAGCAAATGGATAAGATTGAATTTAATAAAGTAAATGTAGCATTGCTCGAAAGAGATAAAAAAGCTGAAATTGCCAAAAGTACCCCTGTTTTACTAGGTATTACTAAAGCATCTCTACAGACACGTTCATTTATTTCAGCTGCGTCTTTCCAAGAGACTACTCGTGTTCTGACTGAGGCATCTGTCCAAGGCAAAGAAGATATGCTTGAGGGTCTCAAAGAGAATGTGATTGTTGGAAGACTTATTCCAGCAGGCACGGGTGGAAATTTACGCAAATATCAGAAGCTTGCTAACGAACTGGACCAAAAATTGCTTGAGGAACGAGCAGCAAATGAGCCACAGCTTGAAGATTTTCCTGAAGAAATTAGTGGAGGCGCAGCTGAGTAGTTGGCTAATTGAATAAGTATTAAAAACCGCACAATTGAATTAGTGCGGTTTTTTTATTTTAATAATTTCATAAAGTAGTTTGGAGAATTGGGATGAAATATTTTTTGTTTTTTGTTTTTTGTTTTTATTTAAACGGATGCAACACTAATAAAGAAAATATTTCCTCAAGCTCAGTAGAGATTTTGCATGATGATATTCTTACTTTAGACACCCACATTGATATTCCGTTAACTTATATGACTGAGATAGACCCAAGTGGGCCTACAGACTTACAAGTTGATCTACCAAAATTACAAAAAGGAAATTTGGATAGTGGTTTCTGGATAATATACACACCTCAAGACTATTTAACTGAAAAATCATATTTATCGGCTTTAGAAATCGCTGAAACAAGAAATAATGCTATTCATGAATTAACAAAAAAACATAGCGATTATTTTGAGTTGGCCTTTAAGGCTGATGATGTCAGCCGAATAGTTAGTGATGGAAAGTATGCAGTTTTAATAGGAATGGAAAATGCATTTCCTTTAGGCAAAACTTTAAAAGATGTGAAACTTTGGGCAGAAAGAGGTGTTCGCTATATGGGCATTACACATTTTGGTCACAATCAATTTGGAGACAGTTCTAACCCAAGTTCTGACAGAAATGAAATGACATCACGATGGCATGGCTTATCGCCATTGGGAAAGGAATTGATAAAGGCTTTAAATGATGCGGGTATAATGGTAGATGTATCGCATGCTTCAAAAAGCACTATGATGCAAGCGGCGGAATTATCAAGAGTGCCAGTTATTGCTAGTCATTCAGGTGTTAAAGCTATTAGAGACCACCCCAGAAATTTAGACGACGAGCAGCTTTTGATGTTGAAGGAAACTGGCGGGGTAGTTCAAGTTGTTGCTTATGGATCATATATTAAGGGTTATACAAATGAACAAAAAAATCTAGAAACTACTATTGCGTTAAAATTTAATGTTAACTCCAAAGATGACTTTAACGCTCTTGATGAGGATGCTAAAATAAGTTTTGAACAAGCCAGAAATGAGTTACTGGCGATGGAGCCCCGCGCTAACGTGAGTGATTATGTCGATCATATAGATCATGTAGTAAAAATAGCAGGTATTGACCATGTTGGCATCGCCTCTGATTTTGATGGTGGCGGAGGTGTGATTGGCTGGCAAGATGCTTCAGAAACTCAGAATGTAACTGCTGAGCTAATTAAGCGAGGTTATAGCGAAAGTCACATAACTAAAATATGGGGTGGAAACCTTCTTCGTGTTATGCGAGAGGCTGAGCAGGCTTCAAGGTAGCTTGTTGTAAGACTTATTAGTATGTAGATTATAAAAATTCCTAAAAAAAAGCATATATATTCTGTTGACGAGTGACGAATCCCTGACTATACGGCGCTCAAGTCGATGAACATGCTGTCTTTGGGTTACCAAAGAAACCTTGTTTAAGATGTAAATTGAATAAACCGATCGGTAAATTTACGTTAAAGCGTAAATTTTCAGATTTAGTTGCAGGTAGCTATTAGATCGCATGGTGTGATCGATTAGATATCTGCGTTTTGTGCAGGAAAAGGCTTTTAGATGTCACGTCGTCACCGCGCTGAAAAAAGAGAAATACTTCCGGATCCAAAGTTTAACGACTTGGTTCTTTCAAAGTTTATGAACGCTATTATGCTTGATGGTAAAAAGTCAACTGCGGAAAAAATAGTTTATGGTGCTATGGAAATCGTCGAAGACAAGGCTAAAACCGAGCCTATTAGAGTGTTCCATGACGCCTTGGAAAATATAAAACCAGCCGTTGAGGTCCGCTCGCGTCGAGTCGGTGGTGCTACATACCAAGTACCAGTTGAAGTACGTCCTGATAGACGCCAGGCACTGGCCATACGTTGGTTAGTTTCCGCATCTCGATCTCGAAATGAAAATACAATGAGAGAAAGACTTGCTGGTGAGTTGATGGATGCATCAAATAACCGTGGATCTGCCGTAAAGAAGCGTGAAGACACACATAGAATGGCAGAAGCCAATCGTGCGTTTTCACACTATCGTTGGTAATCGGGAAAAGAGACTAAGATGGCACGTGAATACGATTTAAAAGATTACCGTAACTTTGGTATTATGGCTCATATTGATGCCGGTAAAACGACTTGTACTGAGCGTATTCTCTATTACACAGGAAAAAATCATAAAATTGCTGAAGTTCACGATGGTGCAGCTACCATGGACTGGATGGAGCAAGAACAAGAGCGCGGTATAACTATTACATCGGCTGCTACTACTTGTTTCTGGGGTGGTAAAAGATTGAATATAATAGACACTCCTGGTCACGTTGACTTTACCATTGAGGTTGAGCGCTCTTTACGTGTACTTGATGGTGCGGTTGCATTGTTAGATGCAAATGCTGGTGTTGAGCCTCAAACTGAAACGGTTTGGCGTCAAGCTGATAAGTATAATGTTCCAAGGATGATTTTTATCAATAAGATGGATAAAATAGGAGCTGATTTTTATGCTTCTGTGCAATCTGTTAAGGATAGACTTGGCGGTAATGCTCTTGAGATGCAATTACCTATGGGTTCTGAAGATCAATTCAAGGGAGTTGTAGATTTAGTTAAAAATGTTGCATACACATGGGCTGATGATGCAGATCTTGGTGCTAAGTACGATACAATAGAAGTTCCTGCTGAGCTGGTAGAGAAAACGGCAGAATATCGGGAGGCTTTGATTGAGGCGGTTGCAGAGATGGATGATTCTGTAATGGAGGCTTATTTCGAGGGTATAATGCCCGATGTTGATACCATTCAAAGATTGGTTAGAGAGGCTACTATAGCCGGTAAGGTTGTACCTGTGTTTTGTGGAACAGCTTTCAAGAATAAGGGTGTTCAGCCATTACTTGACGCGGTTGTTGCGTATTTACCATCGCCACTTGATATTGCTGCCATCAAGGGTGTTGATTTAAAAACGGGTGAAGATACAACTCGTCCTGCTAGTGATGATCAGCCTTTATCTATGCTTGCTTTCAAAATTATGAATGACAAGTTTGTGGGAACCCTTACTTTTTGCAGAATTTACTCTGGCAAGCTTGAAACTGGAACAACATTACTCAATTCTGTTAAAGAGAAAAAAGAGCGGGTGGGAAGAATGATGATGATGCATTCTAATGACCGTGAAGATATACAAGAAGCATACGCTGGCGATATAATCGCTGTTGCGGGTCTTAAGGGCTCAACAACTGGTGATACACTTTGTGATGTAAATAAGCCAGTTATTCTAGAGCGCATGGAATTTCCTGATCCAGTTATTGAAATAGCAGTCGAGCCTAAATCTAAAGCCGATCAAGAAAAGTTAGGTGTTGGCTTGCAGCGCTTAGCTGCTGAGGATCCATCATTCAGAGTATCAACAGATCATGAGTCGGGCCAAACCATTATGGCAGGTATGGGTGAATTACACTTAGATATTTTAGTTGACCGGCTAAAGCGTGAATTTGGTGTTGAAGCAAATATTGGTCAGCCACAAGTTGCTTATCGCGAAGCACTAGCTAAGCCAGTAGATATCGATTACACCCATAAAAAGCAATCGGGTGGTTCGGGGCAGTTTGGACGAGTTAAGATTCGTTTCCAGCCTCTTGAACCTGGTGAGGGTATTTTGTTTGAATCCAAAGTTGTTGGAGGAAACGTACCAAAGGAGTATATACCTGGTGTTGAAAAAGGTATCAGAACTATGGCTGAATCAGGCTTGCTTGCTGGTTTTCCTGTAATTGATTTTAAGGCTGAGTTGTACGACGGAGCCTATCATGATGTGGACTCATCGGTTATGGCATTTGAAATTGCCGCTAGGGCTGCTTTTCGTCAAATTAAAGTTGAAGGTAAGATAAAGTTATTAGAGCCAATTATGAGAGTTGAGGTTGTTACGCCCGATGAATACATGGGTGACGTTATTGGCGATTTAAACTCTAGACGAGGTATGATCGAAGGAACAGAAATGCGTGGAAATGCTAATGTTATTAATTCGATGGTGCCGCTTGCCAATATGTTTGGTTACGTTAATGACCTCAGGTCAAAAACGCAGGGCCGGGCTCAGTTTACAATGACATTCGATCATTATTCAGCCACCCCTCAAGCAGTGGCTGATGAAGTGATATCAAAACAAGGTGGTGCATAGCTTATAGATATGCACCTTTATTATAGAAATTAAAACAACTCCCATAGAGAGCACGGAGAATTAAAATGGCAAAAGAAAAGTTTGAACGCAACAAGCCGCATGCGAATATAGGTACGATTGGTCACGTTGATCATGGTAAGACAACGCTGACTGCAGCTATCACTAAATACTTTGGTGATTTT
>Ga0206128_1002099_pt1 | contig 18477 bp, 19 predicted proteins | sample Helgoland_Spring_7_FD_148601 | JGI IMG/M metagenome (GOLD analysis project Ga0206128, IMG submission 148601) | Pelagic subsurface seawater microbial communities from Kabeltonne, Helgoland, North Sea - Helgoland_Spring_Bloom_20160426_1 | ecosystem: Environmental > Aquatic > Marine > Epipelagic ... | reverse complement strand
CCGCTAAGGGATTGTCTAAAAATTGATCTTTATTTTGATCAAATTTTTCTCCTCTATAATTTCTATGAACATACACTCCTGTTTGCCATTTATCAGAAACTCTTTGATTGAAGTGAGTATTCATCTCCAACCTTCCATTTAAGGAAGAATATAAATTGAAAAAGAACTTATTATCTGAAAAAGGTTTTACCAATTCTACATTGATTTGTCCTGAAATACTCTCATACCCGTTTACTACGTTTCCAGCTCCCTTCGTGATCTGAATACTTTCTACCCAGGTGCCTGGAGTAAATGTTAGCCCAAATACCTGAGAAGCTCCTCTAACCGAGGGAATGTTTTCTTGTGATATTAATAAATATGGACTCGTTAACCCCAGCATTTGAACTTGCTTTGTACCTGTTAATGCGTCAGAAAAACTAACATCTATCGATGGATTTGTTTCAAAGCTTTCTGCTAAATTACAACACGCTGCCTTTAATAATTCGTCAGCATTAACAGTAAACATATTGGTAGTTGTTGAGAACGATTTATAGGTTGCTTTTTTTCGTGAGGTAACCACCACCTCGTCTAACTCACTTTGCAGGGTTAAAAAATGATGAATTGAATTTGAATTGAGAACTGTAATGGTATCTGTTTGATACCCTAAATAACTAATAACTAATTTTTTATATGTTTTTTCATAAGGTATTTTAAACCAGCCTTTTGAATTTGAAATAGAACTAATATTAGTGTTTAGCCAATGAATGCTTGCTCCTTCTACCCCTAAATCGTCTTTAGGATTCGCAGAATCCATAATCATACCGCTAAGAGATGTTTGAGTGAAAATTATGACTGGACTAAGAAGTAAAAAACTACTTAATATATATTTTTTCATGGTTGATGATTTTTAAAATTATAAAACTTTTTCTGCTTAAAAAAACAGATCTGAAATAATAATTAAAAAATCAAATTAAAAAAGATTGGTATAAGATCCGGTAATTGATCGGGAGATCAGGGGGTGATAAATCATTGTACACTAATTCAATGGACTCCTTCACGATAAAAGTATCATGATAGGAAACAAAGAATGACACAAGTAGTAGTTGTTTCTGGAAATTAAAATCATCAACAGAGGCCTGAAGTAATTCTTGTTGGCCTTGTACTTGTTGTACCTCATCTTTACAACAATTTTTCATAACAGGCGCCTCTTTTTCCATTCCACAATGAGCAGCAGTTCCTGTAAAAGATACATCAACAAGAGAATCACCACAATAGTGTTTTTCTACGGTAAAAGAAAGTGTAGAAAAAAAAACTAAAATGGCCAGTAAAAATGACGTTATTTTAAAAAATGTTTTTTTCATTAATACTGCAAATTTACAATAAGAAACTCTAATTTTTTGTTAAATTAAGAGGGAATTAATTTTTGATAATAAAAGACTGTAAGCAACAGCAATATAAATATTGGATGAATGATGAATCTTCTTACATAAAACAACAATAGGTACCCCCCTTGAAAATCATCTTGCAGTAGGATTATAAAAACAAAAATGAGGATCAACATTGCTAAAAAAAAGAAAATTACTGAAAACTTAACATAATCCGTCCTTTTAAATAAAATCCATATTAATCCTAAAGATATTGTAGCATTCAATACATATCTATACACCATATGTATTATCAAACGCCAGCGATCCATATCATCAATTTTTTTGTATAAGAAATCATTTCTAAAATAGTCAATTAAAGGATCATAAAATAATTCTGTTTCCCATATTCTAATCAAAAAAAACAAGAATATACAGCATAAGGACAGCACTATTTTTACTGATTTTCTCATCTCTTATAAGTAGAATAGTACCTAACCCATAGGATCCAAAGTATAAATATCGTTCCATAAATTATTGCTGGAAAAACGACATTATGTAACAATTGATTTTGAGCTGGATATGTATAGAGCAGCCATACCAATAAAGCAATTCGTAAAACGTTGATCACGTAGATTAGAGCACTTCCTAAAAGACCATATAAAATGGTATCTTTAATAGACCCCTTAAAAGCAATAATGAAAGAGAGAAATAAAATGATTAAACTTAGTGAGTTACATCCCTCGATGATCCTAGCAACATAGTGCCCTTCAAATAGAATTTTTACCGACATCTCGTCTTGATGTTGGATGGCCTGAACCTGGTATCCCATAAAAACCAATACCTCTTTTGTTTGATTGGCCACTAGCGTTGTTATTGAAGAGGTTTTAAAATAAGCTTCTTTTTGCTGTGAAGCACCCAAATACTGAGTATATATAACCACAAGAGTAAAGTAGGTTACAAAAAATTTAATTAAAAAAATAACAATATTTTTATGCTTTTTCACAACAACATTTATTTTAACTTCGCTTTTTCTTTTAACGAATATACAAAAATGGAACTGAAAGTTTTAAAACAAGAAATAGACCGTATTATTTCCTCTGAGGACTCCAATGAGAATACCTTGCAAAAAATCTGTGATTATCTGGAAAGAACAGTATCCTATTATGACTGGGTTGGTTTTTATTTTAAAAATGGGACTAAAAACGAACTAAAATTAGCACAATACACCGGAGAAGAAACGGAACATACGATCATCCCTTTTGGGAAAGGAATTTGTGGTCAAGTTGCAATGAGTAATGAAAACTTTGTTGTACAGGATGTTTCTGAACAAGAAAATTATATTTCTTGCGGTTGGAAGGTAAAATCAGAAATTGTGATCCCAATTTTTGTAAACGAAAAAAATATTGGCCAAATAGACATCGATTCTCATACTGCTAATATTTTCACAGAAAAAGATGAACTTCTCTTGGAATATATTTGTAAAAAAATAGCCCTTATTTTAAATTAATTTCCCTACTTTTAAACATAATTAATCCCTAATTACATCCTTAATTATGAAAAAAGAAAAAGCAAAATTTAAAAAAAAAAGCAAAAAAAACCAGTACTCACAAAAAAAAAAAAAAATTTTAACCCAATTTGTAAATTGGTTTCGGAATTTTATTGACAATGCAGAATAATGTAAATTAATTTTCACCTTAATTCCTATTCAACGAGAAATAAATATTTTTGTATCAGACGATTCTCCCTCACAACTATTTTACCTAAAAATTAAATAGTTGTTAACTATTAATGGTTTTTGTTACTATCTTTTTATTGTCTTGCAAGATTGCTTTTATTAAATTTGTGTTTCTTAACAAGACCACACTAAATGAGCACTTCAAAAACAATTAAATCCGCATTAATTTCGGTATTTCACAAAGATGGCCTAGAGCCAGTTGTAAAAAAATTAAATGACTTAAATGTAACCATCTACTCTACAGGAGGAACAGAAAAATTCATTAAAAACTTAGGAATCAACGTAATCCCTGTTGATGAGGTTACTTCTTACCCATCTATTCTTGGTGGTAGAGTAAAAACGCTGCATCCGAAAGTTTTTGGTGGTATTCTAAACAGACAGGACAACGAAAATGACGTTGCAGAATTAGCGGAATTCAACATTCCTCAAATAGATCTCGTAATTGTAGATTTATATCCGTTTGAAAAGACTGTTGCTTCAGGAGCACCTGAACAAGATATCGTAGAAAAAATTGACATCGGAGGAATTTCTTTAATTAGAGCTGCTGCAAAAAATTTTAAAGACACATTTATTGTTTCTTCAATGGAACAATATGATCCTTTTTTAAATATAATCTCTCAAAATAAAGGAACAACAACGATATCAGAAAGAAAGAAATTTGCTGCCAAGGCTTTTAACATCTCTTCTCATTATGACACTGCTATCTTTAATTATTTCAATGAAGAAGAAGTCGTTTACAAAGCAAGCGAGCAAGATGCGAAAGTTTTACGTTACGGAGAAAATCCTCATCAAAAAGGATATTTTTTTGGAAATCTGGATGCAATGTTTGACAAACTTCATGGAAAGGAACTGAGTTATAACAATTTATTAGACGTAGATGCGGCTGTTAATTTGATTGAAGAATTTAAAGGTGAAGCGCCAACTTTTGCTATTTTAAAACACAACAATGCTTGTGGATTTGCTCAAAGAGACACAATCAAACAAGCTTATGTAGATGCCTTGGCTGGAGATCCTGTTTCTGCTTTTGGAGGAGTTTTAATTGCAAACATTGAAATTGACAAAGAAACTGCTGAAGAAATTCATTCTTTATTTTGTGAAGTTGTCATTGCTCCTTCTTTTTCAGACGAAGCTCTCAGCATCCTAAAAGGAAAGAAAAATAGAATTATTTTGATCCAAAAACAAGTTGAATTACCAACTAAGACGATCAGAACTTGCTTAAATGGTTCATTGGTTCAAGACAAGGACAGCATAACAGACCAGTTAGAAGACCTAACATATGTGACGAATACAAAGCCTACAAAAGATCAAATTGATGATTTATTATTTGCTTCAAAGCTATGTAAAAACACAAAATCCAACACCATAATACTCGTAAAAGACAAACAATTACTAGCTGGTGGAACGGGGCAAACAAGTAGAGTGGATGCATTAAACCAAGCAATAGAAAAGGCTACTTCTTTTGGCTTCGATTTAAATGGATCTGTCATGGCAAGTGATGCTTTTTTTCCTTTTCCTGATTGTGTAGAAATAGCAGACAAAGTAGGTGTTAAAAGCGTCATACAGCCTGGAGGCTCTATTAAAGATCAATTAAGTATCGACTACTGTAATGAACACGATATTTCTATGGTAATGACAGGTACAAGACATTTCAAACATTAATAAATAAAATGTATATTACACTTATAAATTTAGTAAGTTTGTAAGAGAACATAAAAATAATTCAATAAAAATATTTCATGGGTTTTTTCGATTTTATGACAGAAGATATTGCGATCGATTTGGGTACCGCAAATACGTTGATAATTCACAATGGAAAAGTGGTTATTGACAGTCCTTCTATTGTTGCTAGAAATCGAATTTCTGGTCAAATTATTGCAATTGGTAAAGAAGCCAATTTAATGCAAGGGAAAACCCATGAAAATATCAAAACAATCCGTCCCTTAAAGGATGGAGTGATTGCCGATTTTGAAGCTTCAGAACAAATGATAAAAGAGTTTGTAAAGCAAATTCCGTCAATCAAAAAGAAACTATTTCCACCAGCATTAAGAATGGTAATTTGTATTCCTTCAGGAATTACAGAGGTAGAAAAGCGAGCAGTTCGCGACTCTGCAAAACACATGAATGCAAAAGAAATATATTTAATTTTTGAACCTATGGCTGCAGCAATTGGTGTCGGTATTGACATCATGGAACCCAAAGGAAATATGATTATTGATATCGGGGGCGGTACTACTGAAATTGCCGTGATTGCCCTGGGTGGAATTGTTTGTGACCAATCTGTTAAAGTTGCTGGAGACTTATTTACAAACGACATCATGTACTACATGCGAACTCAACACAATCTTCATGTCGGAGACTCTACTGCCGAAAAAATAAAAATTCAAATTGGTGCGGCTACTGAAGATTTAGAAACCCCACCTGAAGAAATGCTTGTTCAGGGTAGAGATTTATTAAGCGGAAAACCTAAACAGGTTCAAGTTTCTTTTAGAGAAATCGCCAAAGCACTTGATAAATCCATTTTAAGAATTGAAGATGCTGTAATGGAAACATTGTCTAAAACACCTCCAGAATTGGCAGCAGACATCTATAATACTGGAATATACTTGGCTGGAGGAGGCTCTATGTTGAGAGGACTGGACAAACGTTTGTCTCGAAAAACAGATTTACCTGTATATGTTGCTGAAGACCCCTTAAGAGCAGTGGTTAGAGGTACTGGAATAGCATTAAAAGAACTAAGTAAATACAAAAATGTGTTAATGAAATAGCGATTTTTAAGTTCTATCAATGCAGCAAATCATCTATTTTTTTCAGAAGTTTAAATATTTTCTGTTTTTTTTATTCCTAGAGTGTATCGCTCTTACCCTAACTTTTAATAATCTTAATTTTCACAAAAGCAAATTTGTAAACTCTGCAAATAGTGTTACTGGAATTTTTTATTCAACTCTTTCTAATTCTATGGAATATTTGAGTTTGAAATCCAAAAACCAATCTTTACAGGAGGAAAACACCCAACTTAAAAATGACTTAGAAAAAAATAAATTATTTTTCTCTACAGACATTTCAGTCATAGATACGGTGAAATATCATCAAAAATACACCTACACGGAGGCTAAAATTATTAACAACAATTATTCTAAACCTCATAATTTCCTAACAATCAACAGAGGCCTGAATGAGGGGATCATCAAAGAAATGGGGGTTATTAATCGGAGAGGAATTATTGGAATTACTGAAAACGTATCAAATAACTACACCAGAGTGCAATCTATATTGAATAAAAACAGCAACATTAATGCGCGTCTAAAAGGAAATACAGCTTACTTTGGAACTCTTAAATGGAATAGCATTGATTACAATACTGTTCAACTCCATGATATTCCAAGACAAGCTCCCTTAAAGATCGGAGACACGATTGAAACGGGGGGTAAATCAACCATTTTTCCAGAAGGAATTCCTATAGGTACAGTCTCAAAAATAAACAAAAGAAATACAGCAAATAGCAAAATAAACGTGACCCTTTTTAATGACATGAGCAATCTTGAAAATGTTTATGTTGTTAAAAATTTACACAAACAAGAAATACAATTACTAGAAAACAATAGCAATGAATAAAAGTTTACATCTAAGTTTGTTTTTTTTATTCTTGTTGGGGTTACAAGTTTTAATCTTAAATAATATTAACTTTTTAGGATACATCAACCCTTTCCTCTACATCGCTTTTATTTTCTTATATCCGTTAAAAGAAAATAAATTCCCACTATTATTTTTTAGTTTTATGTTAGGGATATCTATTGATTTTTTCTCTGATTCAGGAGGAATTCATGCTTTTTCAACTTTATTTATTGCTTATACGAGACTGTTTTTTGTGAAAATATATTTCAGAAAAATACCTTCAGACTACCCTTTTTTTAAATTAAACTCTGAATCTATTGGCAAGGTTTTTAACTTCGTGGTAACTTTAACAGTCATTCATCACCTTATCTATTTTTCTTTTGCTAGCTTTAGCTTTCAAAATATATCAATCGTTCTCTTGAATACGCTGTATTCAAGTATTTTTACATTGATTTTATTTTTTCTAGGAACCTCCATTTTTAAGAAAAACAAATAATGAAACGAAGTTTTTTACTTTATTTTTTAATTACACTTATTGGAATTATTTTTATTGCAAGGCTTTTTCAACTTCAAATAATTAGAGGCGCAAATTACGATCCAATTCGAAATTCTGCAGTAAAAATCAAATATGATTACCCAGAAAGAGGCTATGTATACGACAGAAACGAGACCCTTTTAGTCGCCAATCAACTTTCTTATGATATCATGATACAACCCAACAAAGTTTCTCCTTTAGATACTTTAGAATTCTGCGACCTGTTAAAAATTGATAAAGAATACTTTTTAAAAAGTTTTAGGAGGGCTGAAAAATATGCGACCTATAAACCTTCCGTATTTCTCAAGCAGTTGTCAAAAGAAGACTTTGCCTTTTTGCAAGAAAAGCTCCAAAAGTTTAAAGGCTTTTATATCCAAAAAAGGATTATAAGAGAATACCCTGTAAAAGTAGCCGCCAATGTTCTTGGATATATCGGAGAAGTCAATGAAAATATGGCTAAAATAAATAACTATTACCAACAAGGAGAATTAATTGGAAAAGATGGAATAGAAAGACAATATGAAAAAATATTAAGAGGAAAAAAAGGAAAAAAATTTTTAAGCTTAAACAGATTCAACACCGTTACGGGATCTTATTTAAAAGGCACATACGATACCTTATCTCAAAATGGAAAAGATTTAACGCTCACTTTAGACATAAAATTACAAGCTTATGCTCAAAAATTGATGTCTGGAAAACGAGGAGGAATTGTAGCAATAGAACCCACTACTGGAGAAATTCTAGCATTGGTAACAGCCCCCTCCTACGACCCTAACATGTTGGTCGGCAGAAAAAGATCTAAAAATTCAAATTTTCTAATGGATCCTAAAAACCCAGACAAGCCAACTTACGACAGGGCTTTAATGGCGCAATATGCTCCTGGATCGCCTTTTAAAATGATGAATGCCTTAATTGGTTTACAAGAAAACGTTATCAATTCGAACACGAACTTCAAATGTTATGAAGGCTATCAATACGGAAGACGAAAAAATGAATTTATGGGATGCCATTGCGGTATTATTGGTAAGCCCATCTATTTAAAAACAGCAATTGCAAGATCTTGTAACAGTTATTTTTCAAATACCTTTAAACGTATTGTAGAAAAAGACAATAGACCCTCAGAAGGGTTAAATAGCTGGAGTGAACATGTAAAAAGTTTTGGTTTAGGAAATTACTTAGGCTATGATTTACCTGCCGGAGCCTCTGGAAGGATCCCAACAGGTACTTTTTATGACGGTAGAATAAACTACCGCTGGAATGCTTCATCTATTATTTCCAATGCTATTGGACAAGGTGATGTTGAAACTACCCCAATACAATTAGCAAACTTTACTGCCGCCATTGCTAATAAAGGATATTTTTACACTCCTCATATTTTAAAACAAATTGATAAAACACCCATCGAGGATCCAAAATTCACAATTCCTAAAAAAACGACAATAGATAAAAAACATTTTTCTCCAATCATTGAAGCGATGCACGAAGTTTTCAAAACAGGAACAGGGAAATGGAGTCAAGTAAACGGAATCGAAATTTGTGGAAAAACAGGAACCGTAGAAAACTTTGCAAATATCAACGGAAAAAAAACACAACTCAAAGATCATTCAATTTTAATTGCATTTGCCCCTAAAAAGAACCCAAAGATCGCCTTGGCAATTTTTGTTGAAAATGGAGGGTACGGTTCTACGATTGCAGCACCAATCTCTAGTTTACTCATTGAAAAATATATAAGTGGCAGCATCTCAAAAGCAAATAAAAACCGAGAACAAAGAATGCTAAACCTAAGTTTAGAAAAAACCTATTCTCAATTTAACTAAAAAACGAAAAGAAATTGCGTCAAGAACAAAATAATATTTTTGCGAAAATCGATTGGCTTTTAGTCTTTCTTTTTTTGTTCCTAGTTGGTTTTGGATGGATGAATATTTATGCTGCCTCTAGAACTACTGAAGACTCAGAATTACTAAGTTTTACAACAAAACACGGAAAGCAATTTATATTTATATGCTGTACGATCCCTTTGATTGTTCTTATCCTTTTTTTTAACTCAAAATTTTATGAGAAGTTTTCAAGCATCTTTTATTTAATTTCAATAGCATCCCTTATTGGATTGTTTATTTTTGGAAAAAAAATTAACGGGGCAACATCTTGGTATAATTTTGGTTCAATCGGTCTTCAGCCATCAGAGTTTGTCAAGGCTTTTACAGCCCTAGCAATTGCAAAACTATTAAGTGATAGAAAATACAACTTAAAATTAATCAAGAACCAGATAAAAGCTTTTATCATTATTTTTATTCCTGCTATCTTAATCACTTTACAACCAGACGCGGGCTCTGCTTTAATTTATTTAGCGTTTTTTTTAGTATTGAACAGAGAGGGCTTGACTCTAAATTATCTTCTTTTTGGAGCCTTACTGATCCTTGTTTTTATATTGATCATTTTCTTTGGATACATTCCAATTTCACTGTGGCTTATTGGCCTAATTAGTATTGGGTTGTTTTATGCTATTTACAGAGGTGGAAAACGTTTTATACGTTTTAATTGGCATAAAGTTTTAATGATATACGTACTCACTATCCTCTTTACTTTTGGAACAAATTTTACCTACAATACTATTTTTAAACAACACCATAGAGACCGTTTTGAAGTGCTGTTAGGATTAAAAATAGACACTAAAAACATCGGCTATAATTCATATCAATCCGAATTAACAATTAGCTCTGGAAGCTGGACTGGTAAAGGTTTTTTAAAAGGTGACATTACCAAAGGAGATTTTGTTCCTGAACAACATACGGATTACATCTTTAGTACCGTTGGTGAAGAATGGGGCTTTATAGGAAGTAGTTTTGTCATTCTTTTATTTATGCTCATGTTGTATCGAATTATTTATTTGGCTGAAAAACACACGAATAAATTTGGACGAATCTATGGCTATGGAGTCGCCTCTATTTTATTTTTTCACCTTATAATTAATTTAGGAATGGTTATTGGATTGATGCCTACGGTAGGAATACCGCTTCCTTTTTTCAGCTATGGAGGTTCCTCGCTTTGGGGCTTTACCATCTTATTATTTATCTTTATTAGGCTAGACGCTCATAAAAATTATGACTGGTAATTAGTAATAATCGTACCCAAGTCAAACCATGGGTTTGTAACTCTTTATCTAAAAATTTAAATAAAAAAAACCTCAAAATTTTATTTTGAGGTTTAAATTTTAAGTGAAGAAAACTAGATTCCGTCTCCTAATCCTTTTAACTTTTGAGTATTTTCAGCCAACATTAACTCGTCTATTATTTTTTGAATATCACCATTTACGATGTTCGACAAATCATATAATGTCAATCCAATACGATGATCTGTAACTCGTCCTTGAGAATAATTATAGGTTCTAATCTTAGCACTTCTATCTCCAGAAGAGACCATAGAACCTCTCTTCAAAGCATCTGCTGCATTTTTCTTTGCTAATTCCATGTCATACAATCGAGATCGTAAAACTTTAAATGCTTTCTCTTTATTTTTATGTTGCGATTTTTGATCCTGACATTGCGCCACCAAACCAGAAGGAATATGTGTTAAACGAACGGCTGAATAGGTCGTATTTACAGATTGACCTCCTGGACCAGATGAACAGAAAAAATCAATTCTTACATCCTTTGGATTAATTTCTACATCAAACTCCTCTGCCTCTGGAAATACCATACAGGTTGCTGCAGATGTATGAACACGACCTTGTGTCTCTGTTTGCGGAACTCGTTGCACACGATGCACTCCTGCTTCAAACTTAAGAGTTCCATAAACATCAGCTCCAGATACTTCAAACTGAATTTCTTTAAAACCACCATTGGTCCCTTCAGAGTAATCTACGGTAGCTACTTTCCATCCTTTACTTTCACAATATTTAGAATACATTCTAAATAAATCTCCCGCAAAAATACTTGCTTCATCTCCACCAGTTCCTGCACGTAATTCTACAACAGCATTTTTAGAGTCTTCGGGATCTTTTGGTATTAATAGAAATTTTATTTCATCTTCTAGCTCTGGAATCCTTGAATTAGCCTCCTCTATTTCCATCTTTGCCATTTCCGTCATTTCAGCATCAGAGCCGTCTGAAATAATTTCTTTTGCTTCCTCTATGTTGTTGATTAAAGTTTGATATTCATCACCCTTTTCTACAACACTTCCTAAATCTTTATATTCTTTCATTAATTGCGCATACCGCTTTTGATCCATAATAATCTCTGGCTGAATAATCAAATCAGAAACCTCATCGTAACGTTGCTTAACAATTCTTAATTTATCTAACATCTACTATACTTTTCTAGGAATGCGAATTTACAATTTTTATCGGAAAATTAAAATATTTGATTTTTAGTCTGTCTCTATTTTAATCTCAGTATTTTTTTAAGTTCAAATTTACCTCTCTGGAAAGGCAATAAGATTTATAATTATTCAGAAATATGGAATACGGTTTTTTACGATACTATAAAAAGAAGGAATTCGTTAATATTCAAAAACTCCAAACTCACTTTTAATCGTTAATTTTTTGGAAGCTGACGCTTCTACCCTTCCAATAATCTGAGCGGCTACATTATATGATTTTGAAATATTGATAATGTCTTCCGCAATTTCTGGCGAAACATATATTTCCATTCTGTGTCCACAGTTAAATACTTGGTACATTTCTTTCCAATCTGTTTGAGATTGTTCTTGTATCAATTTAAACAAAGGTGGAATTGGAAACATATTGTCTTTCACAATATGTAAATTATCAATAAAATGTAAAATTTTTGTTTGTGCTCCTCCAGAACAATGAATCATTCCGTGTACGGTTTTAGAATCAAACCTTGATAAAATTTCTTTGATAATTGGTGCATAGGTTCTTGTAGGAGACAAGACCAATTTTCCTGCATCTATCGGAGAATTTTCAACACTATCTGTTAATTTTACTTTTCCAGAATAAATCAAATCTTCTGGAACGGCGGCATCAAAACTTTCTGGATATTTATCGGCTAAGTAAGTATGAAATACATCGTGTCTTGCAGAGGTTAGTCCGTTAGACCCCATTCCTCCATTGTATTGAGTTTCATAGCTTGCTTGTCCAAAAGATTCCAAGCCAACAAGTACATCTCCCGCTTTTATGTTTGCGTTATCAACAACAGGGGAACGCTTCATTCTTGCCGTTACGGTAGAGTCTACGATAATGGTTCGCACTAAATCGCCAACATCTGCAGTTTCCCCACCGGTAGAATGAATGGTCACCCCAAAGCCTTTTAAATCGGCGATTAATTCTTCTGTTCCGTTGATAATTGCTGATAAAACTTCTCCTGGAATTTTACTTTTATTCCGTCCAATAGTTGAAGACAACATGATATTGTCTGTGGCTCCAACACACAACAAATCGTCAATATTCATGATCAAAGCATCTTGAGCAATCCCTTTCCAAACAGAAATATCTCCTGTTTCTTTCCAATACATATAAGCCAAAGATGATTTTGTTCCTGCTCCATCTGCATGCATAATCAAACAATACTCCTCATCATTTGTTAAATAATCTGGAACAATTTTACAAAATGCTTTCGGAAATAAACCTTTGTCTATATTCTTAATCGCATTGTGTACATCTTCTTTCGATGCAGAAACGCCTCTTTGAGCGTATCTTTTAGAAATTTCTTGACTCATGTGGTTGTGTTGTGTGATGCAAATTTAATCTTTTCACTAAAAAATCCTACCGAAAAGTAGGATGTTTTTATGCTTACTTTGTAAACAATAATTCTCGATACTTTGTAAGTGGCCATAAATTGTCATCAACCATGGTTTCTAATTTATCACAGTGATATCGTATTTGCTCAAAGAAAGGCTTTACTTTGTGACAATAATCTTCCGAAGATTTTAAACCACTTAACGTATTCGCTTTTTTTCGTTGATCAATCATTTTATTGACCAGGCTATTAATTTCTGTAATATGATTAGAAATAATCATGATAAGCTCTATCTGTTCTTTTGCAATGTTCTTGAAATCATCTCCAAAAATTTCTTTGATATTTTTAGTATTCTCTAACAAGGTATTTTGATAAATTATCGCAGTTGGAACGATATGGTTTCTAGCGATATCTCCTAAAACTCTGCTTTCTATCTGAACTCTTTTGGTATATAACTCTAGCTCGATTTCATACCTTGCTTTAAGCTCTATCTTATTCATCACCTCCATCTCCTCAAATAAGTCGATCACCCTTTTAGTGATTTTTACTTTTAATGCCTCTGGAGTGGTTTTATTATTGCTTAATCCACGTTTTTTAGCTTCCTTTTCCCAAGCTTCTCCGTAACTATCTCCGTCAAAACGAATGGCTTTCGATTCTTTAATATACTCTCTTAAAATATTAAAGACAGCTTCGTCTTTTTTAAGACTTTTATCATCTATTAGCGCATCAACCTCTATCTTAAATTCTTTCAGTTGCTTGGCAACAATTGTATTTAAAACAGTCATAGGGATGGCGCAATTTGCCCAAGAACCAACGGCTCTGAACTCAAATTTATTTCCGGTAAATGCAAAAGGGGATGTTCTATTTCTATCGGTATTATCTAATAAAATTTCAGGAATTTTACCAATAATATTCAACTTCAAATCTGTTTTTTCTTTTGGAGAAAGTTTTCCTTTGGTAACATTCTCCAATTCATCTAAAACGGCAGACAACTGGTTTCCAATAAAAACTGACATGATTGCGGGTGGGGCTTCATTTGCCCCTAAACGATATTCATTGCTTGCAGAAGCAATAGAAGCTCTCAATAATTCTTCATAATCATGAACCGCTTTTATCGTGTTGATAAAAAAGGTTAAAAATTGTAAATTCTTCATAGGAGTCTTTCCAGGACTCAATAAATTGGTGCCATTATTTGAAGATAAAGACCAATTATTGTGTTTTCCAGAACCATTAATGCCTGCAAACGGCTTTTCGTGAAACAACACCTTAAATTTATGCCTACGAGAAACTTTTTGCATCACATCCATTAACAATGAATTGTGATCTACGGCCAAGTTTGCTTCTTCAAAAATTGGAGCGACTTCAAATTGATTTGGAGCGACTTCATTGTGTCTGGTTTTGACAGGAATTCCAAGCAACATACATTCTTGTTCTAAATCTTGCATAAAATGCATTGCTCTGGCAGGAATGATTCCAAAATAATGGTCGTCTAATTGCTGTCCTTTTGCAGGAGTATGGCCTAATAATGTTCTACCTGTGAGCTGTAGATCTGGTCTAGAAAGTACCAAAGCATCATCAATCAAAAAGAACTCTTGCTCCCAACCTAATGTAGCACTTACTTTACTTGCGTTTTTATCAAAATATTTACAAATAGCCGTTGCGTGCGTATCGATGGCTTGAAGCGCTCTTAAGAGTGGTGTTTTATTGTCTAAAGCTTCTCCTGTATAGGCTACAAATATCGTAGGAATACACAAAGTAGTTTCATAAATAAATGCTGGAGAAGTAGGATCCCATGCAGTATATCCTCTCGCTTCAAACGTATTTCTGATTCCTCCATTTGGAAAACTTGATGCATCAGGCTCTTGTTGAACCAATTGTTCTCCATCAAATTTTTCCATTGCCAGACTTCCATTAATCGATTCAAAAAAGGCATCATGCTTTTCTGCTGTTGCACCTGTAAGAGGCTGAAACCAATGTGTATAGTGTGTAGCCCCTTTAGACATTGCCCAATCTTTCATACTAACAGCAACTTGATCTGCTATCTTTCTATCTATTTTGGTCCCATGTTCAATTGCGTTCATAACACTTTCGTATGCTGCACGCGTAAGATACTGCTGCATTGCATATTTATTAAAAACATTTTGACCAAAAAGAGTTGATCTTTTTTCATTCTGAACCACTTTTACAGGACTCCTGTGCAGTGTTTCTTGTAAAGCATTGAATCTGATCCTTGACATATTACTAAAATTTTCTACTTATTTTTAATTTTAAACAAAGATACCCTTTCAAAATTAGGGATAAAATTATTTTTTAAACATTTTAAACATTTCACCCCTCTTTTTTTTGATATTAGATGAAAATATTTGATTTTTGCAATAGAAAACATTACCTAAACAATTATTTATTATGGCAAAAATTAAATTAGAATATATTTGGTTGGATGGATACTTTCCAACTCAGAATATGAGAAGTAAAACCAAAGTAGAGGAACATGAAAATTTTCAAGGAACAATTAAAGAATTAGGCAATTGGTCTTTTGATGGTTCATCTACTAAGCAAGCTTCAGGAGGAGATTCTGATTGTTTATTGAAACCAGTTGCGATCTATAAAGATCCAGCAAGAATTAATGGTTATTTAGTAATGACTGAAGTTTTAAACGCCGATGGTACACCTCACGTTTCTAACGGAAGAGCTACCATTGAAGATGATGATAATGATTTCTGGTTTGGTTTTGAACAAGAATATTTTATCATGGATACAAAAACTCAATTACCATTAGGTTTCCCTGTTGGTGGTTATCCAGCTCCTCAAGGAATGTATTACTGTTCTGTAGGAGGTAAAAATACACATGGTCGACTTTTAGTAGAAGAGCATGCTGATTTATGTATCGATGCTGGACTTAATTTCGAAGGAATCAATCAAGAAGTTGCTTCAGGACAATGGGAATTTCAATTATTTGCAATAGGAGCCAAAAAAGCAGGTGACGAAATTTGGATTGCACGATACTTATTAGACAGATTAACTGAAAAGCACGGGTATTATATTGACTATCATCCAAAGCCATTAGGTAAAGATATGGACTGGAACGGATCTGGTATGCATGCAAATTTCTCAAATACTGTTTTAAGAACTTGTGGTTCTAAAGACACTTATGCTAAGATTTGTGAAGCGTTTAGACCTGTAGTTAAAGAACATATTGAAGTATATGGTGAATTCAACGACCAACGTTTAACTGGAGATCATGAAACCGCTGCAATTACAGATTTCTCTTGGGGAATTTCTGACAGAGGGGCTTCTATTCGTATTCCAATTATTACTGTTGAGAAAGGTTGGAAAGGTTGGTTAGAAGACAGAAGACCTGCTTCTAATGGAGATCCATACAAAATTGCTGGTAGAATCATTAAGACTGTAAAGTCTGCTGATATCGCTTAATTATACAAAGCATTATTCATACAAAAAACGTTTTCTACTTTAGAAAACGTTTTTTTTTGTTATGACCCCCTAAAAGCGATGAAGATAAATACTCCGTAGAGAACAACCAATACCAATCCTTTTATTTGATTTATTTGATTTCGTTTTGGCAAAAGTGCCAAAACAAGAATACTTACCGCAAACAAGAGCATCCAAAAAATATCTCTAGACAATATTAAAGGCTCGGTTACAGGGATGGTTTTAATGATGGAAGTAACTCCTAAAACAGATCCAATATTAAAAATATTCGATCCAATAAGGTTTCCTAAAGAAATTGCTTTTTCTTTTTTAACGGCAGCGATGACAGATGCTGCTAGTTCGGGCACACTTGTACCAATGGCAATCATTGTAACCCCAATTACGGCCTCACTAACGCCTAATATTAGTGCAATTTCCGTAGCTCCTTTTACCAACCACTCACTACCAAAATACAAAGCAGTTGCTCCTATAAACAACCAAAGACCTATCTTAGATCCGGGAACAACAGCCAAGGCATCGTCTACCTCTTCGATATCGTCTGTTGTATCTGTAGTTCTTTTTTGACCGCGAATCAAATACGCTACAAAAGCGATTAAGGCAATGAATAATACCCCCCCTTCAATGGCAGATAATTGATGATCATTCCATAAAAAATAATACAACATCCCCGAAAACAACATCATAACTGGCCAATGTATCCGGTAAAAGGAAGCATCAATTCCAATAGAACCAATAATTGCAGTAATACCAAGTACCAAACCAATATTTGCAATATTAGAGCCCACTACATTATTAATAGCGATTGCTGGAGCTCCAGACAAAGCAGCATTCAAACTGACCAATAATTCTGGTGCTGAAGTTGCAAAAGAAACAACGGTCATCCCAATCACTAATTTTGAAAAATTGAGCTTTAAAGATAAGGCTACAGAGGCCCTTACGAGAAAGTCTCCTCCTATCACTAATAAAACAAAACCAAAAATCAAAAAAGGGATGCTCATCAATATTTATTTTATGCGAAGATATGCTATTTACAAATGTGATGTATCTCAGTATCGGAGTTAAAACGTTACAAATAGCGATATCTCTCTTATTTAATCATAAAGAAACTAAAAAAAAATGACCACAGTATTTATTTTAGTAAATTTGAGGGTAAATTTTTTTTCATGAAAAAACAAGTGTTTAAAGTTCTCGCAAAAACAAATAAATTAATCTTACCCTCTTTTACAAAAAAAAGGCTAGACATTTCCAAAGCATCTGTTCTTCAACTCGCCATTATTGGATGGAGAGCTTATGTAACTAAAAATTCTTTAGATTAAAAAAAAATGAAAGAACAGTATACAAAAGTATTTACAGATAGTGCAATTCTTGTAAAAAGACTTCATTTTTTATTAAATGAAGCAGGTATTTCTTGTAGGTTATCAGACAATGTTGAATCTGCAAGGCTCGGTGGCTTTGGGATTCCTATAAATTCCGTCGCATTATTTGTCTTAAATGACGAAATTCATACAGCACAACCTATTATAGATTCTTTTAGAGAAGAAATAAATTCATAAAAAAGCAGGAATAGACTTTCTGTTTTAAAAAAATGCCATTATATTTGCAGCCGTTTAAAGGCCATGTGGCGCAACTGAATAGCGCACTTGATTACGGCTCAAGAGGTTCTAGGTTTGAATCCTAGCATGGTCACGAATAAATAGTACAAATAAAAAAACGCCAAGCTTGCTTGAGCGTTTTTTTATTTGTACTATTTTCAAAGCGGAGCTTTATAGGATCAGCGCAGCTAATCCTTTATGTTCGCCAAGCTTGCTTGAGCGTTTTTTTATTTGTACTATTTTCAAAGCGGAGCTTTATAGGATCAGCGAAGCTACTCCTGTATGATTATAGAGCTTACTTTTTTATTTTGAGTAATGCTGAAGTTTCTTTTGTTGATTTTCAGCGCGGAGCGCCAAGGATCAGCGCAGCTAATCCTATATGTTCGCCAAGCTTGCTTGAGCGTTTTTTTATTTGTACTATTTTCAAAGCGGAGCTTTATAGGATCAGCGCAGCTAATCCTTTATGTTCGCCAAGCTTGCTTGAGCGTTTTTTTATTTGTACTATTTTCAA
>Ga0206128_1002098_pt1 | contig 18482 bp, 19 predicted proteins | sample Helgoland_Spring_7_FD_148601 | JGI IMG/M metagenome (GOLD analysis project Ga0206128, IMG submission 148601) | Pelagic subsurface seawater microbial communities from Kabeltonne, Helgoland, North Sea - Helgoland_Spring_Bloom_20160426_1 | ecosystem: Environmental > Aquatic > Marine > Epipelagic ... | reverse complement strand
TCTAAAATTATCTCTGCTTGTATTGAAGCGTCGAGTTTAATTTCGATCTGGTTCACTGCACGCAGTATTGCGTGAGCATCTTCACGTACATCAACGTCTGATGCACTACTGTCAGCGAATAACCTTAATTGGTCATCGCGTACCTGTTGCATAAAGTTCTTGAAGGCTGTGTCATTTTTTAGACGCTTGGCCTCATTTGCGTTTATGCGTATTTCTGTTGTCATTGTTGTGGATTACCTCTTGCCATGTCACCAATCATTCTCACTTTATCTTGCTCCGCTTGTATGCGGGCAACGTCAACTGATGTTCCATACTCTCCATAAACTTTAGCTGCATCAACGAGTAGGTCTTGCGCCATCTGATCTCGTTTTAAATCATTGTCTGCGGCGGCTTTCTGCGCGTCTAATTGTAATTTGGCGGCGTCTGATTGCATCTTAACTTGAGCTTTTATTTGCTCTGCCTGCAAGAATGCAGCGTTAGGGTCTTGAGTTTCACCTTGCTGCGCTTGAGCCTCTTGTTGCTGTTGTAGCATTTGAGATTCAATTTCTTCAGTAATTGGAGCGAAATAGCGGTCAGCGTTTCGTATGCCAGATACAGCCAATTGATCCGCCAAAGTATTACGGATATTTGTCAAACTTACCAAACCATTCATTGGCCCATATGTTTGATAAACCATAGTCTGCATTTGTAATGCCTGGTTAAGCGCTATAGCTTTTTCCTCTTCACGGCCAGTTCCCAATCCTACGTTAATTGTAACGTCCATTGAGCTATCCCATACTCTAGGATCAACTGGCACAAATGTGCCGTTCATACGCATCATTTGCTCTTCATCTACATTCTTGTTTGATAGGCGCAACATTATTCCAAACAAGTCTTTCATGCCATCTGCTAGGTTACGCACCATAACTTCAACTTGCCCAGCCGCAGCTTGCACAGTAGCTTGCACAGCCGCTTTAGTTGTAGATTGCATTGCATCTGGGTCTAACCCCATAGAAGCCCGTGAGACACCTGTTTTAGTCTCTACAAGCCCATCTAGGTAAGTTAATGCACCTAACGTCTGACCAGCAGTAAATGGCACTGACAAGTCTTGGACTGCTCCAGCTTGGCGCATTCTTACGATTGCACCAATCTCGTTATTTAGCACGTCATCAATATTACACGCACCCTCAATGACCGCCAAACGTGGATTGTTTGTCATGGCTACGTTATCTAATATTGAGCGTAGTATTGATGTTGCTGCATCTTGGTCATCCATAACTATTTCAGCTAGTGAGCGTCCATAGAATGTATGTGGTTCTGGGTCTATTTCAAACTTAGCAAAAGGTAATTCATCGCATGGCTCAAAGTCTAGCATTTCATATGATGTACCACCGCAAGTAATCTTGTGTAATACAGGTATGCCAGTGCCATCAGCATCTATTCGCATATATGCTTCTGTCACAGTTACATTCTTCATTGATGGGTCTTGCTCATCTTCATCAGATGTATCTAAGCTGTATCCACGTCTTTCATGTACTTCAGCTTCAGTCATCTCTGACCCATTATCAAAGCTGTTTAAATCTAATACAACTTCAGGGTCATAGCCCATTGCGATTAAATCACCTGCGCGCATTTCTGTTCTATGAGCCACCAAATAAGCATCTTTGAGATTACGTGCATCTCGGTTAATGAAGAACTCTTCAGGTGGCACGCTTTCTATGCATAATTCGCCTTTTTCTTGCTGGCGGCTAATTTTAATGCTGTGCGATGGTGTTTCTATTTCCATGCCCATCTCATCCATTGAGATGCTCATTTCTGTAGTTTGCTCTATTACGCTTACTTCATCATCATCTGTAAGGTATGCAAGCTCATCATCATTAAGGTCTGTAAACGTGTATATCTCTGCTTCTGGATATGTCATCCAGTATGCTTTTACGATGCCTTGCTTTTTAACAAGTGCATCTTGGAATGCATCGTTAATTACGCGGTATCCGTTTAAACGTGTAAACTCATGGTGCATAAATTCAGTAGCTTGATCTGCCATTGCTACGTCTTCTGGGCCATGTGGAACAAACTCCACTGGTTTTGCCGTACTTAGGAATATACGCATTAAACTTGGTTTTACAGCACGTACGGTATCACGTACTTTTGTAGCTACAACTTTGCTTCTGCCATCCTCATAACCAAGGTCAACTTCACCATCATAGTATCGCTGTGCTTTGATTCTGTCTTGGCTTATTTCGCTTTCAACAAAATCTACTGCGCTGGCAATAGCATCTTGGACAATGCCTTCGACTTCTCTACGTGACTTTGGTTTTAATTCCATGATCTATTCCTGTCCATCTGCTTGTAAGCCTAGTAATATCGCAATATTTTGTTTAGACATTAGCTTTTTATTTTCTGGCGTCATGCCTGTAGCTACCATATCCAATATTTCATCAACAGATTTCATAGCTAATTTTTCAGATTTTACTTTTGCTGATACTCCTGCAATAGTACCCAATACCATTTGTGGATTTTGTGATATGGCTGCTATATTCAAAGCCTGCATTAATCCGTTACCAGTTGGCGATAATTTTCCCACTAACCTCAATGCGTTTTCTTTTACATCACCACGAACAAACTTTCTCATTAGATTAATTTCATCTTCAGAAAAATATTTTGAATCACGTTTACTATTAATAATTCTAGTCATTGCTTGTCGATATTTATTTACTACGTTACCGCCAGAACCAGCAGCGGCGGCTTGATCTTGCGCTTTAATTATTGCATTTTCGAGTAATTCAGATTTTTTATATCTTTTGTTAGCTTCTCTTGCTATGTTCATTAATTTATTTGCAGGCTCTTTTGCCATAATAAGATCGTCGATTTCATCAATCATACCTCTTATGCTGTCCTCATTCCTAGCAACACTATATCTCTTATATAAACCCTGTCTCAATTTATCTAGCTGACCTACTGTAAGCTCTTTACCTAATTGTGCTTCTAATACTTTAAAGGATGCAGTTGTTTGTTTATCAACTTCTGGTACATAATTAGGGTCAACATCTAAAGATGATTTTATTCTAGCAAATAATCCGCCAACCTCATCTGATGAAAATTTAACTCCAGAATCATCTACTTCTTTATAAGCTGCATTTTTGTAATTTCTTTGTGCATCTAGGCTTGGTCTTTCATCTGCTTTTTTTGCAAATGCTTTAACAGTTTTGTTTGCTGTTGCTGGCGCGGCAAATGCTCCTAAAACTCTTGCTATAGGTTCATAGATTGTACCTTCAGACATTTGCCCAGCAGTTTCACTACCTAAAGCAGATATAACTAATGGTTTTAATCCTGTGCCAGTTATTGCTGCTGGAACAAATTCACCCACAGTACCAGCATATTCTGCTACTGTTGTCTCACCTTTACGCTCAATGCCTTTAGGGTCAGCACCAACTGCGCCTGCAAGTGCGGCATATCCTTTATCAAAGTATTCACCAGTTTTGCTGTCAAATATAGGTATGTTAGGTTTCTGGTCATCACCACCAGCTAAATCAATTAACTCTTGAATCCCACGCTTCCCGCCACGATAAATTAATTCTGGAGTTGAAGCTATACCCCTAATACCACGCAACATGCCTGCGCCAGCAGTACCAATAACATCGCCAACCTTTTCACCTAAAGTATCAACTTCACCACTACCCATAACTTTATCATATGTAGTTAATGGTTCTGCTGACTGTGTAGATTGCCTGCGTTGAAGTTCACGTTTAGCAAGCTCTAGTTTAGCTTTATTGAGGGTTTCATTCATTTTTATTACCCTTCATTATCAGCAATATATTGTTTTAATTGCTCATCTGTCATTTTTGAAAAGTCTACTGTGCCTGTTGCTGCTGGCATATCTAAAGAGACATTTGAATATCCAGCTTCTTTTTTTGCATCTTCAGGGTAAGCATTAAATTTATTTATTACATCATTGTATCTGTTTTCTAGTATACCTAAGTTTTTACTAAAATCTTCAGCGCTTAAACCTTGGTCTAAACTTACCAATACACTTTGCAAGAACATAAGTTCTCTTTCTGAAACTTGTCCTAATGCTCCACCTGTTGGGCTAGCTTTTCTCATTGCATTAAGTTTATCAAAACCAATATTTGCTTTAATTGTATTCAGCATTGTAGAAACAGCATAAGCATTAGTACCCGCTATTTTTTTCAAATTACTTCCAGCAAAACCAGTAATAGGCAATGTTGTATTGTTTAGTTTTTCTTTTATTTTATCAATATTTCCAACTATAACGCCAGCAGTTGCGAGTTCTTGTTTTTTACCTGTTTCTTCTGCCCCAATTGCAGCTTCAGCTTCTAAAGCCGCTTTGCTACCTGGCACTGGTTGCATACTATATGATTTATTTCCAGCTTCATCTACACCCTCAATTAGTTGATAACCTGCTGGTATTGTTCCAAACTGCGCTGGTGCGCCGCCTGATGAAACGCCACCCTGCAACATAAATGTTTGATACTCTGGTGTGCCTTCGACTAAACCAGCAAGTTCAGCTCTTTTTTGTAAGGCAATACGATTATCTTTACTTGGAGTAAGAAGTACAGTTGCCGCTTGCTGTGGCGTTATAGCTCCAGATTTAACCAAGTTAGCTAAATCTTCTCTGCCTCTAGCTATAAGCATTTCTATAGTTTTATTCTTATTACCTGCCGATACACGCTGCATACCACGTTCACGTATTGCTTCACCTGCGCGCATCTCTGGCATAATTAATGGATCAAGTGCGGCAGCAAAGTTTTGCATCCTACTTAAACCAGTATCATTATTTCGTGTTTTAGCGTAATCCAGTAATCCACCTAAACCGCCTCGCGGTTTCGATGGATTTACTTGCTCTTGAATGATTTCTTCAGGTTTTTTTATCATGCTTTATCCCATCATTCCCGCACCAAGTTGTAGATAATTAAACAATCCTGGTTTCATAGAGTTTGTTGTTGATTGTGGTACTGGTGTAACACCAAGTGCAGCAAGTGGTGCATTTAGTGCCGCCGTTGGCGCACCAGTGTAACCTGCATACTGTTGTTTAGCTGCATCAATAAGTGCTTGCTGTATGCCCTGCTGTAGTAGACCTTGTTGTGATTGTTGCTGTTGTATTGCTTGGCCTGTACCAAATGCTTGCTGACCTAATGCACCCATTTGAGCCGCAGCTCCAAGGTTTTGCTGGTTAGCTTGTGCCGCAGCCGCTTGGTTAGCTAACTGAGCTGACATGGTTTGCGTTGCCCCAAACTGACCTGCTTGATTTAATGCTGCTTGGTTAGCTAATGACATTTGGTTAGACGCGCCTGACCCAAACTGTGCCGCTTGGTTTTGTGCTGCCATGTTAGCCGCCGCAGCTTGGTTAGCCGCAGATGAGCCAAATTGTGCTGCTTGGTTTTGCGCTGCCGCCGCTTGTTGAGATGCTACGTTTTGGGCGCTTGCACCAAATTGGCCTGCTTGATTTAATGCAGCTTGATTTGCAAGGTTTGATTGTTGTCCAAAGCCAGCAGTGGTTGTACCAGCCGCTAAGTTGGCTTGTTGATTAGCTAATGCCGCTTGCTGCGCTGTGCCTATATCTTGCAGTGCCATTTGTTGTGCTTGCGTATATCCAGCTTGGCGTAAGCCTGATGCTGTTTTAGCCGCTTGTTCTGCAAATGCTCGATTAGTTTCTGCTTCAGCAATGCCTTGGCGTGACCCGCCATATGCGTTTGATGCTGTTGCCTGCGCGCCTAATTGATTTTGCGCCAGCTTACGTGATCTTTCAATATCACCTAATGCTTGATCTACAACTTGGCTCTCAAATGGGTTTGTGTAAGCACCAAGATTAGTACCTGAAAGTTGACCAGCTTGCACGTTTTGGGCTGATACTGTTGGAGATGTTCCAACTGTAGAAGCGCCATATCCAGTAGCAGTTGGCCCTGTTGATGCATAACCTTGGCTTGTCATTGCGCTTGGTCTGTATCCAGAAGCTTGTGCTGTTTGAGCTTGATAACTTACTGGCTGCACAGCTTGAGGCCTATAGCCCATTGCTTGCTGTGTACCTAACATTGCTTGCTGTAGGCCGCCAGCCGCAGCTTGGTTTACGTTAAAGTTACCTTGTGGGGCTAATGATGGGCTAGGCATTGGGGGTCTGCCTCCGCCAAATCCTGCCTGAAATTGTGGTTCAGTGCCACCCCTTCTCATTAAAGGAGCTTGCCCGTTCATTGGTCTTATTTGTCCACCACCAGCCATGTTACGCTTCCTTCTTATTGTTACGCGGTATAAATAATCTATTCACTGCGTATGATAATGGCTCACCAATTGCCATAATTAGTTTACCAAATATATTTCTTTTGTATTTCTTTGGCTTCATAATGTGAGCCATTTCTTCTGCCCATGCTTCAACTACAGGCCACATTACTGCGCGTAGTGCTTTAGATATTAGATTATCTTTTTGTATAAAGTTAGCAATTGGAGTAGCCCACATGCGATAACCATGAATTAACTCTGGGTCATGCCTGTATAACTTAACGCCATAACGACGATCTAATGAGTATATTTCTCTGGGTAAGTAACCCATATCGCAGTATGCAGTACAAAGAACTGTACCAGCATTACCTTTACTAGCAGATGATTGACTGCTTCCACCGCCGCCAACGTCGCTGTCACCATAACCAGAGCTTCCGCTATTTACTGGCGCAGGCGTGTTTGCGATAATCCGATCTAACTGCGCTCTATTAGCTGCATCCTGATCTTTTTGTGCTTGGTTCTGCCTGTCTCTTTGAGCCGCAGCCGCAGCTTGAGCATCTCTAATTGCTTGTTCCCTTGCGGCCTGTGCTTCAGCTGCTTTTCTTGCATTTTCAGCTTGTGCTATAGCGGCTTCTCTAACGGCTCTTTCAGTAGCTATTCTTTGTGCTTCAGCCGCTTCTCTTTGTGCAACTACATCTGGCGTATTGTAATTAGTAAATCCTGCCATATCACCAACTGCGCCCGCAACGTCACCAATAACTCCGAAGTTACCCTGACCATCTGTGCCACGTCCGCTAAATATTCCATAATCTCCAGCTTTTTTAGCAAGGCCATCTTCACGTAATTTTGTTTGATCTGTGTAACCAGCCGCAGCGGCTAATCTTGGATCAACTTCGCCAGCATCATAACCCATTGAGACAATTGATGTTGTATTAGGGTTTTGGAAGCTTGCGTCAAGATCATCTTTTGGCCTTGGAGCTATCACGTTTTGAACCAATCCTAAAATACCTGGTGCTGTAAATCCTTGTGACTCATCATAGGTTGCATAGTTTGTGCCAGCAGTAGATGATCCTATTTCAAAAGGAGATGCAGAATAGGTTGTTCCCGAAAAGTTGGGATCATAACTTGGGTCTAGCGTACCTACAACTTGACCATTTGATGCAGTAAACCCGTCTGTATAATCAATATCAGGGTTTACAGATTGCTTTGCCATTTGGTCTAGCAATCTTTGGTAGTTATCATCACTTCTTTGCTCACGGCGCAATGCTTCCATTCTTGCGGCTTCTGCGGCTTGGCGTTGTGACTCTGCGTTTGTATTATAATCGTTGTAATCTATTGGGAAAAGTGTGTTTGAACCATAGCTGCCAGAATAGGGGTCAATAAAGAAGCTATCCCTATATGCTTTCTGAGCTGGTCTTTGTCTTCCAAGCTCATCTATCATTTGCTCGTAAATTGGTGCAGATGAATAACCCCTTACGCCACCAGCATATTGTGTAGGTTCACCCATGCCACCCATTATATCTTGCTGACTCATATTCGAACCTATGCCAAATGCGTTAGCAACATTAGCTGTATTTTGGAATGATGCTTGTTGCATTGGAGTGAATGCAGCTACGTCTGGGCCATAACGCGGTATATAATCCAATTGGGAAATACGTTCAGCTTTGTTTAAATTACGCTGCGCCGCTTTTTCAATGTATTCTGGGATTTCAACGCTAGATGATGTTGATCCGCCTTTTCCGCCTGACATTACTCAAACTCCTTAATATACGACGAATGTAGCTGATCCCAGCCATGCTTCGCCAATGGTTTTTTCCAGCCTACACGCCCCGTCATGGTTAGTGCTGTGCATCCTTGCGCTTTAGCCCACTGTATCACATCTTGGTGCATATCCAAAATCTGATCTAGTTCACCTCCGCCAAGGAACACGTTTAACATTCGTTTACGTGGATATACCACAATTTCTGTTACTATGCACCCCTTTGGCGTAGGCCACAACTGCATAGTACCCTTATATATTCCTTCTGCCACATCAATAAAATCATGCGTGCCACCAGAATACTCCAAAGCGGCTTCAATCCAAGGTCTGCATCTTTGCAATTCTTTATCCATGCGTCCTCGTAATTGCTAGTGTTGAGGATGGTATTGCTGGCACTGGAGATGATGCTGCTGTGTAATTTAAAAAGCCAGATGTGCTATCCATCATGTAATTTACTTCTAAATAATCATTAGCCGCCACAGTAAATATCTGAGTACGTGATATAACAACTGTAGCATTATTTTGATGTAATGCAGTTGTCATAGCGCCGTTTGTCGATGCTGTGCCATTTATGCTAGGCCAAAAATAAAAGTGTACTGTGCTTGCGCTTGTTGATGATATTTGCGCGGAAAATGATAATACATATTCTCCAGCCTCTTCAAATACAATCCTACTTGCTGGCGTACCTTGTGTAATCTTTGAATTGCCAGATGGTGCATCATAGGTCAGCTTGTATGCCGTATTTGCTAGAGCTGGTGTAACATCTGATGTTTTAGTAAAGTTAGCGTGTCCGCCTTCTACTACAATTTGACGCCACTCTCCGCCTTTACTTACAACTGGGTATTCATATGATCTATCCCACATAAGCGTGCCATCGTCAGCCGCACTTTCACCACCAGTTTGTTGAACAAGAGGTGATCTTGTCTGGGACATGAATTGCATAAGGCGTCTGCCCCATGTTTTCCAATCATCTCCATATGGTTCTGGTGGCCTTTGCTGTTGCGTCATCTTCTACCGCCTGCGACAACATCAATTCTATTTACGCCAACACGCCAATCTCCTAGCTCAACTGCGCTTACTCGCATTCTTAATTGCCTGCCAGTAAATCTCAATGATGTAGGTGTAGACATAGAATATGGCCCATAATCACGTTCAGTTCCATTTGGATAGAAGCGTGTCTTAAATGTTACATTCACGTCACCTTGTGTTCTTTCATCTGGTAGCATTTCAGTTACGGATGCTACTGTATCGCCAGACCCAAGCATAATAGGGCCAGTTTCAGCAAATGGTGTTAATGTTCCATAATCAAAGCCTATTTCATGCTCGTAAATCTTATAGTCGGATGCATCTGCCCATATTGGCTTTCTAAATGCACCCGCGTCAACTCCAGCAGTTCTTGCTAATTCGCCAATATACCATGTGTTTTCAATATAGTTAAACACAACATATCTATCATTTTCTGTAGATGCAGCAGACGGGTAAAACCAGAATATCTCTCCAAAGTTACTGTTGGTCACAGCAAATGCTTTACTTATTTGCGCTCGGTTCATATCGCTAAACACGTAATCCGCAACTTCACTTTGCACCTCTTGCACAGCTCCACCTGTATAACTGTAGAATGCGTGAGCGCCCATCCAGAATGCACCAGCGTCAACTGCGGCTATTGCTTGGTTTGCTGCTAAACCACATGATGAGCCAACACGCTCAATGCCGTAAACATATGGTGGGCCTACATAATTTGCTACGTGGGCGTCTGTGCTGGTTAAGATAAGCGTTTGACCGCGTACTTTAATGCCCGCCATGATTTGACCGCTTGTGTTTAACTCTAAATCACCAGCTTCATTTGTCGCTGCGGGCGTCCATGTTGTATTGTCTTCACGATCAGACCATTGCACTTTGCGCGGGTTTCCACCCGCACCAAGAGCAAATAAGAAACGCTCTTCTGTGACGACTAATGATCTATTGTTTGTTGGAGCGTTGGCTATAACTGCGGCTGGTGTACCTGTAGCTAATGCCCATTCGTATAATTTACCATCATCTTCTGTGCATCCTACAAGGTTTTCGCCCCACGTATCTAATGCCCATGATGTTGCTGGCTGTATTCTAACTGTGTCTGGACGCTCAATACCATAAGCATAACTTCCGTAAAAGCTTCCGCTATATCCAGTAAATGCTAATGCATCTTCTCTGCCCGCAGTAAATGACGTTGGAGTTATGTCGTGTCTTACACCTGTTGCTGTCCAAGTGTATAATTTATTATATGTGCCGCCAGTAATCCAACGATCATTGTCATTGTCTATCCAAGATAACATTCCACGTATTGGAGCTGTGGATGCATTATCTGAACGTGTACGCCATCCACCCATTGGGCGCATGGTGTTATCTATCCAGCGAATTAAATTTGCATCACGCCAACGACCATTAGATTGCAGGTCAGTTCCGTTTCGGTAAACTCCAGAAGGAATATCTAGTGGAATAAGTGGCATATAGACCTCATGGCGTTAAACTTATGGGACTATAACACATTTTGTAGTAAAATAACAACAGGGGCAATGCATGTCGCCCCTGTTGTGTATATTTATTATTCTGCAGCTTCTTCAGCTTCAATTATTGCCTCATCTAAAGATACACGTAGCATCTTTGTGAAAGCATCTCTGCCAACTTTAAGCTGGTCTAAGTTAAACTCTGCTGATCCAATCTTTTGTTGCAATGAATTGATATGATTAATCATAACTTTCTGTGCATCAGTGAGTTGGTCTTCAGTGTATTCTTTATCATCAATCGTAATAACCTTTTTATCTTCAGCCATTTTGATCTCCTTTATGTTTAAGTTAAAATTACCAAGGCATCCCAATTGAGGATGTTGGGTTTGCAAGGTCAGCTATCTTAGCATCATTCGCCGCTTCAGTATCAGCTTTGGTTACTTGTTCGTGTACCCATTCTAATACGTTTGCTTCTGTTAGATCATCATAAGGAATGTAGTCATCGTCTGATGGTACACCTGTATGAGATGTAGTTCCATATGCTGACGCAGTGTTCGTTCCATCTGTGCTTTCACAACGCCAGTGAGCTATTGTTACTGAGTTGTCAGATGTGTTTCGCTCTAGGTTAGCGATAGACCATGTGTGTGTGTTTGGCATAATAGCCTCCTATATTTCTTGTGCATCCATTGCAGTCTGGTATGCAGTCTTCACTGCGTCTGTCCAAACAGCATTGCATATTGCTTGTACTTCGGTGCTTTCACCTGAGATGTCAGTGTCACCCCATGTATCACCTGTTTTAGTTGAGCATTGTAAGACGTGACGATGGAATGATCTGCTGATCTCTGTGCCATCTCTGGCTATCACTGTAGCTGTACGAACTTGCACATGCTTGTGATCTCCAACAACTTCAATCTTATCTTCTACTTGTGTTTCTGTTAGTGCCATGTTGGCCTCCTTTGTTAGTGAGCCTTGCGAACTCACTACTTGTTTATCGTGGCCTGATTGCCACCTGACTACCCTGTGATCCAACAGGGTTAATTTGTTACGCTACTCTATATGAAACCGTGTAGACCATGTTGGAAGTGTTTTGAAAATTTGCATTATTTAAAAAATCAAAGGTTCCATCGTTTTGTAACTCTCGTAAAGAAATTACAGTAACATTATTTGTTACAACAATCATTGGGAAATCAGCAAAGCTAATCAAATTAAAGGCAATAGAACCTGCTGCAAGACTATTTCCTGAAGCACTTGTAAACGGCAACCCTTCAATTTGTGCATCACCCGTTGAGGTTCCCTTGTTAATTAAAGAAACATACATAGTGGCGTGAACTATATTACCAACTTTAGTGTATTGTCCCGCTTGTACAGAATAAACCATTCCAACAGAAGCTCCGCCAAAAGTCAAACTAGGAGTAAAAGTCCCCTCTTCGTAATCGTCCAACTTATTAGCCGACCCAGTACCGCCGAGGTATACACCTCCTGCTAGGTAAGCGTCTTTGAAGCGGTAAGATGCTGAACCAACGTCAATCTGTGCGTCATCAAGACTACCATTATACATTGGATTTAAGCCACTAGGTGATAACTGGATGCCACTTGAAGATGCACCTGTTAACTGCAAGCGCCCGCCTGATGCAGCAATACTACCTACAGTTGCGTTGTCTTTGTTAAAGTTTAGAATACCACCATCACTACCAATTCTATTTAGATTTAGAGGTTCAGCTCCAGTACGTCCTAAAACCGTAGCTCCATTCGCCCTAAACTCTTGACCTGCTGTACTAAAAGATGCACTCGACTTACCCACCAACAAGTTGCCTGATGAGTCTATGCGCATGCGTTCTGTAACGCCACTTTGAATAAACTTGAGATTAGAGGAGCTATCAGATGCAATACGAAACTTATCTACACCATTGTTAGAAAACTGAACCCAACCCTCTTCCGATGTAGTTGAGCTATCAACTTTTAAAACGCCATATTCACCTGACGCACCCTTAATATGCAAACCCATGCCATTACTGCCAAGGCTAGGCGAACTCGTCCCAATACCCACGTTACCTGAGTTGTCTATGGTCATGTGAGTATCAGTACCGTTCAACCCACGAAAAATATGATTGTAGGCATCGTAGTAATTATAACTAGCAGAAACATTTATTTTGTTTCCGTTGACGTGGCTAAGATTTACAGATGGAAGAGCTGAGTTGCTTTGATAAACGTGAAGTAAGTTATTAGGCGAACTCGTACCAATACCAACTCGGCCTGATGAGTCTATGCGCATACGTTCTGCGGCATTAACAGTAAATTGCATATGATTATCGCTATGGTCATAAAGTAAACGACCTACATTTCCATCTTGAGCGTCTGCAAATTCTATGAAAGAACCGCTAGTATTCCCTGCTTTGATTTGCAGTTTAGAGTTTCCTGTGCTTTCAAAAAGTACCTCACCTCCTGTTACATGCAAATTCATATCAGGCGAACTCGTACCCAACCCAAGCCGTTCAGTACTCGCATCCCAGAAGAACTTAGCAGTTGTGCCTGTGTCCTCGTAGAAGCTGATGTCGCCGTTGGAGTCAATATCAATACGTTTTGTGCCGTCAGTAGAAAGCCTTAGTTTAGTTGAGGCATATAAATTACTTGGGTCTGCGTCAATAGAGAAAACCGCACCAGTGCTGCTTAGTTGCCCTGTTTGAAAAGAGTCGCTAAGAGTTAAATTTGCGCCAATGTCTGTGCTTGATAGTGTTGCAACTGTATTACTTGTGCCGCTATCCACAGTCAGCCCATCGCTGGTCACTGTGCCTGTTACGTCAATGCCTGTTGATGTTGTGGCTAGTTTTAGTGCTGAATCGTAATAAAGTTCAACAGCCCCATCAACTAACATTCTTGCCATGTATTCGCTAGAGCCTTTATCAAATTCAATATGTGGCCCGTTGGTTCGTACAACTAAACTACCACCTCCAACTTCTTCAATAATTGAATGATTGCCTGTTGAAGTGTGATAAATCTCAAGGTCAGACCCAGTACCGAAGATGGCTTTGTCGTTGTCACCGAATGTTACATCGCCTGTTACGTCTAAAGATGTAAGGCTTCCAAGTGACGTAATGTTAGCTTGCGCAGCAGTAGTTAATGTACCAGCAATATTTGTAAATGTACCAGCCGCAGCTGATGCTCCGCCAATGACTGTGCCATCAATCGTTCCAGAGTTAATATCAATTCCCGTGACAGGTGTTGTCCCGTCTAGCAGATTATCAACGCTATCTAAGTTGGTGTTTATCTTTGTACCCCAGGTATCTTCAGACGCGCCAACTTCTGGCTTCACTAAGCTATATGTCGTTGTTGTAGTATCAGCCATGTTAATCTCCTATGTGGCGCTCACCTTATGCGGCGTTAGACCAAGTTTCACTGGTTGCCGATGCAGTTGTCCATTCCTTCGATGTTGGGGGAGTGGCAGACCAATCATCGGCTGCGTTGGACACATCTTGCCATATTTCAGGTGTCTTTTCAAGGGGTGTCCATGTTTCAGGTGTATTTTCTTCTATTTCCCATTTTTCAATTGCTCGGCATGTCGTAGACAATGTTGTCGCAATTGATGACGCGGAGAACTGCACCCTGTTAATTGTAGCAGTTGTGCTTAATGTTGTATTGATTTGCGATGCGCCACCATAAACAACCACTGCATTTGACGTTACGCTAGATGATGGCGTTATATTTGATATTGCATGTCTTACACGCACCATATCTGAGCTGGTTGTGGATGTTGTTGCTATTGCACTGCTTGAGTTACGTGTTCTTGTGCATGTAGCAGATGTGGATGAGCTGGCAGATATTGCTGATGCAACTTCACGTATGCGCTGGGCAGAACCAGATGTTGTTGATGATGTTGTGCTACTTGCAGATGCTTCACGTACTCTTTGCGCTTGCGTTGCGGTAGTGGAAATTGTGATTATGTCAGATGCGCTTAACCTAGCGCGCAGTGAAGATGCGGCAACGGCTGAAACTGTGATAATTGTTCCAGCTCCATCGGTGACAAAGCCATCTAGCCCAAAATTATATGAGCCATATGCACTGCGTCCATATCCACTACGATATTCAGCCATTAGTCTAGGGTAATATCAAGATCGCCTGATGGTAAGCGGAAAACATCACCTGTATCAATTGTTTTGCTTGTCGTTAATGCAGCGTAAGCAATTAAATTGCCACCAGATGCAGCATCAAACACGCCTACGTGTGTGACTGTGCCAAATGATGATGTTGCTGTATCCCACTCGATGGCTGCGTTATTTGACGCTGTATTGCCTGATACTGTGAATGTTACAACTTTACGACCATATCCACCGCCTGACACTTCTGTGCCACCGCCTGTATCGTCTGGCGCGGCAGTGTATAATGCTATGTGCCACTCTGTGGGGCGTGTTGCACTACCTGTAGTAAACACCCATGTTAGAACTGTTGTCTCGAATGTATTAGAAAAACTCATTTTAATATGCCCTTATTTTCATACGACGACCAGAACCGCCAAATTTAGCTTTTTCACTTGCTTGATTTATAGCATCAATTGCACTTTGGTACAAAGCTGCCCATACTTGTATTCTAGCGTCATCTTTTAGGTATGGCGCAGAATGTATCAGAGAACCATACAAATATGCGTCAGGATAATGCTCTAATATCCAGTTTGACGTGTTGCTGTCAGATAATGCTTCTGTTTTACCAAAATAATACAATTCTGACGTGTATGTGCCATCTGGAACTGGGTAAACCTCTAATTCGCCTGCTGTAACAGCGTAATATGCTGGCTGCCCGCTTGTGTTTAGGTTTCTAAACTTGCGATCAAGCATTTCTGCTTGTGAAATTAACTCAAGTGGACGTGTATCTCCGCTTGTGATGTAAAATCGTATAACTTCGAGCATATCTGCAGGTATTGCGCTATATTGCGTGTCAATCTCGGCTGTGCTGCGCTTTTCTTGCCGCCAATGACGGATTTGCCTGTTTAAATCGGCTTCTGCGAGTGAGACAAACGTGGATGATACAGATGTTAGATCATCTCGGTTAAGAAAATCTGCAATGTTTGTCTTTAATTCTGCATATGTTGTAATTGGCATTAGTTATACCCACCTATTCCCTTAACTAAACCAGGATATGTTGTGAAAAACATATCTCTTATAATATCCATGATTTCTGGGTTATTCATTGCAGTATCAACCATATTTGGGTCTAATTTTTGTAAGAACTCGTTAAATTTAGCTTGAGCTTCTCTGCTTTGTTGCTCCATAGCACCATCGCCACGTCCACTACCTACAGGATCGTATTTAAATTGATTTTCTCCAGGCATCATATTTCCTGTAGGGTCAGGTTGGTATTCAAACGTATTTTCGCCTGGCATTACATTATTAACTTCATCAAGATTATATTTATAACGATTAGAAGGGGCAGGGCCAAGATTAGGGCGTGGTTTATTGTATCTTTGACTTTCACCAGGCATCATATCATTAACAGGATCACGTTGATAAGCAAATGTGTTTTCCCCAGGCATCATATCATTAATTGGATCACGTTGCCCTTTATTCAACAAACCTAATGGACGTAGTTTTGGTGGGGCAGATGTCATCTTTGACAGCAAACCATCTTTAATTGGATCATTACCAGCAAAGTTAGCTTGTCCTAGCGTGCCGTAATACGTTTCATCACCAATATTCTCTACAGGTTTACCGCCAGACCCTAATAACTGACCATCAACATATTCCATATTGTCGCCAGGTGTTAAAATGTTAGCTAAAAACTCGGTAATGCTGTTTCTATCGCTTGCACCCTTATCCATCGAGTTAAGAAAACTTAAAAATTTATTTTGTGCCATAATCCTAGCCTATTTGATATATTTGCTACACGCTATCACAATTCACCGACATTATCCAGAACCTTACGCATTCTATCTGACAACTTAAATTTTCCAGCCCGCCAATAAGCTGCATTTTGGGCATCTTTTATTTCTAAACCAATGCTACAATAATATTTTATCCACTTTGTGATAATTTTATTTTTCATACTTGGTGTTAATTGTTCAAATGTAGGTTTTTTCATGCAATACCTTTTAAATTACGTTTAATTGGCTTTTTCCAAGAAGACATTGATCCAGATAAAGCTGTAGCTGCGTCTGAAGCCATAGTTAAGCATAATGCATCAGCTAAATCAGGCGATTTTAACCCACGTTTACGCATTTCATCTTTACTTTCAGCTTTCATCTTACCTGACGAGGTAAAAGAATACCTAATTGCAGTTAATTCTGCCAGCAATTGGTCATCTTTAGGGAGTTTGCATGACCTATCTTCTAGCCAACCTTTTGTTTTAAACCATAATTCACTGCGTAAATTCATATATGTATGACCCATAGCGGGGGATTCACTCACGTTTATCCCACGTACTGGCGCGCCTAACTCACGCAATCTATCAACTACACCGCCGCCAACACCAATGCTATCTACAAGTATCTCGCTTGGGCGTAGGCTAGGGGATAATCCTTCATATTCTGCCATTACCCGACCCACAGTCTGCATTAAGTCTAAGCCCTGCCATGATGTTATATCTGTCACAACATTGCCATATCTTTTGCACAACGCAGTCTTATCCATACCAAACCTTGCTACGTCTAAGCCCCATATAGGCTTTATGTCAGGCGTAATTTCAATATCACGATGTATGGCGCTTTGAGCAATATGAAACGGAATGATGGTATCATCATCTGCTAATGGGAACTCGCCTAGCACACGTATGCGAAACGCATTGCTATCCTCACCATAACGCTCACGCATCTCGCTAACAAACTCATCTGACACAAGCGGGCTATCGACGCACGACCATCTGCGCGTCCACCAAGATTTGGCCATACGTGTTTGGCTTTCAAAGAATGTGCCTGATGAACGTGTAGGGTTAGATAAAAGTAACGTGGTTGCATTATGGCCTGACATTGACCCAGCCGCAGCTTCAAACACTTTTTCTGGCACACCTGACGCTTCATCTACCACCAACAACACATTCTCGGAGTGTACCCCAGCTAGGGCTTCTGGCGTCTCGGCGCGAGAAGTTCTAGCGGAGATAAACGCTTCAGACGCAGCTGCGGTTAGTTCTACGCGGTCTGACTTTACATTTAACAATTGCTGTAGGTTAGGCGGTAATTCATTTATCCATCGCTTTAATTCAGCAAACAATGCGTCAAACAATTGGCTGGACGTGGGGGCTGTGACAACAACTTTATTAGGGAAACGCAGTAGCACGTACCATAACATTGCCCATGATGCAGACGTGGACTTACCTGTACCATGTCCTGATCGCACTGACATCTTACGCTCACCATTCGCTATGGCCTCCAGAAATTCGGATTGATAATCGTATGGCGTAGCGCCTAACACCTCTTTGACGAATAGCACTGGGTCATCTCGATAGCGTAGGACAAACTCTTGTAATGGGTTATTACTCATCGGATACATCCTCATAATCTACGTCAATTGTCTTTGCTTCACGCTCACGATCTTCGCGGTCTATTGCCGCCAAATCGGAATTGACTTTGCGTAGCGCGTCTAAGTGCATGTCACCCACAGATATAGTCACGTTTGTCTGGGGTCTATTCCCGTATCGCTCCTGGTTATACGAGCCTGCCATGAATTTACGCCACTGTACCTTCTCTCGTGTGGCGGCAATCTCACTGCTGCTTGAGCCACCATCAAGCTCATCTACCATTGTTAGACCTTGTTCCACGAGGGCATCTGCTGCCTCTTGCCTAGCTTTACCTAAAGCTTGGGCATACTCTGGCACATTATTTATTGTCGTACTCAAGTATTGCCTGTTGCACCCAAAGTCTTTCGCAAGCTGGGTTATTGTATTACCTGATGCAATCTCTTCAAACAGGTAATCTGCCCCGCCCTTCTGCTGTATCTCATTTAATATACGTTTGCGTAACGGTCTACCTGCCATTGCTATTCTCCAATTTTTCAAAATTTTACGACAAGATGGGGGTATAATGCAAGGGGGTACGGGGGGGGTCGGATATG
>Ga0206128_1002093_pt1 | contig 18499 bp, 20 predicted proteins | sample Helgoland_Spring_7_FD_148601 | JGI IMG/M metagenome (GOLD analysis project Ga0206128, IMG submission 148601) | Pelagic subsurface seawater microbial communities from Kabeltonne, Helgoland, North Sea - Helgoland_Spring_Bloom_20160426_1 | ecosystem: Environmental > Aquatic > Marine > Epipelagic ... | reverse complement strand
CCTGATCGCGGCCTTCTAAAGGTGGCGATTCTTGCACCGCTTCAACGACAGGAGACACTGCTTCGATGTGGGCAGAAGGAACTGTCGCTGGCGGCTCTGCGACCACGGGAACGACCTGACCTCCTTGAGGCAAATCCACACCCCATCCTAAGATGGAAACGAGCTCATTTTTTTTTTGCCCCCTCCGCGCTGACCGCTTCGAGGGACCCGATGCGCATCAGCATCAGTTCAACCAGTAGTCTCGGATGTCGGGATATGCGATACTGCTGGTCCGCCTCATTGGCCTGGCCTATGGCCCCGACTAAAAAGTGCAAGCCACACCGTTTGGCTTGCTCACTGAACCTTCCCACAACCGACTCTCCAGCCTCCATCAGACCGAGCGTAGCCTCGTCCTTGCACACCATTAAGTTGCGCAAGTGCTGCCCCAATCCTGTCACAAAATGGTGGGCGTCAAAACCTGCCGCCACGACTTCTTCAAGCTGGAGCAACATGTCTCCTATCCGACCCTCTTGAGCGGCATCGACAATATTGAAGTAAACGTCATGCCCCAACACATTCAAGTGCCGGGTCACTGCTTCATAAGTGACCCCATGGCTGGATGAAGCGACCATCTGGTCGAAGATGCTGAGCGCATCGCGCATCGCGCCGTCTGCACGCTGTGCAATGACATTCAATGCCTCTCTTCATAAGTGACCCCATGGCTGGATGAAGCGACCATCTGGTCGAAGATGCTGAGCGCATCGCGCATCGCGCCGTCTGCACGCTGTGCAATGACATTCAATGCCTCTGTCTCAGCGTTCACCCCCTCTTGACCCGCGACATAGGCCAGGTGCTCTGCAATGTCACGTGTGGTGATCCTGCGGAAGTCATAAATCTGGCAACGAGAGAGAATCGTGGGGAGAATCTTGTGCTTTTCCGTCGTCGCTAGAATAAAAACGGCATGACGTGGTGGCTCCTCGAGTGTTTTGAGGAAGGCATTAAAAGCATCCTTCGACAGCATATGCACCTCATCGATGACATAAACTTTGTATTCGCCGTCTTGAGGAGGGATGCGCACCTGATCAATGATGCTCCGGATATGCTCGACCCCGTTGTTTGACGCGGCGTCCAATTCGAAGACATTAAAACTGCGCTCCGCCTGTTCTGTCGTAAAACCGTTGATGGCGTTGGCAAAAATTCGCGCACAGGTGGTCTTTCCTACACCACGAGGACCACAGAACAAGTACGCTTGAGCAATCTGACCACTTTCTATACTGTGGCGCAAAGTGTCAGTAATGGACCGCTGCCCCACTACGGTCTCCCATGTGGTCGGTCTATACTTCCTTGCGGAAACGAGGAAAGAGTTGCCCTCAGCCATGTTTCAAAGGTGGGGATTGCAGGCCGAACATCGGTGTTTCAATTTTGCACAGGAGGCCCACATTTTGCCCGCGTCGAGGCCGATGTGAAGAATCCTCGGCTTACCTATTGTGATACACCGGCATTTCGCGTAGATTTGCGCCCCCTTTGCGACAAGCATAATGACCCGGAATCGATACGAAACTGTCTTCATCATCACGCCAGTCCTGTCTGACGAGCAGACCAAGGACGTGATCAAGAAGTACAAGGACCTCCTTAAAGACAAGGGAGCCAAGATCACCCATGAGGAGAATTGGGGCATGCGCAAGCTTGCCTACCCCATCCAGAAGAAGTCTACGGGCTTCTACTATTTGATGGAGTTTGAAGCTGACGCTTCCGTGATTCTGCCCTTCGAAACCGAATTCCGCCGGGATGAGCGGGTCATCCGCTTCTTGACGACGCGGATGGACAAGTTCCACATCGAATATGCAGAAGGCCGCCGCGACCGTGAAACGGATCGCCGCGAGAAGCCTAAGCAGACCGCTGCTGGAACCGAAACCAAAGCCTGAACGCACAAGATTTAACGATCATGGCCGACAACAAAAACGTCCGTTACCTGAACCCGATCGCCATCGACACGAAGAGCGAACGGTACTGCCGCTTCCGTGAGAAGGGCTTCAAGTACATCGACTACAAAGACCCCGATTTTCTGCTGATGCTGATCAATGAGCAGGGTAAGATTTTGCCCCGCCGCTTGACCGGAACCAGCCTCAAATACCAGCGTCGCGTAGGCAAAGCCATTAAAAAGGCCCGCCACATCGCTTTGCTTCCTTACCTCGCTGACCAGCTGCATTAAGCAGCAGGCTAATTCACTGCGCTATGGATGTGATTCTCAAGCAGGATGTCGACCGCCTCGGTGCGAAGCACGATATCGTTAATGTCAAGAACGGGTACGCCCGGAATTACTTGATCCCACAAGGGCTTGCTGCCGTCGCGACGGAAAGTGCCCGCAAGGTGGTGGCCGAAACACTGCGCCAGCAGTCTCACAAAGCCGGGGCCTTGGAAGATGCAAAGGCCATCGGCGAGAAGATCGCTGGTGTGTCATTGAAGATTGGGGCGAAAGCTGGAGAAAGCGGAAAAATCTTTGGCTCTGTCAACAACATTCAATTGGCTGATGCCTTGTCCAAGGCTGGACACACTGTTGACCGCAAAAACATCATTCTGGGTGACGATGTCATCCGTGACTTGGGTGCCTACACCGCGAAGGTGAAGCTGCACAAAGAAGTGATTGTAGAAATCTCTTTTGAGGTCGTTGCAGAATAACATTCGGTCCTTTCGAGGACTTTTCATGGAAAAAGGGGGCAATGCCCCCTTTTTTTGTGCCCGACCATGAGTGCATTTAAACTCCACAGCAAATTCGAGCCCAAGGGCGATCAACCTGAGGCCATCCGCCAACTGGTCGAAGGGGTGGAGGGCGGAATCCGCCACCAAACTTTGCTCGGGGTCACCGGATCGGGAAAGACCTTTTCGATGGCCAATGTGATTGAGCGCACACAGCGTCCGACGTTGGTTTTGAGCCACAACAAAACATTGGCCTCACAGCTATATAGCGAGTTTAAAGAGTTCTTTCCGGACAACCTCGTCGAGTATTTCGTGAGCTATTACGACTACTATCAACCCGAGGCCTACATCCCCTCGTCAGGCACCTATATCGAAAAGGACCTGGCCATCAATGAAGAGATTGAGAAGCTGCGCCTCTCGGCCACTTCCGCGCTGCTGAGTGGCCGCAGAGATGGGAGATTGAGAAGCTGCGCCTCTCGGCCACTTCCGCGCTGCTGAGTGGCCGCAGAGATGTGATTGTGGTGGCCTCCATCAGTTGTATTTACGGCATTGGAAACCCGGTTGAATTCCACAAAAGCGTCATTGAAGTCCAACAAGGCCAAGTGATCAGCAGGAATGCTTTGCTACACCGGCTGGTCGAAAGCCTGTACCACAGAACACGCGGAGAGTTCAACCGCGGATCCTTCAGGGTGACGGGTGACGTTGTCGACGTCTTCCTGGCCTATGCCGACCATGCCGTTCGCATCCACTTTTGGGGAGACGAGATTGAGCGCATTGAGACCATCAACCCCGAAACCGGACAGGTCTTGCATGGTTTTGACAGCCTGCGCATTTACCCCGCCAACTTATTTGTCACCGGCAAAGACACCCTCCATCAGTGTATTTGGGAGATCCAGCAAGACATGGTCAAGCAGGTGGAATGGTTCAACAGCCAAGGGCGCTTCATTGAAGGAAAAAGGCTAGAGGAGCGCACCACCCACGATCTGGAAATGATGCGGGAGCTTGGTTTCTGCAATGGCATTGAGAACTACAGCCGGTATTTCGACCGCAGGGAGCCCGGGCAACGCCCATTCTGCTTGCTGGACTATTTCTCGGATGACTTCTTGCTCGTGGTGGACGAAAGCCACGTGACCGTGCCTCAGGTTGGGGCCATGTACGGGGGAGACCGGTCGCGGAAAGTGTCGCTCGTAGAGCATGGATTTCGCCTGCCCTCCGCATTGGACAACCGCCCGCTGATGTCCGAGGAGTTCGACAGCATGGTGCACCAAATTGTATACGTGAGTGCCACCCCTGCCGATTATGAGCTGGAGAAAAGCGAAGGTGTGGTGGTGGAGCAACTCATTCGACCGACAGGCTTGCTGGATCCTCCCATCGAAGTGCGGCCCTGTAAAAACCAAGTAGACGACCTCATCGGTGAAATTCGCAAAACGATTGAAGCTGGTGACCGCATTTTGGTCACCACTTTGACCAAGCGCATGGCTGAGGAGCTGTCGCGTTACCTGGACCGGCTGCGCATCTCCTGCTCCTATATCCATTCGGAGGTAAAAACACTGGACCGCATCGAGATCATCCGCAACCTCAGGGAAGGGGTGATTGATGTGCTCGTTGGCGTGAACCTGCTCCGAGAGGGGCTCGACCTTCCTGAGGTCTCCTTAGTGGCGGTTATGGACGCCGATAAAGAAGGATTCTTGAGGTCCAATCGATCACTGACCCAAACTGCAGGCCGTGCGGCGAGAAATGTGGACGGCCGCGTGCTGATGTATGCCGACAAGGTGACCGATTCAATGGCCCAGACCATCGAAGAAACATCCAGAAGACGCGAAAAACAGGAAGCCTACAACAAGGAACACGGCATCACTCCCCAGCAGGTGAAGCGTTCTACAAAGACGGTCTTTGAGCAAAGTGAGCTCATAGAGGAACGGCCTTCTCCCATCGCAGCGGAACCTGCAGTTTCTGGGGTTGGCATCCTAGAAGACCCAGTAGTGGCGGGTTATGTAAAGGCTAAAGACCGCAAAGCCATGGAGAAACTCATGGCCCGAACCCGCAAGGAAATGGAACGTGCCGCCAAGGAGCTCGCCTTTATGGATGCTGCCAGATTGAGGGATGAACTCTTTGCTATGGAAGGTGCTGTGGCCAATTGGCCTGATTGAGCCACCTTGCAACCGAAAGAGGCATAGGAGCGTCTTTCACCTACCTGCAAGTAGATACTCATCATGAATAATGTCCTTTGCTCACTGAGCGCCTGCCTTTTCTTGGCGCTTTCACCCTCTTCTTTCGCACAGGTCTCCCGCGGAGGGGCCCCATTCTGGAATACCCCTGGGACCTCCATCTCAAACCCGGCATGGCCTGTGCACCGCATGCCCGCCATTGATCTGGAGGAGATTAGGTCTGCAGATGCTGTAACAGACCCGGTCAAAAGTGCACCTTGGAGGTTTGGCGAGGAATTCGCGGTGGACATCAGCTTGACAGACGGCCAGTGGCTCAACATCAATGGCACCGCGGTGTGGAGAACACAGATTCAAGCACCAGGAGCATTGGCCATGAGCCTCTCTTTTTCTGAATTTGCTGTGCCCAAAGGCGGCAAACTGTTCATTTGGAGTACCGACCGCTTGGAATTTTTGGGTGGGTTCGATTACCGCAACATGAAGTCGTGGGGCGGACTCGCCACGGGCCTTGTTGCCGGTGATGCTGTGGTGGTTGAGCTCCAAGTGCCCACGGGCATGGAGGATGCTGTTGCACTCCGCATCGACCAAGTGGTACACGCTTACCGTGACATTGCCGGAAAAGCCGCCATCGTGGCCGAAGCCCTGAACGAACAGCGCGGTCCATTTGGCAACAGTGGTGATTGCAACATCAACGTAAACTGCCCCGAGGGCGCCACCTGGCAGTGTGAGAAGCGGTCTGTTGCACTGATTGTACAAGGCGGGTTTGCAGTGTGCACAGGAGCATTGGTCAACAACACCGCGCAAGACGGCGCCCCCTTGTTTTTGACCGCCAATCACTGTATCGGCGGCAACGTAGGCAACTGGACCTTCTACTTCAACCACGAAACAGAAGGCTGTGAAGGCAACAGCGGCCCAACCAACCAAACGGTCAGTGGAGCTGAACTCTTGGTGAGCAGCGGCGCCTCAGACTTCGGACTGTTGCTCTTGGACGAAACACCCCCTGAAGACTACAATGTGTTCTTTGCTGGATGGGACGGGACGGACGCCGAAAACGTTCAAAACGCGACCGGCATTCACCACCCTTCAGGTGACCTCAAAAAGATCTGCATCGAAGAGGATGCCCCCTACCATGACAATGCTGCAGGCGCTGCCGTTTGGTGGATCGATGCCTGGGAAGATGGTGTTACTGAGGGCGGATCATCCGGCTCGCCTTTGTTTGACCAGAACCACCGGATCATTGGCCAGCTCTACGGAGGAGCGGCAGCGTGCTCGGGGAACATCAACAACGGCCAATTTGACTACTATGGCCGCATGGGTGTCAGCTTCAACAACGGCATCACCGATCACTTAGACCCCTTGGGGCTTGGCGTTGACGTGTTAGACGGATACCCCAGCGAGGGCTGCGTGACCAGCTTTGAACTCGACATGGGCATCGGCATCGCGAGCGCTCCCGAAGGCGTTCTGTGTGGTGGCGGAGAGGTCACCATCGAAGTGGCCCTGAGCAATTTTGGCACCACATCCCTGACTTCTGCCACCATCGGTTACACCGTGGATAACGGTGAAGAGCAAACGGTGAATTGGAACGGAAATCTGGACCAATACGAGAACGAAGTGATTGCTTTGCCTGGCATCGCCGCTGCCGATGGCACGACGGAAGTGGAGGTCTATGTTCTTTCAGTCAACGGCCAGCAGGACGAGAATGCATTCAACGATGCGGCCTCGATTGAATTTATTGCTTTTGCCGAAGAGACCTTTGACTTCTCGTTCGAATTGGTGCTGGACGAGTACGGCAGCGAGACCACCTGGGAGCTGCGCCGACTGGGCAATGTGGTATACTCTGGCGGCCCCTATGAAGACGACCAAGAGGGCCTGGTCATTACAATTCCAATGTGCCTAGAAGAAGGCTGCTACATCTTGCAAGTCGACGACAGTTATGGGGATGGTATGTGCTGCCAATTTGGAGAGGGGAGTTTCACCGTGTTTGACCCTGAAGGAGATGTGGTCTATACAGGAGGAGAGTTCAATGACTCAGACCTGGAACAATTCTGCACCAGTGCCATGTCCGTGAATGAGGCCACATCCACCGAGGTGCGCATTTGGCCAAACCCCGCCCACACGTCGGTGCAACTGGATGGCTTGCCCGAAGGCGCTGTGATTCAAGCTTTCGATGCGTTAGGCCGGTCCGTTTCGGCACCCTTCCGCTCCTTGGCAGGAAGGCAGACCCTTGATGTCTCCCACCTGCCGCGCGGATGGGCAGTTTTCCGGATTACTTCTGAGGGACACGACCACTGCCATTCGTTGTTTGCTCCGTTGATTGGTGATGCGCCTATCCCTCCTCCTTTTCTTGGCAGCCACTTATTCTGCCTGCTCCCCCAAAATCGCGGGGCTGAATCAGGGGGAGTCCAACACGGAGTCCATTTCTACTGACGACGCTTCGGCGCCATTTACCATTGTGTCTTTGCGTGTGGAAGCAGACAGTTTGGTGGCTGAACTCCAGTATGGAGGAGGCTTCCGGACCCACGAATTCGCTTTGGTTTCCGGGGGTGCTGCCACCAAATCTTTACCGAGACAGCAGCCTCTGAACATCATTCATGATGCCCAAGGCGACATGGGCCGGGCCCTGATCACCTCCCGACACGCGTTCGACCTAACCCCCTTTCGCGACCCCGCACGAGACATGGTGCGCCTGGCCGTAGAGGGCTGGCCTGAGCGAATCAACTACCCCTACATTCGTTGAGATGGACGCCCTGTGGGACATCGGAGGCGCGGCTTTGTGCGCCCTCCCGGCAGCCCTCAGAATCGCTTGGGACTTGCGTTGGCACCTAGCCGTGCAGCACCACCTTTCTTCTTCAAGCCCCATTCTTTCGAAGCAAGAAACGCAGCCCTCAGCCATCGGAGGCGGAACCGAAATTGGAGACGCGTCTTCTGACCCGATTGGAGTGACCCTGATTTTATGCAGCCACAATGATCTGGCTGCACTGCAGTCAATTTGGCCCGATTGGCGTGGACAGCAGTTTCCAGAACACTGGCCCGCAGAGTGGTTGGTCGTCGACGACGGCTCCCAAGACGGCACCGCCGAATGGCTTGCTGCCTTGCAGTCCAACGACGCCGACCTCACTGTGGTACACCACCCCAAATCGAAGCCAGGAAAGAAAGGCGCTCTTGCAGCTGGAATCCGGGCTGCACAGCACGGGCACCTCGTCATGACGGATGCGGACTTTTTGATCGAATCGTTGACAGCCCCGTCTCATGCACCTCACCTTCCAGAAGCTGGTGGTGCATGCGACATCGCCATCGGGGTTTGTCTGCCGGATGGCGGGCCGTCCCTGCTCTCCTTTGACGCCCTGCGCGTGGCCTTCCAATACGCGGGTGAAGCAGCTTCAGGCCGCCCATACATGGCCGTGGGACGGAGTATCGCCTACCGCAAAACAGCATGGCAGCAGGTCGGAGGATTCCAAGGTCACGCCGACCTGGCCAGTGGTGACGATGACCTGTTTGTTCAGGACGCGGTTCAATCGGGACTGCACATCAGGCTGGTCCATACATCGGACGCATCGACTGCCATCCATGCCCTACCCGCCCACGATTGGAAAGATGGATGGCACCGGAAACGGCGCCACCTGTCTACTTCAGGCCGCTACAGCAGGCGCGCCCGGCTTCAATTGGGCCTCGACGCCCTACTCGACCCTTTGATCATTGTAGCGGCACTAACGGCACCACTTGGCCTTTTGCACAAGTGTATTTGGATACCGACTGCAGCCATGGTCCTTGCCGCAGCCGTTCGTGCGATTACCTTGTCCATGTTCTCGCAGGTGTGGGGCAAGGATGCATTTCCATGGTGGCAATGCATCCTATGGGGTCCCATTCGTTGGGTTCTTCTCGCCATCGCCACTGCACGGAACGCTTTCACCTCATCGCCGACATGGACGCAGCGGGCACCGACAAGCAGGTCGTAATCGACCACCTTTCCGACAAGGCCAAATACGACTTTGGCCTGATTACCCGGGCTTTGGACAAGCACGATCAGGCTGCATTTGCAGAATTGATGGAGCGCTACCGGGAGCCGATTTACTACATGTTGTTGAAGATGGTCAACAGCCAGGACGATGCTGAGGACTTGATGATTGAGACTTTTGGCAAGGCGTTCAGAAGGCTCAAGCAGTACAGCCCCAAATTCGCTTTTTCCACATGGCTGTTCAAAATCGCCTCGAATGGGGCCATCGACTTCATCCGCAAGAAGCGTATCAAGGCGCTAAGCCTTGACAAAGGCTTTACCGATTCCGAAGGTGACACCATGGAAATTCAGGTGGCCGATGACGGACTCGACCCCGGTCAGACCCTCGAAAAACAGCAGCGTGTCGACCGCATGCGCGAGGTCGTAGCGCAGCTTAAGCCGCGCTATCGTCGCTTGGTGGAATTGCGCTATTTCGAAGAATACAGTTACGACGAGATCGCGGCAGAACTCAATCTGCCCCTCGGTACAGTGAAGGCCCAATTGTTCCGAGCAAGAGACATCCTCGCCGGTGTGCTCGAAACGGACCGCGAGCAATTCTAACGTGGCCCCTACTGACCAAGACTTTCGCGACGTCGACACCCTCTTGACGGCGCTTTCAGTGGACTGTCACGACTTTGGGTCGCCGATTCCCACTTTTTCTGAAACCCAACGCCAACAGTTTGCCATGCTCGGCCCTCTGTTTCGTGAATGGAACGCCCAGATCAATGTGATTTCCCGCAAGGACATCGACGCGTTTTTCACCCGGCATGTCCTACACAGCCTGGCCATAGCACGCGTATTTCGCCCGGAACCCGGCGCGAGAATTCTAGATGTGGGCACGGGAGGCGGCTTCCCTGGATTGCCACTCGCCATTCTTTTTCCGCAAGCGCACTTTACCCTGTGCGACTCCATCGGCAAAAAAATAAAGGTGGTCCATGCTGTTGCTGAAGCGCTGAACCTGGAAAATGTTGAAGGCACCTGGGCCCGGGCTGAAACGCTCACCGACCGTCCTCCCTTTGACTTTGTGGTCAGCAGGGCGGTCACCCAAATGGCCCCTTTCCTGGATTGGGTGCGGCCTTTGATGGCAGAGCAACATCAACATGGTTTGCCCAACGGCGTGCTTTACCTGAAAGGAGGAGACTTGAGCACTGAATTGGCTCCTGTACGCGAACCTGTGGTACAGTGGTCCTTGTCTGATGTACTCCAAGACCCTTGGTTTGAGACCAAAAAACTGGTGCACGTGGCCCTTTAAAAAAGATGAAGGGGGCATTTCTGCCCCCTCCGAAACCTGCAAGGATATTGAAACCGATGCCGCTTTTTTAAGGCCGCATCCAGTGTAAAGACGACACGATTTCCAATCGTTGCCTCCAGAAGCAAAAAAAATATTCCTTCATACACCGGCGCTTCGTCACATCCATGGACCTTTCTGCAGATACCGTGCATCCTGCGGTTATTTTAGCAGGGTGAATAAAGAGGACTCTCCGGCATCGGCTGCACCCGATGCGGAACAACTCAAAGCCTTGGGCCGCAACACAATTAGTGAGGCCTTGGGATTGGAATTGATTTCGGTGGAACACGGCACCGTGGTCGGCAAGATGCCTGTAGATGCCAGGACCCATCAGCCGTACGGCTTGTTACACGGCGGTGCCAGCGTTGTACTGGCAGAAACATTGGGGTCGGTCGGCTCTCATTTTATCGCAGCGCCCAAAGGCAAAGCCGCCGTTGGAATTGAAGTCAATGCGAACCATCTCCGCGGGGTCAAATCCGGATGGGTCACCGGCACAGCGCGCCTCCATCACGAGGGCGGAAAGCTGCACGTTTGGCATATTGAAATTGAAGACGAGGGAGGAAGGGCCATCTGTACAAGCCGCCTCACTGTGATGTTGATTCCCGATCCCAAATCTGCTGGATGACGACCGAACGTCACATCCAAGACCCCGAGACCGAAGTGCTGTTTCACAGGCCGGGACACCTCCACTTGGAGCGCCTGGTGCCTGACGTAACGGGCAGCATGTGCTTTAGGCTGCATCCATGGGAGCGGGCAGAAGACCAAACCGAGATGGTCTTGCGCGGCCGCACCAAAACCGAAGAAGTCTTGGTGCGCGATGCCCGACCTTCTGTCAAGAGCCGCGTCCGGCATATCGACGGAACAGACCAACACGACCATGCTGCATGGGTCAAAGCCGCCCAGCTCGCTATGGCTCAAGGCCCCCTGAAAAAGGTGGTGCTGTCAAGCCTTCTGAACGTCGAGGTGGAGGCACTGGACCCCAAAGACATTGTTCGGCGGTTGGCGCTGGCACATCCAGAATCTTTCAGCTGGGCGTTTTCTCACCCCTCCATCGGTACATGGTTCGGCTCATCGCCCGAACCGCTGATCAAAGGCCAATGGCCACATTTGCGCACCGCTTGTTTGGCAGGAACCCGCATGGCGCACATGGGGGCAGTATCGGACCCCTGGACCGAAAAAGAGCGCGAGGAGCAGGACCTGGTCACCGAAGGCGCCCTGCAAGCCCTGCATGAAGCCGGATGTCGCGGCATTCAGACCAGCGAGCGTCAAACGATACAATACGGCCCCATCGAACACCTGAGGACGTGGGTCGATTTTGAAGCCACTCGCCCCTTGGAAGAAGTGATTCGGGCACTCCACCCTACCCCCGCTGTAGGTGGCACACCTCGCCCAGACGCCCTTCAATTCATTGCCCATCACGAAAGCCACGACAGGGCATACTATACAGGATGGGTGGGCATGGAAGAAGGTGACGAAGTGTCTTATTTCGTTAACCTGCGCTGTGCCCACTTGCGCGACGGCATCATGACCGCATATGCGGGTGGCGGCATTACCGCTGCGTCCAACCCCGCTGCCGAATGGGCCGAAACGCGAAACAAACTCCGGTCCGTCTTGGACCCCATCGTCCACTGGGCACCATGACCCCATCGGACTCCTCTGCGATGGCGTCGGCACGGGCGCTGGCCACCGGGCTTGCCAGAAGGGGTTTGGGTGCTGTCGTGGTCAGTCCAGGTTCGCGCAACGCTCCCCTCACCCAGGCCTTTGTAGGGTTGAACATGCAGGTGGTTGTGGCATTGGATGAGCGGTCAGCCGCGCACCATGCTTTGGGAATGTCATTGGCGCTGCAACAACCTGTAGCGGTCTGCTGCACCAGCGGCACCGCAGCCCTTAACCATGGCCCTGCCCTTGCCGAAGCGCACCGCGAAAAGCCAGTCCTTTGTTTGGGACCAGCCCACAGACGAATCAGGTCAGGACACGCTCAATGCCATGGCCCTCGCCTTGATCAAAGGCCCCATTCACGTCAACTGCCCATTTGACGTTCCGCTTTATCCCAGCACCTCTGCATCTCAGACTGCTGCTCAACCGGAGGAACCCAACGCCAAAGCAGGGCTTCCCACGGGCTCGTGGCGGCCTTCTCATCCTTCACCTCCTTGGTTTTTAAAACGGCTAGAGCAGGCCGTCTCGGCAGGCGAAAAAGTGCTGTTGCTTGGAGGAACCCAGCCCATGCCTTTGTCTGCAGAGGCACTTCAAACGTGGAGCCGCTTCGCGGTCATTGCAGGTGACACAACCAGCGGGCTCTTTTCACCCGACGTGCCGGCGATTTCGGCATGTGACCGGTGGCTCTCTGCCCGGGAGAACAGTGGACAGCCCCTCCAGCATATGGCGCCAGATGTTGTCATCACATTTGGAGCTCCTTTGGTGTCTCGGCGCTTGCGCGAAGCCCTTGCTGCATTGGACTTCGAACACTTCCACGTGGAGGTGTCTGGCGGCGCTCCCGCAGCCTTTTCACGCGCTCCCCAGCCCGTCCCGTGCGACATCTCCGAGGCCATAGAAGCCGGCGCCGCCGCCATTCAACCCCACCTCCACCCCGAGCGCCGGCCCGTCCCGTGCGACATCTCCGAGGCCATAGAAGCCGGCGCCGCCGCCATTCAACCCCACCTCCACCCCGAACGCAACCCGGAATTAGACGCCTGGCAACGGAACTGGTGGGATCAGGAAGCCGCTTTGCGCAAGGCTCACAATACCGCCGTGGATGCCGCACCTTGGAGCGACCTGAGGGCACACCGCTGCCTCCACCGGGCCGCGCCCGAAGGTTGGGACCTCCACATGGCCAACTCAACACCGGTGCGCTATGGCCAGCTTTTTGAGTCCCACCATGTGGCGCAACCCATGGTCTAACCGAGGCGTTGCCGGAATCGATGGCTGCACTTCAACCGCCGTAGGATCGTCCCTTGCAGGCCGTCCCACCACCCTCATCACAGGAGAACTGGGATTCTTGTATGACGCTAACGCCTTTCACGTACAGCCCCTCCCTGGCGCCTTGCGGATCGCTGTCATTCACAACGGCGGTGGCGGCATATTCAGATGGCTCGACGGACCGTCCAAAACCGGCCTTTTGGAAAGTCATTTTGAGTGGAAGCACACGACGGAACTTGGACCACTCTGCGCATTGCACGGTCTTCAGCACGAGCGCGTCTGCGATGAAGCCGGACTCGAAAAGGCCCTAATCGATTGGTGGTCCCCTTCCCAAGCCCCCAAAGTTTTGGAAATCGTGACCCCTGGACCGGAAAGTGCTGCGACATATGCCCGCTACATGAAGGCCGTCTGCATTTAATTTGTGCCTGCGCTGGCCGATTGATGCTTCTGAGCAGAACATCAAAGGCCCCAGCGTTGTCATTTTTCAAAGCGCAACACATGGCGAACGAGAGACAGTGGGAGCAAATTCAGCCTTTCGAGGACATCCGATTTGAATTCTGCGAGGGCATTGCCCGGATTACCATTGACCGACAGCAGGTCTACAATGCGTTTCGTCCGGAGACGAACATGGAGATGCTCGAAGCCATGGACATCGCCAGAGAGCGTCAGGACATTGGCGTCGTGGTGCTCACCGGTGCTGGAGACAAAGCTTTTTGTAGCGGAGGCGACCAAAACGTAAAGGGTTCAGGAGGCTACATTGGTGGAGACAAAGCTTTTTGTAGCGGAGGCGACCAAAACGTAAAGGGTTCAGGAGGCTACATTGGCGGGGATGGTGTTCCTCGCCTGAATGTGCTGGATTTGCACAAGAAAATCCGCTCTTTGCCCAAGCCTGTAATCGCAGCGGTCAATGGATATGCCATCGGCGGAGGTCATGTGCTTCACGTGGTCTGCGACCTGACCATCGCCTCAGAAAACGCCATTTTTGGACAAACCGGCCCCAAGGTTGGAAGCTTTGATGCTGGTTTTGGCTCGAGCTACCTCGCCCGCCATGTAGGCCAAAAGAAAGCCCGAGAAATCTGGTTCCTCTGCGAGCAATATTCAGCCAAAGAAGCCGAGGCCATGGGGCTTGTGAACACCGTGGTCCCCCTTGACAAGCTCGAGGAAACCTACGTCAAGTGGTGCAAGACCATCATGAAGCGCTCGCCACTGGCCCTGCGCATGATCAAGCGTGGCCTCAATGCAGAGCTGGATGGACAGGCTGGATTGATGGAGTTCGCCGGTGACGCTACCCTGATGTACTACCTGATGGAGGAAGCGCAAGAGGGCAAGAATGCCTTTCTAGAAAAGCGGGACCCCGACTTCCAGCGGTTTCCTAAGTTCCCTTGAGGAGCATGCTCCGAGACTTTATCCAAGCCGCTCGACTGCGCACCCTGCCTTTGGCCAGTGCCTGTGTGCTCACGGGCGGGGCTTTGGCCGCATCGGCGGGCGTCCCAAAAGAACACTTCAGCCCGCTCTTCGCCGGCTGTCTTTTGACGGTTATTCTGCTGCAAGTGCTGGCCAATTTCGCCAACGACCTTGGCGACTTTGCCAATGGGGCCGACAAGGCAGAAGGCCATGAGCGCAGCGACCGTGCGGTCGCTTCCGGACGCATTTCCGCAAGTCAGATGAAACGCGCTGTGGTCACCACGGCTGTTCTGGCTTTGGCGGTCGGCGTTTCTACAGTCGTGTGGGCTGCGGGAGACCAACTCTTGGCGGTGTTGTTTTGGACCGCCACAGGACTGCTTTCTATCGGCGCTGCATATACCTATACGGCCGGCAGCCGCCCCTACGGATACAGCGGCTTGGGGGACATCAGTGTGCTGACCTTCTTTGGAATCGCAGGGGTTGCCGGAACCGCAGGCCTCATCACGGGCACCTTTGACGCCCTCTGGTTGCTTCCCGCTCTGAGCATCGGCCTGTTTAGTGTGGCGGTGCTCAATCTCAACAATTTAAGAGACCATGTATCCGATGCCGCCACGGGCAAAAACACCCTGGTCGTGCGCATGGGTTTTGACCGCAGCAAGTACTACCATGCCATACTGATGGGCTGCGCATGGGGCGCCCTCCTTGCCTTTTGGGCATTGGACCCCGCCGGTCCTTGGCATGGTAAGCTGTGGTACGGGTTGTTTGGTCTGGTCCATTTCCAGCACTTGGCGTTGGTCTTCCGAACCCAAGAACCGGCTGAACTTGACGGAGAGCTCAAGAAAATCGCATTGAGCACCTTCGCCATTTCCTTGTTTCTCTTTTTAAGCGCGACCGCATGACGGGCTTTGACATCCGCATCGTAGAGCGCACGCTTCAGTTCAAGCAACCCGCCGGCACTTCACGGGGTGTGCTTCATGAGAAGCCGAGCTTTTTTGTAGTGGCACAGGACGTCGAGGAAGATGGACGCATCGGCATTGGTGAATGCAGCTTGATCCCTGGACTGTCGCCTGAAAGTGCGCCGCGGGCGAAAATGGAGCTCAAGAAGTTGGCTGCATCCGGCACGCTCGACCCCAAGGCCATGAGCCTGCAGTATCCCGCCGTCCGGTTCGCGGCCGAAACAGCCCTGATCGACCTATTGAATGAAGGGGACCGCACATTGTTTCCCGGTCCTTTTACAGAAGGAAAGCCGGTGCCGATTAACGGTCTGATTTGGATGGGCGATACCGAAAGTATGGTGGCCCAAGCAGCGGATCTGCTCGAGCGTGGGTTCGACACCCTGAAGCTTAAAGTTGGCGCATTGGACTTCGAGAAAGAAAGGGAATGTCTTCAAGCCATCCGGGCCATCGCCCCTGCCGACAAGGTCACCTTGCGTCTGGATGCCAAGGGGGGGGGCTAGACGATGAGGACATCGCCGTCACATTGCGGAAAATCGAACGCCTAGCGGCTTTTGACATCCACAGCATGGAGCAACCCGTGCGTCCAGGACAATGGAAAAAGATGCAGTCCGTCTGTGCCGATTCTGCCATTCCCATTGCCCTCGATGAAGAATTGATTGGGGTGCACGACACCACGCTGCGCCGCAATATGATGCACGTGATTCAACCGGCCTATGTGATCCTGAAGCCGAGTTTGATCGGTGGTTTGGTCGAGGCCAACCACTGGATTGACCTCGCTGAAGAAGTGGGTGCTCAATGGTGGGCCACCAGCGCATTGGAGAGCAACATTGGACTGAACGCCATTGCACAATGGGCCGCGGACGCCACCCTAGAAGCGCCTGACCCCATCCCCCAAGGGCTGGGCACAGGCAGCCTCTTTACAGACAATGTGCCTTCGCCATTGGTTGTGGAAAATGGCACCCTCCGCATGGAAACGTCGAACACTGCAGGTGACCCTGCTCCCCTCCATTGGGACCTGTCGTCGATTCTTTCATGAGCGGAATTTGGCGCATTACCGCAAAAGGCGGCATTCAACAGCTGCAGGGACATGTGCCGTGGACATCAGGCTTTGATGCCGTCGTAGACCAATGGGCCGTCGTAGACCAATGGAACACGGCATCTCCAACGGCCTTGACCTCCGGCAGCACCGGGGTTCCTGTAGCGCACCACTTTTCCATGGAAGCCGTTCAGGCCTCTGCCCAAGCCACAGCCCAGCATTTCCAACTCGACCGCCCATCACCCGAAGTGGTGGAGGCTTGGTCTGCCTTGCCGGCATCCGGAACAGGGGGGCGCATGATGGTATGGCGGGCGCTGGCTTTGGGTTGGAACCTCACGGTCTCCATGCCCTCCGCCACACCTCAAGTCCCTGCCGCTGGCACCCCAAACGGGCGCTACCACTTTGCGGTGGCCACCCCCATGCAAGCGGCGCATTTGATGGCGTCCGGGCAACTCCGGCGGTTTGACATTCTGTTGTTGGGTGGAGCGCCCATTGCGCCAGACCTCGAAGCCGACCTTAAACAGGCCGCAGACGCAGCAGGTTGTCGCATCGAGCATGGATTTGGTATGACAGAAACCTTGACCCATGTGGCCACGCGCACCCTAGGAGAGGACGCGTATGGGGTCTTGCCTGATGTACACATTGACTGTACAGAAGAGGGTGCATTGGTCATCGATGCTCCCCGGCGCGGGGTGCAGGGACTTGTGACCCAAGATGCCGTCGCATTGCTGTCGGATGCCTCACTGGATCCCCAAGGTGACAAGCGCGCCTTTTCTTGGCTGGGCAGGATCGATGATGTCATCAATTCCGGAGGGCTCAAGCTTCATCCCGCCGCGCTCGAAAGGCAGTGGTGTGAAATGTTGGGCGACATACTCCATGAGAGAAGGTGGTTCATCATTGGCCGGCCCGACAACAGCCTCGGCTCTCGCGTCACCCTTGTGGTCGAAGGCGCCATTGATTCCGACTTGGCCCAACAAGCCCTCCAAGCACTGTCTCATGAAGGCAACAAGCGGCCCCGAACCGTAGAATTTCAAGCCGTTTTTAAAGAAACCGCTTCGGGTAAAGTGCGCCGAACCTGAGGCCTTTGCATCTTCGCACCATGACGCTACCCCGCCTCGTATTTGCCACCCGGAACCCGGGGAAGGTCAAGGAAATTGCCCAACTGCTCGACGGACACTTCACGGTAGTGGGCCTGGATGAAATCGGCTGCCACGAAGACGTTCCTGAGACCGCCGACACCATCGCAGGCAACGCCATCCAGAAGGCTGAATACGTGAAACAGCACTACAACGTGGACTGTTTTGCAGATGATACCGGACTGGAAGTGAGTGCATTGAACGGCGCCCCAGGCGTATATACCGCGCGTTATGCGGGGCCAGAAAAGGACGCCAATGCCAACATGGATAAACTCCTTGGCGCCCTTCAAGGCCAACCGGACCGCGGTGCCCGGTTCAAAACCGTCATCGCCCTGACTTCAGATCAAGGGACCCAGACTTTTGAAGGCATTTGCCGCGGCACCATTGCCATGCGACGCAGCGGCGTCGATGGATTTGGGTATGACCCCGTGTTCATGCCCGAAGAAAGCGAGGCCACCTTTGCCGAAATGGAGGCATCCGAAAAGAACCGCATCAGCCACCGAGGGAAAGCCGTTCGGGCCATGGTCGCGAAACTCAAGAACAACGGTTGACAATCATTCATTTTGACCTTCGCGAGACTCACCTTCTGAGCTTAGGTTTGTATATAGTCCGCCCTGTGCGGAGCATAGACTGAGGAAACATCCAGATGAACTACCTCGATTTCGAAGAGCCCATCCGCCAGTTGCGCGAACAGCTCGAACAGGCCCAGAACATCGATGGGCAAGGTCAGGTCGACATGCAAAGCACTGTGGCCGATCTCGAGCTGAAGATTGACGCCATCAGCCAGGAGATCTACGCCAATCTGACACCGTGGCAACGGGTTCAGGTTTCGAGGCATCCAGACCGCCCGTACACCCTAGACCACATCGAAGCTCTGACCGAGGGTCGTTTCATGGAACTGCACGGGGACCGCAACTGCAAGGATTTT
>Ga0206128_1002092_pt1 | contig 18505 bp, 31 predicted proteins | sample Helgoland_Spring_7_FD_148601 | JGI IMG/M metagenome (GOLD analysis project Ga0206128, IMG submission 148601) | Pelagic subsurface seawater microbial communities from Kabeltonne, Helgoland, North Sea - Helgoland_Spring_Bloom_20160426_1 | ecosystem: Environmental > Aquatic > Marine > Epipelagic ... | reverse complement strand
CGCGGCTAAAAAGGATGATGCAATTACACAGAAAAAAGTTCGCGAGATATCGGACAAAGTAGTTGCTGTATGGGCAGTAGAATCAAACGGATTTCGCAGTTTCCGTTATGATAATGTTACTGCCATTGAAGTTGTTGATAAGAAAGACTACAGAGTGCGATTTGGTAAGTTATGGAAAGATGGAGAAAATAATTGATTCATGCTGCTATTGATTTAGAAACGTTAGATGTACGTCCTACTGCCACAGTTTTAACGTTAGGTGGAGTAAAATTTGATCCTTGCAGCAATAGTGAGCCGTACGACGAATTATACTTTAAGATTTCAGTTGATGACCAAGATCGTTACGGGCGCACTTCTAACGATAGTACAATCGAATGGTGGAGCACACAAGATCCTAAGATTATGGAAGAAGCATTTGACCAAGAAAGTGCTATTACTTTAGAAGAAGCATGTTCTCGTATTGCTCGATGGAGCGTAGGTGTCGATACGTTTTGGGGGCAAGGGTATGGCTTTGACTTTACAATGATGGAAGACATGTTTCGTAATATTGGACGTCCGGTGCCATGGCAGTTTTGGCAAGTATTGGATAGTAGAACATTGTTTAGAGCATTATCAAGAGATCCTCGCAAAGAAATGCAAACAGCCTTGCATAACGCATTAGCAGATGCTTACTTCCAAGCTAAAGCAATTCAAGTAGCATATAATGAATTAGGAATACAACGATGACACGCTGGTATGATTATATAGCAGCATGGCTAGCAGCAGAAATAATGCTAACTGCATTCGTTACAATCCCTATCATTGGTGCTATATTGGCATATATAGTATATGAGTTTGGGTGGTTACAATGGTATTGTCGGTATAGATGGAGACAAGAATTTGGCAGATAAAAATAACGAAATGATTAAATTAATGAAGGAAACCTTTGCTGAACTATGTAATAAAAATCCTCCGCAGGCATTTATGGCATTCACTGTTGGTATGGATATGGCAGTAAATTTTGCTAGCTATGGTGTTAGCGAGGAAGAAACTAAAGAAGTGCTAAAGCACATGCTAGAGCATATTGGTGGATCGGATGAAAGCGAAGAGGAAATTGATTTTGGCAAAACTGACAACACAACAATCCATTAAGCAACGCTTGCGTCATTTGCAAGGAAAGCACAGAGAACTTGATAAAATTATTGATTATAACGAAAAAGATAGTGGACCAGCATCATGGCACATTGTAAAAAGTCTCAAGAAACAAAAATTGCAGTTGAAAGATCGGATCACGGCAGTAAAAAAATTACTCTCGGGGTCAACGGATTAGAAGATTTTTATAGTATAGTTAAGATCTTAAATAAAGAAATTGGACATGGCAACTGGACAACACACGGCCGGCCTATTAGGAAGCTAAAGCGAGTTGATAACTTTAACCGTTATTGTAGCAAGTTGGTGCACAATAAATTAAGAAAATTAGATATTGTTTTTTATATTCCAAAAAGTGCTGAATTTATTCAATCTAGATTAGTTCTACGAATGTTGTAAATGATAAGTATATAATATGAATAATAATCAAGAAAAATTAACTCAATACAGAGAACCAGGACAAACCTTTTGTCCGTATTTGTTTTTGCATTACCACTTAGATACAGACAAAGCTAGTAAACTATGTTGTCATGCAACTGAAAGCATCTCTAAAGAACAACTTGATTTTATGGATCCACAATACAACGAATTGCGTGATCTTACATTAAATGGCAAAAGATTAGAATCCTGCGCTAGATGTTACGAAGCTGAAGATAATGGTTTTACCAGCTTACGTCAACGATGCATTGATGATGTTGAGGCAATACATAAAACTGATTTTTTATTGGATCAAGTTAACAAATATCAGAATGATATAAGTATTGAACCTGTTTGGTATGACTTGCGACTCAGCAATAACTGCAACCTAAGCTGTATAATGTGTGGTCCAATGTATAGTAGTACATGGGCAAAAGAAGTTGGCGAAGATGATACACATTTACTATACGAATCAGATGTAGAAATCAGCCCAGAAACATACAAGATACAATTAGCCGGCGGTGAGCCGTTTATGATTAAAAAATTTAGTAAAATGCTAGCCGGTATTGACAATACAGAGTGCGAAATTATTGTAAATACAAATGCTACTATTGTTACCAAGCCTTTATTAGATCAGCTAAAGAGATTTAAAAACGTACACATTGTAGTTAGTATCGACGGACCAGATGAAATAAACACCAAGATTCGCAAGGGCAGTAACTGGAAAACAATAAAGAAAAACATTAAACTTTTCCAAGATTGTGGGTTTGATGTTCTTGTAAATAGTGTAGTACAAAAAGATAATATCAACTACATATACGAGTTAGGAACAGCACTAGAAGAAATGGGAATTGATGATTGGATTATAAGTCCATTGTTTGTGCCCGAAAATCTAAAGTGGGAAAACCAAACAAATATTAAATATCAAGGCATTGAAAAAGCTATCGAACTGGAGAGTGTTAAACGTAATGAAAATAGTTTAACATTACTACAGCATATATTAAAGGAAAAATCATGAGCATATGTAAACTAACATCAGCTGCTGAAAAACAAATCAACACACTTTGTGAGGAAAACAATGTTTACGGTATTAGTTTAAATCTCAAAGGTGGCGGTTGTGCTGGGTTTGAATACGATTGGGGCATGGTAACAGCAGAAACAGATTTAGCTGAAGATGCTGAAGTTATTAAAACAACAGAAGGCTCTGCTTTTGTAATTGACAGTCACAGTATTATGTTTTTGATCGGAACTGAAGTAGATTATGTAAAATCACTAGTGGGTTCAAATTTTGAAATAAAGAATCCAAACGCTCAAAGTGCCTGCGGCTGCGGAATAAGTGTAAACTTTAATATCTGATAAATAGTTTTGTATTAGGAGAATTCTAGATGGCACAACAAGTTATCAATATCGGCGCAGCCGCAAATGATGGAACTGGCGATCCGTTACGTGATTGCTTTGATAAAATTAACGACAACTTTAGCGAGTTGTACACAAAGGGTCCAGCAGGCGCAAACTTTGACTTAACTGATAACGATATCGAAGCAACCAACAGTAATGGTGGAATTAATCTTGTTCCTAATGGCTCCGGCAAAATTGTTGTCGAAGACGATAGTTTAACTATACAAACTAGCAAAACACCGCTTGCTAGTATTGGCGCCGCTGGCGACACAGCCGGAATGGTTGCTTGGGATACAGATTACATTTATGTTTGTACAGCCAATTATGACGGTAGTACATCAGTTTGGCGCAGGTCAGCAATCAGTACTTGGTAACATCTATTAAATGGGATAGTTAAGTCAATTGAACGAAAAACCAAAATTAATATTATTAGCAGATGTAATTGAAAACAAGGTTCGCAAAGAAAGCGAACTTGCTTATTACGAAGAAGAATTAAAGAAACTTCGTGAAAAAATGTTTTGGATCAAACGTGACATTGATGTCACTAATTTAATTATTGACATGGTTAAGCAAGAAAATGTGTTGGATGTTAAAGAGCAAATGGAAAATAGAATGATCACCAGCAGTGACAATACAACCAATGGCTAGTTCACAAAAGCTGGTGGAATTTCCACCAGAACCAGAAGGTTGGAAATGGTCACTAAACTTTCTTGGTTTACGTCATATTTCATATGCTGAGTTTTATGTTACTAATCATTGTAACTTAACCTGCAATAACTGCAATAGATTTAGTAATCATAATATGTCCGGATCAGCTGATTGGGACACATACAGAGATACCTATAGAAAATGGTGCTTAGAAGTAACAATAGACCGTATTGCATTTCTTGGTGGCGAACCCTTATTACATCCAGAACTACACAAAATGATTTCAGACGTATCGCAATGGTGGTACGAAAGCGAGATTGAAATTACTACCAATGGTCTTTTGATTGAAAAAATAAAACCGCATTTACAACAGTCAATCATTGAAAACTCAGTTACAGTGTATGTAAGTATACACAACAAAAATTGGGTAGAAAAGATAAAAACCAGTATAGTTGAAAAATTTGGAAATTTAGAATTAGTAGATTCGCAGCGTAAGGAGCCTTATGGTGGTCATGATGTTTTTATAAGCGAGTCCGGAAACAAAATAGTACTCGAGTATACATATTACTTTAGATCAGCAGCATTATATTATGATAATGAACAAGGCAAGTACAAATTGCACAACAGCGACCCGCAACAAGCACACAGTATATGTGATATGAAACATAGCTTTCATTTTTGGAAAGGATGCCTATACAAATGCGGAGTTATGGTATCGCTACCATATATGATTGAACAGAAAGGTGAACTTTTACAAATTACCGACCAACAGAAAAATCTTTTAAATCAATATCAGCCACTAACACTTGAAGATGTAGAAAATGATAGTTCATCCGCCGATGCATTGTTTGAATATATCCCACAATGTGAATTTTGTACAAGCAACTATGGCAGCAGCCGGATAAAAATATTCACCGAGTGAACTCCTTAAACTACGATAAATAACTAAAATAAAGGTATTTCACTATGGGTAAACCCGTATGGACAACAGCGGCTGGAAATCTAGGTACAATAGAAGAAGGTATCTTCTATGAACTTGATTTAGTAGCAAATGACCCCGACGGCGGAGATCTTACGTATATAATTATTGCTGGGTATATGCCTCCTGGTTTGGTTCTTAACGAAAACAGCGGTACTATTGATGGTCGCCCTAAAATTTCGTACGAAATTCGTGGAGTACCTAGCATTGTAGATCAAGATGTAAGTAGTACATTCTGTTGCCGTGTTACTAGCACTACCGGGCAAATTTCAGATCGTACATTTAGCATTACAGTAACTGGTCAAGATGCTCCTACTATTAAAACTGAGTCAAAATCATTAGGCACAATATTTGATGGTACATTTTTTAGCACTACCATCGAAGCAGAAGATTTAGATAACGAACCAATAACATATACAATTAGTTCTGGTAAACTGCCAGAAGGCATAACACTGGATTCAAAGACTGGTGTAATATCCGGGTATGCTACACCGATAACTACAACTGCTAGCGCAGCTACGGTTGGGTGGAGTGCTAGCGAGCAAGGTTGGAACGAGTTTCCGTGGAATCACAATGAATCTTGGATAAACGAAAATTACCAGTTTACAGTTGAAGTAACCGACGGCAAAGAGTACGCACACGAGTCTTATAGTTTATTGGTGTTAGCCAAGAGTCTATTAACTGCAGACACATTAGAATTATTAGGCGACGATACACTAATTGCTACTGCAGATTTTACTACAAAACATTTACCGGTGTTGCTTACTTCACCAGGTGACTTGGGTATATACGAACACGATAATTATTTTGCATACCAATTCAAAGGTATTGATTTTGACAACGACGAAATAGAATTTGGCATTAGTAGTCCAGGGGGCGCAGGGTTCGACGAGTCTAGTGGATTTGATATGGATCTATTTGACCAAGGAGATCTATCTATACCCAATGGATTAACTCTAAATGCAGAAACTGGATGGTTATATGGTTATATAAGCACACAGCAACTAACACAGGTTGAATATAACTTTGCAGTGTATGTATATAAAAAGAACGATTTGTTGAGTAAAAGCCAAAATGTCCTATATACATTAACTGTAGTCAATGACTTAGCAGGTGCAATTACATGGAAAACTCCTCAGAATTTAGGCACTATATCAACTGGTTCTATTAGCGAATTAGCAATTGAAACATCAAATAGCGTTGGATATCCTGTAAATTATAGTTTAAAGTCTAGTACTAGTGCTCTTCCGCAAGGATTACAGCTGAATAACGACGGACTTCTTGTTGGTCGTGTTAGTTTTGAAACTACTAGTTTTGACAGCGGAACAACTACATTTGATGAAAATACACGAGAACTTGGAAATAGACTAGATTCAGTATCCTTTGATAAGGAATACAAGTTCACTGTTGTAGCCAGTAGTCCAAATAAAGAAATAAGTGCCGAACGTACATTTACTCTTGCTATTGAGCCAGCAACTTTTGAGCCGTATGAAAGTTTGTACTTAAAAGCAAACCCAGGTGTTAAAGACAAAGACTTGTTTAAAAGTATTTCCCGTAACACCGACATTTTACCTGCCGAAGATGTGTATCGTAGCAGTGATCCAAATTTTGGGTTAGCACAAGATGTACGTATGCTATTGATTAGTGGATTACAAGCAAGTACTGCTAGTGATTATATTACAGCATTGAGTCAAAATCATTATCGTAAAACTCTTAGATTTGGTAGTCCTAAGGTTAGCAAAGCATATGATATTAATCAGAATCTATTGTACGAAGTTATCTATTATGAATTAGATGACAATGGCAGTACAAATGAAGGTAGTGTTAGTGCTAGTATTAATTTAAGTAACAAAATTAATAGTGATATTGTTATTGAAGGTGCCGATGACGATCGTATCGTATATCCAAATAGTTTAATAAACATGCGAAATCGTTTAGAACAAGAAATTGGATTGAATACAAGAGAAGTATTGCCGAGATGGATGAGTAATAGACAAACTGACGGTAGTATTATCGGCTGGCAGCCTGTAGCGGTGCTAGCATATGTTAAAGCTGGCACAGGTGATAAAATACTGTTCAATCTCAAGCGTAGAAAAGATCTAGATCAAAAGCTAATAAGCTTTGATGTTGATAGATATATTTGGGATAACAATCTCAGCCAAACATATGATACTAGTACTAGTGAATATTTGACTAGTGCTGAAACTACATTTGATGCTACAGTTGCCGAAGCTGGATCAGCAATTGAGATAGATTTTGCATTAGATATACCGTTTAATCAAATACACGGTCGCAGTACGTCTTATATTGATCAAGTAGGAGGGTTAGATCAACTAATAGTTTCTTATGAAAATAAGACTGTAGTATTTGCTACTCAAGAAAATTATTTACTGTACAACGAACCAAATGATGGGTGGGATCGTACATTAGATTTCTATGACGATGCAGATGGATATGACGTAAATGGATTTAGTAACCAAGAAACTGTACCCGGATATTCAGAAAACTTTTCAGATCCAAGTATAACAAACCAACGTGCAGGTATTTGGAAAATTGTTAAAGACGTTGACAACGATATTTGGTTGTTAGAGTTTCAGCAAGAACTTGAAGTAAGCGACACAGTATCGGTACGTAGTGGTTTCAAGTACGGTGGGTATGTGTTAGAATACGATCCTACTATTGACTTTAGTGCAGGTGATACTGTGCCTAAATATGCTATATTAGAACCATCTGCAGTTTCACAACCAAGTACGTTTGATAACAATAATACACGATTTGTTAGTAACATTACAATTTATGAGACACCCGACACGAACGATAAATATCTTGTATTCCAAAAAGAAAATATATGGTCCTAGGAAGTTAAATGAGCACAACTATTAATAAAACAAACGGAACAGTGTTGGTTACGATTGCAGATGGTGCAGTTGACACCGCAGCGACTGACTTAACACTAATTGGTAAATTATATCGCAATTATGGCGAATTAGTAAATGAAAATTTTGTAAAATTGGTTGAAAACTTTGCAAATACTACTAGCCCTCCTGAAGCTATCGAAGGACAGCTCTGGTATGACACTACAAACAAAGACATTAAAATTTATCGCAACACTGGATTTGTTACATTATCAGTACTTACGAGTAGCAGTAGCGAACCTAATAGCCCAACACTCGGCGACTTTTGGTGGGATACAGTTGAATCTCAATTGATGTTTTATAACAGCACTTCTTGGATTGCAATTGGAACAGAAACAATTACATTAGCAACATTAAAAACAGAAGTAGCAGCAAGTATTGACTTTGCAGATTTTCAATCACGTATTGCTGCACTTTGAATAAATACACATATAAAATAGGAATTAAAGATGTCATCTAATATTAACCCAAACAATATTGACGGTACTTATCCAGTTGCTGGACAAGATAACGACAGCCAAGGCTTTCGCACAAACTTTGCCAATATTAGAACTAATTTTGACAAAACCAAGACAGAACTTGAGGATTTACAAGCTAAAGTTATTGTAAAAAGTGCACTTACTGGCGTTGCGTTAAACAACGACATGGCGGGTACTGTGTTATCAGGAGCTCAGTTAAAAGACACTAGAGAATCATTGATTGCATTTGGTACAGCTGGTGGTAGCCAAGAACTAAGTCATAGAACTGCACATAACTACACCATTTCGACAAATGCTAGTGTTACAATTAGTTTTGCAGGATTTCCAACAGCTGGAACTGTTGGTAGAATATGTTTTGAAATTAATGTAACAGATGTAGCACACACGCTAACATTACCGGTTGCTGTTAATAAAGGTACTGATAGTATTTCAGGTTTAACTAGCAGCAACAATACTATTACATTTGGTGAAACTGGAACATATCAATTTGAATTTTGGACCGACGACGGTGGAACTACTGTTCACATTGAAGACAAAACACGAAACAATGCAAATGCTGTTAGCAAAACTCCAGTTGGAATAGGTGCTGTTGGCGATCGTGCCGGTGATTTGGCATTCGACGGCAATTACATTTATGTTTGTACTGCAGCGTACGACGGCAGTACTCTTATCTGGAAAAAATCAGCTCTAAGTGCAATTTAATAGATTGACAACATAGTATACTTCTTGTTATAGTTAATAATAATAAGGAGTATTTTATGACAAATCCATTTGCAGATATTGAACGATTTGGTTTAGCATGTGATCAACCACCCAGTGAAGCAAACTATGATATGTATCTCGATTTAATTCGAGAAGAAACAGATGAACTAGAAGAAGCCATTCGAGACAACGACAAAGTAGAACAACTAGACGCACTAGTTGACATTCTTGTTGTTACCATGGGCGCTATCCGTGCCGCAGGATGGGATGGTGAAGGTGCTTGGAAAGAAGTTATGGATACAAACTTTGCTAAGATTGATCCAGACACAGGCAAAGTGCGCAAGCGTGAAGACGGTAAAGTACTCAAGCCAGAAGGCTGGAAAGCGCCCGAGCTTGCACAGTTTGTGCACAACACTGATAGAATTGATAACTAACATGAATCCGTTTACCCCAAAATTAGACGATTTAACCGACGAAGAACTTTTAGCAAAAATCAATGAACTATACTCTAAGTTACGTATGGTTATGGGAAACGCTCCTGTCTATGAACAAATGCAAGGTATTATGCAGGATTATCAATTTGAGCAACAAATGCGTATTGAAGCTCGAAAACAAGAATTAGACGACAACGAATTAAGTAAAAAGATTGATATTGGCAAATGAATAGAGCACCGTTTAAATGGACTACTTCTTGGACTGGAATTGTTATTAGTGATAACAATTTAATACTGCCCAATACTTGGACACTTGCGTTAGAATATGACGCAGTATCTGAAAATATGTTACATAGAGACATTGCAATGCAGCGTCTTGATTACATGGTCGAAGACAAGTTTAATACTAGTATATGGACAAATTTTGATAACGAATGGGTTAGTCCTCTTTATGAAAAAATGGAAACATATGTAATTACATTACCTGGCGACCCATACGATAGTCTTATTGCGGCAGTTACTATGTTAAAAGCACAAGAAATAACAAAAGATGTATTAGATATACAGACTTGTAGTGTTGTTAGTAAGTTAGGCTATAATGTTGAAAACATAATCCAATTTAACGAAGCAGAATACATGGCTGCAAATTTAGAATACAAAATATTTGGCGACGGGGCCTGGTATGTAAGACCGGATGCTGGGTTTACTGATATGTTAACTATAGACGACGATGGAGCTCCGGTATTGGTTAAAGATGTTAACAGTTGGGCACAAGTTGATTTAAATTGGGACCATTACGACAAAGACGAAAATAAATTAACACCTGCTAATAGTTTTAATAACAATAATAAGCAAGAACGATGGATACCACTGGTAATAAAAGGCGGCAGCAATAACAATGAAGATTGACCAATACTATCGTCGTGTGTTTAACGAGAATGACATTTGCGAAGAACTATACTGTAATCCTGAGATTGATATATCAAAATATAATCTCGAAGATAATCAATTGTACAATAAAGCTGTTACCATAAATTACAGCGATATTGGAAAATTACAACAACTTCCTGAAATTGATGTGTCGCCTGATGAATGGCATCGTCAGAATCAGCAGTCTTGGATTATGCCAGATAAGTATCAACAATTTGATATAGCCGAATGGGTATTGTTACAATGCAACAATGAAGCAGAAATACAACGTGCAGGCGCTGAATTAATAATTTATGCCGAAAGAAATTTATTGGACATGCTGTGTTATCTTAAATACTTAGTAGACATAATGCAAGAAAACAACATAGTATGGGGCGTAGGCAGAGGCAGTAGTGTAGCTAGTTTTGTACTATATAAAATTGGAGTTCACCGTATTAATAGCCTTTTTTATGATTTGAACTTTGATGAATTTATGCGATAACCGTGGAGAAAATTAATGGGTAGAACCTATAGAACAGCACAGGGCAAAAACATTGACCTGGAAAAATTAAAATTACAACACGAATTGGTCCAAGCAGTAGGAAACATGCGAGTTAATGCTCGCGGCGATCAATTGGGTGCAGGCGGGGAAGTTGTACGAGCCCGGGAAGAAATGATAGATCAGCATTATCAAGCTAATGTTGCTAAACGTCGAAATGTTGCAACAGAAGATGTAATTCCAACACAAGCTGGTAAAGTTGATAAACCTAAACCGGTACCTGCACTAAAAGCAAAGAAGAAACAACCAATTCCAGATCCAGTGGAAGTGGAAGTAGCACCAGAACCAATTCCAGACCCAGTGGAAGTGGAAGTAGCACCAGAACCAATTCCAGACCCAGTGGCTAGTACACCTAAAGGACCGGCGCTTAAAGGAGGATTAGCAAGAGCAGTTGCTAAAACTCAAGCATACGAAAATAAAAAAAATAAACCCAAAAGGATTTAATCAATGAGCGAAACTGAAAAATTAGGTTACGGATACAAATACAAGCAAGTTGCCAACGGAACAATTACTCCATTGCGTGATAAAGTAATTGTAGAAGAAATGCAGTTTGGTATGCAAACAACGAGCAAAGGTCTTATTATTCTCGATAACGATGGATCTAATCATGGAATTAAGCCACGTTGGGGCAAAGTACATGCAGTTGGCCCGGAGCAAAAAGAAATAGAGGTAGGGCAATATATATTAATAGAACACGGTCGATGGACTCGTGGTATTGAGTTAGTTGATCCAGAATCCGGCAATACTGCTACGGTGCGTATGGTAGATAACGATAACATTTTGGCAGTTAGTGATACACCAATGGAAGACAGTGCAATTGGTACAAGAACCGGCGCATAACATTTATCTTGACTTTGGCTGTAATTTTGTGTATATTAAACTATAAAATATATTATAAGGCATCATAATGAAAAATCTCTGGGTAGAACAATATCGACCAAACACAGTAGATGGCTATGTGTTCCGAGACGATGAACAACGTGCACAAATCAACGAATGGATCAAAACCAAAAGCATTCCGCACATTTTGCTAAGTGGTAGCCCAGGCGTAGGCAAAACAACACTAGCAAAGTTGCTTATCAATGAGCTTGAAATTGGCGGGCATGATGTAATGGAACTAAACGCAAGTCGTGAGCGTGGCATTGATGTTATACGAAACCGTGTAACAAACTTTGCAGGTACTATTCCTTTTGGTAGCTTTAAAGTTGTACTACTAGACGAAGCTGACTATATGACTCCAGACGCACAGGCAGTTATGCGTGGAGTTATGGAAGAGTTTAGTGATAACTGTAGGTTTATCATGACTTGTAACTACCCTAACAAGATTATTCCTGCACTACATAGCCGTTGTCAAAGTATACATATTCCTAAATTAGATCGTACAGCATTTATAGAACGTGTTGCTACAATTCTTATTCAAGAAAATGTAGAATTAGATATCGATACATTAGACAGTTATGTTGCAGCAAGTTATCCTGATTTGCGTAAATGTTTAAATAGTGTACAGCAGAATGCCATTAACGGTGTGTTGCGTAAACCAAGTGAACGTAGTGTTGATACTAGTGACTATAAATTAAAAGCGGTAGATTTGTTTAAAACAGGCAAAATTATTGAAGCTCGTCGTGTTATTGTTGATAATGCTACAGTTGGCGATGTAGATGAAATGTTTCGTTGGATGTATGACAATTTAAATCTGTGGAGCCAAGATCAAGATGGGCAAGACGAAGCAATTAAAATTATTCGTAACGGTCTTGCTAATCATGCACTAGTAGCAGATGTTGAAATTAATCTTGCTGCGACTTTGGTTGAGCTTACAACTATTGGGGAATAACAATGATTAATAAAATTAAATTAGATTACGATTTTAGTATATTTTTAAATGCTGACTACAGTGTACATGAAGGTAGTTGTATTGCACATCAAGTACACGAACTACAAGATGTGCATGAAGAACACGGCGGATTTCCTGACAGCTACGAACGCAGTAACACACTAATTAGACAATTATGGTGGGACAATACTCAAGTAGATTATGCTGAGTTTGAAAAACAACTAGGTATAGAAGTTGTAACAGTAAGTACAATATTACAACCTCCGGGTAATACTATTCCTATACATAGAGATACATTCTTTCAAATAAACAAACGATATCCAGATGACAAGCGTCTAAAGGTACGTGCTAATATGTATTTAGAAGATTGGCAAGTAGGCCATTTTATACAATATCAAGAGCATGACAAAACTTGGCACAACAGCACACATTGGAGTGCAGGCGATGGTTTTATTTGGGATAGTAATCATTTACATCTAAGTGCTAATGCAGGTATGGCTGACAAATACACACTACAAATTTCAGGATTTTTTAATGAGTAAAATTAAATACAGATATATGTTGGTTAACTATATACAACGACCAAAGTACCCAGCTCGCACACACGAAAAAGGATACTGGAGTAATCCTGAAAACAGTCAATGGGACGAGGTAGTTGAGTTTAGTGTAAGTCTAAAAAAGCGTGATTATAATAATAGTATAATTATGAACCTAGATGAACTACAGGTTGTTAAGAACACAATGAATGGAGAGAAAGATTTTGCCAAACTCTTTGGTTATTACCAAGAGCATTATGGACAACAAATAGCAGACTATTTGAAGCGTACTAGCAATGTTGTTTTACAGTAGGCGCCTACTGCAAAAACAATCTATTCGTCGCCGTAGATCTTAAGAATCTCAGCAACAGCAGGATGTCGTTCGATGTCTGCACGATCAAATTTAACCCAGTAAATGTATGGGCTATTGCCAAATTTGTTCATTAGAGCATCAAAATCTATTAGTCCGTTTTCACCTTCCTTTCTGTCAGTTTGTCTTATGTCTCCGGTGATAATCATTCGTGATTCTTCGCCTAAGCGGGTGAGCAACATTTTCATCTGATTTGGTGTCGCGTTTTGCATTTCATCAGCAATAATCCACGAGTTTTTAAATGTTCGCCCCCGCATAAATGCTAGTGGTGATATTTCAAGTATCTGTTCTTCTAGCATTTTAGCTATTTCACGAGTTGAAAAATGTTCTTGTAGAATGTCAAATATAGGTTTAGTCCAAGGTTCCATTTTAGCATTAAGGTCACCGGGTAAAAAACCATGACGTTCATTGTCTACTTCTACTGCAGGCCTAGTTAATACAATTTTTTTAATATTGCCTTCTTTAAATGCCTTGATTGCAGCCAGTACTGCTAGTAGTGTTTTGCCCGTACCTGCAGGACCAGTTGCAAAAACTATGTTTTTATTGTAGTCATATAAATTACATACATAATCTTCTTGGTGTTTATTTCGAGGTACTATCTGTATTTTTTTGTTAAATTGTTTGTAGTTTCCAAAGTTTATTGTGTTATCGTTGTTTGCATATTCTTCTTTTTTCGATCTTCTTTGTTTCTTAGACAAGAATAACTCTCCTTTTGTGTGAAGTTTTATCTTACTTCACAAATATTTACGCTTAATTACAAAAAGACTACTTTAATGGTACAAAAATAAAAACAACGCATATATCGAGTAAACCTTTATCATAAATTGCTAATTAACCTATTGGGAGTTTTTAATTTGTATTGTATAAAACAGATAAATAATAATATGGAATTAAAAGACGCACTTAATAATACAAAAGAAATTTACATGAGCGATAGTAGCCTAGATATGCTACTGGACTTTGAACGTGTACTTGACGAATTAGACTTGTACAGTTTCCCAAACTGGCTCGACGGAGAACTAGTAAGTGGCCCTAAGGTTGAAAGATATTGGTTGTCATGTAGCTTTATGTGGCCACATAAGAAAATGCCAGACCCAAGAGGTGCAGCAAGGTTATTACCGTATAATTGTAAAATAACCTATGCAGAAGACACTATAAAAATTCCAACGAAAATTCAATCGCCGAGCGACTTTCGCCCTGGCACACGACAAGGAAAACTAGTTGATGTACCGGTATGGATTGTTACTATACGCATGCCGCAAGAATTAGTAAGCGATATTGAACGAGGCAGTTTAGAAATTGCCAGTGAAGACTACGATATCGAAGATATACAAAATGCATATCAAAAAGATATTGATAATAACGTATACTCAGATAATGAAAACAACGACATGCTAGGAGATGCCAATGACACTTAACGTTGGTGATCTCGATGGACTTGTAAGAACCAAAGTTCATGTTGACGAATTTGAAAGTAAAATGGGCAAGGATGATGATATCATTGTAATCAGTTTTAAACTGAGATACCAAGATCCTTCGACTGATTTAGTTAACTTTTTAGAAAAAGGTTACGAATGGATATTAGATGCCGATGTAAGTGCTGGTGCTTTAAGCGACGGTAGTTGGATTGTTTTTATCGAAGCAGAAAGACGACCTAGCATTACAAAAAAATTAATGGACTTACTTGACGAACTAAAATATTTGACTAGCAACGATCCTAACGAATATACATTTCGTTACAAGAAAGATACCAAATATATGCCATTAACGGCAGATAAATTTAACGATACTGTTCCACTAACTCCTCGAGAATATCGTCGCAGAAACAAATCACAAGAGTTACAAGCAATGTTAGGTGCTGCTGGAGTGCCCAGCAGAGACACTGGAGATTTTTCACCCGATGTCAGAGAGTTTGTAAACTCATCTAAGAGGTAAAAGGTAATGAGACTAGCAGGACTATTTTTCCTCATTATATGTATAATGGGCGGCATTGGGTATTGGTATTATAACGATACCCAAGAACGTATAGCAATTCTAGTAGAAAATAATGTTAAACTCCAAGTAGCAGTTGAAACAAACGAACAAGCATTAGAAAGTCTACAAGCAGACTATGCTAGTGCGCAAATTGAATTAACAACATTAAACACAGCATACCAAGCAATACGCAAACAGAACAATAGATTAGCAAGCAAGCTACAACAAATTGATCTAGAAGCCGCAGCAATAGCAAACGCAGAAAGTATTGAACGTGCTGTAAATGCGGGCACAGTAAACGCAGGCAGATGTTTCGAACTGCTAAGTGGTGCTACGCTCAACGAAAAAGAAAGGAACGCTGAAAATGGCATCGCTTTTAACAAAGAGTGTCCTTGGCTTTACGATGATTATAAGTCTCGCGGCTTGCTCGAAACAGCCACAGCAAATACAAGTAACTAGTACACCAATTGAAAAACCTACATTAACACTGCCTCCTGTAGATGAACTTAATATGCGTAATGTTAAGTGGGTTGTTATCAATGAACAAAACGTTGAAGAAGTAATTGAACAATTAAAAACAGCAGAAGGTGCTTTTGCTGTATACGCACTTACAGGCGAAGGATATGGCAACTTAGGGTTAAACTTTAGCGATATACGAGCAATGATACAGCAACAGCAAGCAATCATAGCAGCATACGAAGGTTATTACCAAGAAGCAGAACAAGCACTAGACGGAGCAGTAACAGTAGACTAATGAGAATGTTTTTTCGTAGATTATGGAGATATTTTTTCCCTCACTATGTGTTACACATTACACATAGAAGAGCTAAAAAAGTTGTCCATGTTAAAAAGTTTCATAAAAAAACAGCCAAGCGCATTACTGGCATTACAACAGCAGGTGCTGAATTTGAACTTGTGAGCGTAGAGCCAATGGAATATTACATTGAAGAATACCGAGACGACCTACTATAAAAACAAACAAAGAAATACACTTGACCAAGATAATATGATTGCATATGCTTGGCGGGTAAAGAAGTATTTTAAATTCTGTACTACTGCTATTGACATCGGGTGCGGTATAGGATATCAAACAGCAAATTGGAGTAAACTGTTGCCCGATACACATTTTGTAATGTTAGATATGGACGGAGATGATCCAGCAGTAAGTTTTAGCGATACAGGTTACGCACATAACCAATTGGCATTAACTAAGCAATACGCACATCAACATGTTAATGGTACAGTCTACGATGTAGCAGACTATAACTGGAACGATACTGTCCAAGTTGTTTACAGCACATTAAGTTGGGGCTGGCATTACCCCGTTGATGTGTACATAAAACAAGTTCTAAAGCTACGCCCTGGTTACATTATTATTGATTGTAGACATACCATAGAAATAATTGGCTATAAAATTATAGATAGTTTTAGAATTAATCGTAAAGAAAATACCGTAGTTTATGAGCTTGTAAAATAAATAGTGCTATAATCAATAAAAGGGAATAGCACTATGAGCGAAGACACAAAAACAGTAACTATGGATTCTGCTACAGCATCAACAATGGATGCCAATGGCGATGGGCACATTTCTGCAGAAGAAGCAGCAATGGATCTTGAGTTTAAACGTAAACGTTTAGAAGACAACGATGCAATGCGTGATGCACAGCGTCAAATGGCGTGGTTTGCACTATTTGGTATGCTACTATATCCGTTCGCAGTTGTACTAGCAGTATGGTTCAACTTAGGCGAAGCAGCAAAAACATTAGGCGGAATGGCTCCTACATACTTTGTATCTGTAGCAGCAATTGTAGCAGCGTTCTATGCTAAAGAAGCAGTAGTTAACAAATAAAATACTTAATAGTCTATGCGATAAGTATTTGCATGGACTATTATAGAACACTAGGTGTTGACCAAAACGCTACACAGGATAATATTAAACGTGCCTACCGAAAGCTGGCAAAACAATATCATCCTGACAATGGCGGCGATACTGAAAAATTTAAACAGATAAACCAAGCTTACAGTATTATTGGTGACGAGCATAAACGTCACCAATATAATCAAGGCACAGCAACAGCAAACAATACCAACAAAAATTATAACCACGATAATATACATGACTTTTTTAATGATATATTTCATTCTACTTCTGGATTTCATCACAGTCATTATACACAACCCAAGAACAAAGATTTGCGCACTACTCTGCATATTGACCTTGAATCTGTCCTACATCCACAAAGCAAAACTGTACACTTAAATACAGGACGTAGCAATAAAACAGTGCAAGTAGATATACCGGCCGGAGTTAATGACGGTGCTACTATACGTTACAAAGGATACGGGCAAGACATAAGAACTGTTGTGCCCCCTGGAGACTTATTGGTTACTATACTAGTTAATCCACATAAAAAGTTTACTCGAGACTATAACAATTTACATAGTACTATAGAAATTGATGCAATTGATGCAATGTTGGGCACAAGTGCTGAATTTAAAAATATCGATAACAGCAAAATACTAGTAAAAATACCAGCAGGAGCGCAGAGCGGGCAGCAATTAAGAGTGACTAGCAAAGGTCTTCCTAATAATAACACCGGTGCCATTGGTAACTTAATACTAACAATAAAAATAAAAATTCCTCGTAATTTAAATGATCAACAAAAAGAATTACTTAGTCAGATAAAAAATCAAAATAAAGGTTGACCTTTTGTGTATCTATGTTAACTTAATACTGTAGGTAACAAAGGAGTTAACAATGCTTAATTTACTTAAAAACGGAACACTTGAACTTGTAACAGGATCTTAATATGGCGCTTTGTTATAAAGATAAAACATTTTGCAAAAGTGATTGTGTAAACACACAATGCCACAGAAACTTTTCACCACAAGTGAGTGCAGAGGCAGACGCCTGGGCAGAATCATTTGGATTTGAATATGCACCAATTGCAATGTCTGACTTTTCAGACGATTGCGACCAATATTTACCAGATAATAAACTTGTCACCGGGTCATAAAAAGGTTGACAACAGCGTAGAGTATGTTAACTTAATAGTATAGCAAAGACGGAGAAGCAAATGTTTATCACAGTACAGCACATGTTACAGAATCGTAAAACAGGTAATGTCGAAGGCTACCGCGATGTAGCAATAGTAAGTGTTCCGGAAGAAATTTCGGCATTTGGCACTACACTTGATTGTCTTGAATATGCTTATCGTTGGACCCC